>Ga0210059_1016436_pt1 | contig 10682 bp, 4 predicted proteins | sample Ectturendosymbi2_FD_188042 | JGI IMG/M metagenome (GOLD analysis project Ga0210059, IMG submission 188042) | Ecteinascidia turbinata endosymbiont from Florida, USA - Sample 2 (SPAdes) (version 2) | ecosystem: Host-associated > Tunicates > Ascidians > Unclassified | place: Key West, Florida... | reverse complement strand
GCTGCATACATCCAACATTGTATTTAAAAATGTGCCCTCCCCCTTGTAATTTTTGCCCCCCCCCTGCTGCGACATCCTGGCGACGGCCCTGCAAGGGCGTACGCAAGGGGTTGGGGTTAACCCCTCCCCCTTGAGCTCGATATTTTACAAAAACTTTATTACCTGCGCAAAGGAGATTAATTGCTTTCGTATACTTTTTGCTTGTTAATTTGTTGACTTAATGCAAATACCACGGAATAAATTTTCATGCAAATTTCAAAGGACATTGTAAATGGGCCAAAAAGTAATAATTAGGTTTTGGTGGGAATGTGGGTTATCGTCTGCGTCCAGAAACTATCTCACCACTTTTTGCAGACCTTTTGTCCACTACGTATCTTTAAGATTGTGTTCCGCGATTGTTCACTTTGACAGAAACAATTGGTATTTTTTTGTCTGCTATGGCTGATCAGTGCAAGTGCTGATCGCATTGGCTACATTACCCATTTCTGTAGCATGATAGAACTGTTGCACGAGCTCTAAAACAGCAGTTTTTAACACTGAAGCATTCAGGCATTTGATAATGTCTCAGCGGGAAGAAAACAAAACTAAAAGTTTGTTGGACTTCTATACATAACAAAAAATAGAAAGTTTTCTTGCGTACTTTATGCGCATTCTCAATTTTTGTGTAGCTTTACAAGATTCGATCTTGCAAACCGGGGTGTGCATCAGCCAGTCCAGCCGCACACTGTCTATGCTCGACAGCTCGTATTCGACAAGACATTAGCGCAGCCTCATTTTACAGTTGTAAATTGCTCTGACGCAGTGATGAGTGTGTTTTACTCCCATATTTTTGCAGTTATGAGCTGCTATGTCGTAGCTTGAATTTATTTTCCTCCGATATCCTAACTTGGAGCGCTGACAGTTTATATTCAGTGCAATGACACATACAATAAGGGGAATGCGTGTAAAAGAATATGCATATTATGTCAACAAACTTCGCCAAAACCTTAGTATTGAAAAATGAACATGACGTCAAATTGTGACGTCACAAACAGCGCACACCAAGCACAAATGACCACCACATGCCACTGAATGAAACCCCCCTATGAAAATTTTATGCGTGCGCCACTGCTATGAACTGATTACTTGTTTCTTATTTGCACAACCGTATGCACATTGCGAGACATTACCGCCTTCGGTAAGAATACAGTGCAATTGCGGTCCTGCTTCTGCAGAAGATTAAAATGCAATGCTCCTTAAAAGTCGGTCGCGATTTTTGAAAAGCAATAAGAAGCAGCGAGTAAAGCCATGCATTGCAAATCTTCAAAGTGAAAGAGTTCAGTTGATGCTTGAAGAAATGCTTTTACAACCTCCGAAAACAATGTTTTTCGTTCTAAAAACATATCGTGTATGTAAAATAAATTTCCCACAGCTAACTGCTACGATTTAAACTTTCTTTCGTTTCTTCAGACTGCTCAAACTGAATATTGCTTCACCCCCAGTATCGCTCTACCTTTTTCTTTATCATTGAGACAAAACTGCCAACTTTAGCCACGAAGTTGTCCGGCAGGATAACAAGCTTATGTACGTCGGTCGTTGCAAGACTGTACTACAACCCAAAGATAATGCAGCTAACAAGTCAAGTAAATATTTTAGTATAATCACCAATGCCTGACGTCAATTTACGATGTAAATGGCAGCAACAAATGCGGCTGGTATTATCGTATTTACAATCACAGTCGCAGGTAAACTGCTGACAGATGTGATGTTATTGAATTGCTTCGAACGTTTTCTCACGAAACTTGTGGGCCAGACAGTACTTGTTACTTACGCTTTCTGGTGAAAGTCAACAAAGTACAATGTAAATGCAGTGTTCGAGCGTATCAGCCAAAGCAAAAACGGTCTTGAAAAAATCAAGTACTGCTGTATTCGGCCGGAACTGCCAACTTGCGTATAAAATAAATACACTTCAGCGTTGCTGTGTTTCGAGAGAAGTTCGAGAAAGATCTGATTGAAGACGCAACTTTAAAGACAAGCATAAAATGCATGTGGGACCATTTCCAGGAACTGACCGATGACAGTTCAGTTGTTTTCCAAGTCTACATCTGTAATCTAACATTCGAGCGCTGCAGTAGTCCATACAAGGGATTAAAAAATTCTCTCGTGACTGCTCCGAAAATTTTTAGGCTTTTGCCCTTTAGAAATCAGGTCTATCACTGTACTGCAAAACATAGCTCATTCCTCTTGCGTGCAATTTGATGCCTTAAACTGATCCACATGTTTCCTATGCTTTGAATTAAAAAAAAATATCCATACCCAAGCAATTGACCAGCTAGGGGATTGTTGACAATACGTAAGCGTGAATAAAAAGAAACTATAAACTCTTCACGATAGACCTGCAGCAGCGATCAGCTCTTTTTGCAGCAACGTCGTCTTGATTATAGATAAATCTTGCAAGCACCTGCATGCCCACCACACTCTTTTAGCAGCTAGCCAAGCCAACCATCGTTAAGTAGCTCTGGTACTCTTACGTTCAAGCAAGCATCTCTGCCCGTTATGCTTCTTGATCCCATCTATTTGCAACACACATACGACTGACTGTGCCTCAAATGATTAGGTTGATCCCTCGTGCGCTGCTTGTTTTTGGCATTAAGTCAACGAAACCTTTGATGAAGCCATGCAAGCGCAAAGCGAATGCTGTTGATTTTCACCAAATTTTTTACCATTGTGCTCGCGTCCACTGTTACTGGTACACAAAGCCACACCTGTCACGTCGCTGGTCGCCAGCAACACGAATATCACGAAATTAAACAATTAATTCGTGTCACGAGAGCGGCGTCCGTGATAGAGACAAAAAACGCGTTTATGGCGAACGGCAACTCAAACAGTCGCAACCTGTGATTGTTAGTTATTCTGCGTCACAATCAAACATTGTAACGTACATATCACAATATGGCGGACCATACGCATTGTGCTGAAAAGCAATCAACGTTGAAATGATAATTAATGTCGTAAACCGTTAGCAAACAGGCCAATGCTGTTCACTTAGTCTCAGGACTCTTAAAAAACTCGCAATACCACTCACAACACCCAACGTACAGATATTAGAAAGATGCCACGCTCTCCTGCTTTCATCGTGTCTTATGGTAAAGACATTTTAAGATAGTGAAAATGAACCATGCTGAGGTACTGGCGTATCTAATAGCGAGATTATCCATTAGATCTGACATAAATTTCAATTTTGCTGTTTTCATTACGGCAGCTGCAGACAGCAGATCAGCAGTCCAGGCATTTTAGACCAGGCTCGAGACACATAACGTCATTCTCGAATGGTCATTTTTTGATACTTGAAGTAACTTCAAAATTTCTGTCACATTGCTGGCTGTTTAACAGCCACACCACTGCACCCGATATAAATCACTCCATGATAACAAACTTGTGCAGTACAACCAATAGAAGTTAAATTTAAAGGCAAACTGTTGTGTATTCTTCTATGCAGCAGACATGTACAACCTTCTGAAGCATCTGCATACAGTGGAGATGATGAACAAATCGAGGAAACCTTCAATACCTTACAATAATGGTTACTTTTGGTTCTCTTAAACACAAACGAAGGTTCATGAACCTTTTACAAGTGATTTTCGTTGTTGATGCAGTTAGATATATCAATAACATTCGTTTTATTTAAGTTAACCTCGTCTAACAAGGAGATGAACATTAAGGTGGTGCTGTCCGAACTGAAGCCAATTTTAGCCCAACTTTGGGCTGTAATGAGAAGATTTCTGGGGACACGGATGATGACATTTTTTCTTCGGCATTCCTTCATGCAACATCTATGTGGTATTTACCACTAGTGGACGCTGTTTGATGCAATAGTACTATTCTCCCTCTGTGGCTACTATGCTGAGAGTGTTTGCAAGGAAATCTACGTCGTACCGCACAGCCCATACTTCCAGGAAACAAACAAAAATATAGTTTCATAACAAATTCAATATAAACAACAAATTGCGTGGTAAGTTATTATCTTTGAGACTTTAGGGATATAGAACCTAAAACATAGTGGGAAAACATAGCCAAGCTACAAAAAACATTTTCTTCACTTCTACTTTTGGTGATGGAATAAACTCCTAACCTTATCTTCCTAAGGAAAATAAGGAGAGAAAATTATGAGGAGTGAGAGAGATTTCTCTTGGCGTAATGTCTAAGCATCAACTTATCTTGGAGTCTTGCTTTGACGCGATGTTGCGTTTTAATTTGGTAACGAAAGTTCTGACGCCGGCCACATTGAATGATCACGCTGGCTGCATGGAACCTATCCCCGTTGTAGTCATTTTTATATGCTTCACCATAATCTGTTTGTGAGCAAGTAGCTGCTCAAATGACAGTGTGAATGCATGCCAAGCGCAGTGTAATGTATTAGCTAGACATTAGGTTTAGCGTAACCAAAGTGCATGTCGTCATTTGACCAGCACGTACTGTAAAGCTAATATCAAACAATGCTAAGTTCATCCTGAGTGGCACACTTCGCTAAAGAAGGCATGCTGAGTGAAGATACGGTTCACTAAGCAGGCTTTCATTTGCGGACTAGGTCGCTAATGCCGTAAGAGGAAGACCGGCATAGTACGATGAAACGTATTTTGACGAAGTAGTTTCTGCCTGGTTTTAACGAAGGAACGTTTTTTAAACTAGTCTCCGTTAACAGACATCAAGCTGTAATAAGATTTCAAAAAGGTAGCCAATATTACGGCGACTGAAACCTATTGGGTTGCTTCTTGTGGCAGTATTGATCCAAGCCGACGTCGTTGTCACTCTCCTCTATAAAACTACACGGCTTCCGAATGCATGGAACATTTGATGTTCCACAAGGATTTCAAAAGCCGCCAGCTTACGTTCTCTCACCAAACAGGGCTTGGCTTTCCGGCACCATGCTAATTTAAAGCCGAATTTCCGCGCTTAAGATTCACCATGATGACGCTAACTGAAAGAAAGAAACCACTCAGAATGCGCTCTCTTTCCTTTTATAAAACGAACTGAAGCCCATAATGCGACGAAAACACGTCCTCTACCACTCTTGCTTGATACAGTCCTAGACATCAGGCAACTCTTCTGTTGTTTACCACTGGGACTGATTCGAACTGTTGTTACTTCAAATGATGCTTTATTCCGAAATTGCCGCCTCATCGACTCAGACATAATGTTCCTTTACGATGTCGAGTTGTAGAGACGTGCCATCTGTTGTTGCAGTAATTTTTCAATTAATCTTCCCAATAACTTATGAACTTACTGTCTCTTGTCGCCCTAGGACCTGATCACTTGATGTCGATTTTCTTTTTTCTGGTAGGAAGGCTTATTAAAACTTCATTCCTGCATCTGGGAAAACAACGGCGATTGAACTGTGTGGGATGTTTGGCTTGTAGTGTTGCTTTCTATTTCGAATATTGTGCATTCACAGGAACCTGGGTAATTGACGTTAAATCCGGCATAGATGGTTTACTTGTCCCCGACTGCATATCTGAAGCTTTGTGGACGCTGCGCACTTACGTAGTGGTGTATTTGCGGAAACGGGGGAGCTCCCCTTTCCGTATATTTTGTCTGCTGCAATTAAATCAAGGCCTTGATTTAACTCCCCTGTCGGACGGAGAATGTCGTATACGACGACGTGAGAGAAAATGACAAGCCGTACCAAAACTTCACCCCCAAAAATACACAGCTTTTAACACATCTGAATGAGTTCTTAGTGGATGGCATAAGCGTAACCAGGGCGCCATGGCACCCCTAATTTATAACATATCTAGTCATTTTGTGCTTTGAGAAGCGGCGTCTCAAACAAAGATACTGTTGCTCGCCTAAAATGAAACATTCCCCCCCAATGTTTTAACCCCCCAAAAAATTTTGGGGATGGCTACGCTACTTGTGAATGGTATTTAAAAATTTCGTTTTCGATTGGGTCAATCAGGCATAAAAGTAGTTCTATCTTCCAATCCTTTGACCTGCTTCCCCAACTGCTCATACTGCAAATATTGAGCTCCCGTGTCGTTAGCTGGTAACCTGTGCAATGCGATATAGGATCTGAGAACAACAAAGCGATAATTGTTGAAGTGCTTAATTTACGAGATCAAACTTGTACAGTTAATGCAAGACCAATGATTGTTGTATGCTCTCGAATCAAAAAACGGATGGCGAAGTAACGACGCGCAGTGACACTCCTAAGATACACCCCCACTCGACGTAGCTCGCTGTAAAAGCGAGGAGACTTTACAAAATTTTTGGCCACCTAGTGGCATCGTAAACTTTAGAAAACGCGCAAACAGATGATGTGGCCAGATGAAAGTAATTACGGGACCGGCAAATTGCTGCCATCGCCATAAAGAGCAACGAACTGGGTAATTGGTTTCCTTCGGGATCTCATGAGAGATGACAACAGGCATCATATCGTCGATTCAGAAATATCTGAACGAAGGTTTCAGTAAACAATTCTCTATTTCAGGATAAAATGTTAGACCAGCACAACAATTGAAAGACGTGTTCGTCTTGGCGGTTAGAAATAAACAAAAACAAAAAAACGCATTGCCATCCCTCAAGAGTACACCACGTAACAAACAATGGTGTTAGCCATCACCGCGTTTATATTTTCTGCTTACAGCTTTCCACTGCTCAATGATTTCCGGCAAATAGCTTGAAAGAAAAGTTTGCCAGTGTAATTGAACAAAAAACAATCTTCAGTGGAAATCATCCTGTGCTGTGTGAAAAGTGCTGTTATTTTTAGCATAGAAGAGTGGTGTTTGTTTAGCGGACTCGATTCATCCAGACGTACTGGCAAAATCTTTAATAAAAATCTAAAGAACGAAGATGGATTTCTGCATTAAAATTCCTTTTCGTTTATCAGAGATGATTGCAAAATTAACGTGAAGTGGCGAACCTGAACAGAGCTTGTTTCCGATACGTGGAATGTGACAATACAAATCAGTCCCAATTTAGACTGAATCTTGCGGCGCGTTTCCTATCTGATATCTCTGAAAAATTCAACTCACTGGCACCTTTAGGCAAGTCACTAAAAGTACATCGCGAACTACTTGACTCTTTCTCTTCGAGGAGACAGCCATCTGCTGTTTCCGCTGCAAAAGCTTTCACCAATCGTGAGCTTGTTACTTTGGAATTCGAACTGCGAGACGGGGCTTGAGAAACAGCCCACCATCTTTTCACTGGACCGTATGACAACAATTATGACCGGGTTCTTCACACCGACTCACTTTGCAACGAGCACCCATTAATGATTGTGTGTCATCACAATTATCACATTGTTTGCGCAACAGAGGCCAAGCAGGTTCACCGTGTCGATCCGTTGGGAGCATTTAAATTGAAGTTTCCTTGTGATTCACCGTTTCCGTTTATCGTCACACTGCTACACGCAAAAAGTTTGCTGTAATGATAGGATTCCATCGCCTGCGCACCAATTCGCATCGGGGCAGGCGATGCCGGGTGCTCGCAGGAGGAAGGTGCGCTTGAGGATGGGCGCATCAACTCTTAGCGGGGACGGCATGGGATACGCAAACGCAATAACGGAAGACTTAATCACAGATAGGTGTTCTAACCGGGAAGTCTCCGACCTCAGTGCAACACATCGAACTGAAAATCATCATCACACGTTTGTGATGTAGACCAGTGCTCTTCAACCTTTTTTGTTACTGTGCGCCCGTAAAGATATTTTGACGAACTCATGCACCCTATTTACTTAAACACTTAAACTCATGCACCCTATTTACCGACATTCCCCCGTGTCCCCCACCCAATTGCGCCCATGCCTGTAAGAACCCGGGTCTAAATAAGCAAGTCCCCTAATTCAGTAGCTCAGCTACATAATTCAATTGATAATGGCTCATTGCCTGTTGCTCATGAATCACAAATAATCATCTAATTACAATTAGCTTGATATGGTGTGATGCTTATGCGCCACACTTTAGAATCGGCAAATTCTTGGTTAAATCCTGAAAGTCATTGGTTGGTTAATGGTTCATTTTTGCTAACAGAAAGTTTTGTAAAAATTATCTGTTTAATGTGTCAAGTTTGTGATGCACCTTTGTGAACCCTTTTTTAGTGATGCACCCCACGCATATTTTGATACACCCTAGGGTTCACCGTGAACACCAGTTGAAGAGCGCTGATGTAGACGATTGATACAGATCAGTGGACTTAGCATTCGGATAAGATTTACAAACTTGAATTATCGCTTGTACAAGCCTGCTACTGTTAAGCCAAAGCTGAGTCGAGGCTTTGGAGCAGAACTGTCACCAAGGCCAAAACCTCTAGAACAGTGGTTTCCAACCAGGGGTGCTTCCGCATTTCATCATGATTATTTGTGTAGGGTATATTCAAATGTTGATCTTCGTCATCAGTTCTTGTCCATATTTTTGATTTTCTTTGCAATTAAAACATTTAAATTCCTTTCTAAACGTTTGAACACCAGTTCTTTATTATAAATTTGTAGGGGGTGCGAGATCTATACGAATTTTTTTTAGGAGTTCAGGAGTGAAAAGGTTGGGAACCCTGCTCTAGAAGAAAGTGCTCAGCAGCTTGCAACAAAAGCCTGGTCAGAGAGTTTCCGTTTCCAACCTTATTACGTGTCCTCACAAAAGAGCAAATGTTTTGCTGCTAAATATGAAAAAGGAATATGACGAATAACTTTACGTGGGGTTTCGTCGCCTGAGCGCGTCATGCTTTCTTTTATCCAGGCATGCTGAAAACCAGCCTATCCGCTACAAAACTACGGTGTATTTGCCAAGTTCTCCCCTTTTCCCAGTATCAACTCTTCGATTCCTTACACAACTTAACATACACTTCTTTTTCGTATTGGTTTCATCGCGGAAGAGGTTATTTTGATTTTGATTAGATAACGCTAGTTTCATGAAGTCACTGCATGCAGTGTGCTACCCATTAAGACCGGTACTAGAGAAAAGAAGAGGAAACTGTTAAGGTAACGGAGCACCACCTACTATGTCGTTATCTGGTTACACTTCTTGCGTTCAGGCGATTTGCGCAACGTTTCGCCAGAAAGTTAAGACACGAGCAGATGAAACGGCCATTTCGCGGCCTCCTCGTTCGAGTACTTAAAGCTTGATATCTCGTACGATCTTACGGCAACCATCGCGAACGCACCACATGAAGGGTTCGTGAGAATAACGACAAGACCGAACGTGTACCACCAGCTTGTGCTTCTACGTTTCGTCTACACTACATCCTCTTGCTTTAGAAAAGGATCAGGCAATACAACGTACAATTCAGCAAAAAAACAGGCGTGTTTTCGCGTTCGGCTTCTGGCATTCGTAGGGATTTTATGAAAATCGTCATTTGCAGACCTCACAGCCAGTCTTGTTAACTGGCTGCGAAATTTCTACCCAGCTTGTCTGTACACCTCGACAAATCTCATAATCCACGCCAGTGGGTTCTTGGCCCTTCCATTAGGTTAGTTCGCTCGGTATTCGTTTTGTGTCAGGAAGCCTTGAAAACGGGTCACTGACTTTGCGACAGGTAAATTGACGGTCATGCCACGCTCGAGCACTTATTCAAGGTAATCAAGCATTTGTTGCAATGGGATGATGCTGAGGTCTTAAAAAGACTGTGGTGCTGATAATAAACCGACTTGCTTTCCTGTGCAGCACTTGCTGCATTTTCAATGAAAGTAGGTTTGGCTGTAGGAAATTTGGTTGTTAACACAGCGAGCGTAACCAAAATGCAACCAATTTAAACTGTTCTGTTCGTAAGTATTGTGGGACCATCCGACGATAATCTTCGGCAGATGTGAATTGAAGGTCGGTGACTCATCTTACGGTGCCAATGACGTTTGGGGCCAAAAAGACCTATTCTTTATCAAGTCACCTATGCGTTTCGAGGAGTAAAAACTTTTTTTGAAAAATTGGTGCAGCTAGTGCTTTGAGGTAAATTTAACCGCAGGTAGGTGCGTTACGATGTTCCTGTGACCTTCCATCAAAATCCTATCTTAGCATTATTTGTCCGAACAACCCTACTCTCATTTGCTACAGAAAACGGAGTGCTTCACTGATGGCACAGCGATTGTGACAGTCAACAACGGCGGCGAAAAAACATTACGCAGGTTGTGCCAGGAATAACCAGTTTTGGTTAAATACTTCACTACAGTGAACACGAGTTTGCCGCTTTTCCTCAGAAATTCTAAACTTGAGGTGATCACAGTAGTAAGACACTACGCTTATCTGTTCGATGGTGAGTCGCTCATTTTCTAGTGCAATAGAAAGACGGTCAACAGCACATTTAGACGGTTGTGCATAACCTTCACAATTAAGAAACTTTATGCACCAAAGATTGCCTGCGACTTCATGCCAAAAAATCCAAATGTTACTAAAAGAGATACAGTATAAGGCTGTTTTGCTCCTCTGATCAAACAATTCTTCAGCACAACGATTGTACAAATTGCGAAATGGATCTCGGAAGTGGATAACAACGACAGCAAAATCTTCGACAACGCCTTTGATGTATTTTGGCAGGTGGCTGTCGGGGCAACCGCAAAGAAAGTGGCACTTCAGTCCGTCATAGAGCACTGTATCAAGATGTTATCGAATCACTCATATTACCTTGCCAGTTAGCTTTCGATATCGTAATTTCTTTGGCATCAATTAAAATATCCTTCCCCTCTCACTTGCACATTTTTACTCTCTGCAATGCAACGAAAC
>Ga0210059_1016434_pt1 | contig 10682 bp, 7 predicted proteins | sample Ectturendosymbi2_FD_188042 | JGI IMG/M metagenome (GOLD analysis project Ga0210059, IMG submission 188042) | Ecteinascidia turbinata endosymbiont from Florida, USA - Sample 2 (SPAdes) (version 2) | ecosystem: Host-associated > Tunicates > Ascidians > Unclassified | place: Key West, Florida... | reverse complement strand
TGCAAGAAGAAGGAATTATTTAAATTACACTGGAAAGATGGGGGAATTACTGTTGGTTGAGGGATTTTACTAGCAAGTGTTTTTCCAACTACAGAAAAATAAGTATTGATTTTGTCTGCACTTTCTTTACTACTCTATGTCAGTGTACCATCTTCATTTTGAAGATCCTGTAGGTGTACTTGTTTTTAGGCCCTTTATTCAATATGTTTTTTATTGTTTTCCACATTAAGGACGAATTGTTATTACCACTTGCAATCTGCTGCATATAATAATTTACCTTTGACTTTTCAATTAGGTGATTTAACTTATTTCTATATATTCGAAATTCAGCCCATTTGTGGTCGTCTTGATTAGAGGGTCATGTTTATTTAGTACATTTTCAAATGAAGTTAGCAACGTACTTAAGATAGAATTAACATCTTCGCTACTTGGCATATTGCTAAGGGTTATTTGAAGTTCACTAAGAAAATTTTCAATACTAAATTGTTGTGTATCTATAAAAGTCATCTTAGCTACCCTGTGGAAAGATTTAGACAGGGAAACAACACAAGATATGGGGTAATGATCACTTATATCCCAGAGACACATGCCTGAGTTCATTCTATGCTTAGAGTCATTTGTATATATGTGATCTAATAAAGTATGAGTTTCTTTTGTTACTCTAGTTGGTTTATTTATAAGGTTTCTTAATCCAAAACAGTTTGTAAGATTTACAAAATCTAAAACATGATTATTAGATGACTTCAACAGATCAATGTTAAAATCTCCCATAACATATATATTTTTTTTATTAACAGTCAATTTATGAAGGGTTTGCATAATGCTTTCTTGGAAGACACTCATGTCATTATGGGGGTGTCTATAGACAACACCAACAATGGCATTTTCTTTGTTGAGGCCAACTTCAATCCAAAGGGATTGACAACCATCAAAAGATACCGACAAGTCATGAATATGTTTAGCGTCTATTGTGTTTTTAATATAAGCGCCCACTCCACCTGCTTGTGTTGTTGAGTCACAGTGGAAAAAAGTGTATCTATGCATTTGATTATCAGGTAGATGGGAATTTGTGCTATTTATTCTAGTTTCAGAGATAGCAATGATATCAGGTTCATAATATAGTTCAGATAAGTATTGTTGCAAATCGCATAAATTTTTATTTAGACTTCTTACATTACAATGCAGCATAAACAAATCTTTCGTAGTCAGTTGTTTAGTGTATTCAATGAAGTGGCTGGAGTTGCAATACTGACAGGAAATAGTGTCATTGACATCATTTTCTGCCATTGAGACTAGGTGGTATTGAGGCCTGACTTTCAGTAGCATTTTCCAAATTAAATATGTCAGAGTCGTGTTGAGAATATAAGAAAGGGCAAATGTTGTCGCATACAGCCCTGGCAATAGTATGGCTCTCGACTAAATGCTAACTTTTCAAAAGTTGAAATGCACATATCTATGCACCTGAAGTGGATCCAAGAATTGCATATGTCACATGCAATACATTTTCGGTTACTTTTACATGATTTGCCACATACAGAGCAGGGAAATTTAACCGGCATTTTTGCATCACTTTATAATAACAGTGAAATAGTGCAACTCACTTATCTTTAATCATCACCACCTGAAAATGCTCCAAAAGATTCTGCAGCATCAACTAATTCAGCATGTAGACCAGCAAGAAACGGTACACCAAGTTCATGCCAGTTAACATCAATATCAAGCTTAAAGAGGTCGTTTGATGATTTAACAGTGAACCATTCATTTTTGTATGAAACTTTCAGGAGACCATTTGTTACGTAGACAGATTCAACATTTTCATGCTTTCTAATATAATTGTAGAGTTTATATCTAGTTGGTGTCAAGTCTTCACAGATACTGATTTTTGTACCTTTCAGTTTCTTTCTGTTTTTAATGAATTCTTATCTTTTTTGTAGGAAACAAATCGTGCAATAATGCCTCTTGGGTTAGCTTTTGTCGTTTTAGGCTTCTTTCCTGGTCTGTGAACTCGTTGCAGATCGTGTGTTGCATCAATGGGAACATCAAGTTTGCAGCTATTTCCAGAAGCTTTCTTTCTCCATCATCTTCTTCACTTGCGAAGTCCTCAGGAATTCCATAAATACGAATGTTTTCTTTACGACCGTCTTGATCCAATTCATCTGTTTTATGATACTCTTGATCCAAAAAGCACTGAAGTTTTTTATTTTCATGTTTGAGATTGGAGTTTTCCATTTCTAGGGTGTGCACTCTTTGTTGAAACATGTTTAACTTCTGAAGAATATCGTTCACACAGTTCTTAACATCCATTATTCCAGCATGTAAATTCTCCAGAGTGATGACATCTAATTTTCTTGACATGTTTGACGGGGGGAAATCAGACTTTTTTCAGTATCACAGGATCAAGAATCAGTAAATAACAAGATATGAAACACTACACTACCATTAACTTTAATCAACCCTATCATAACCTTTGGTGAACTGGATATACACAAGCCTATATTGGGCCTGATAGGGTTAACCATAACAAATTCATCTTCAAAACAACGGAAAATCACCATGCAGGACCGACATTTATGTTGGCCCCCTACATTTTCCTTGGCCCCGCAGTGGCCCCCCCAGATTTTTAATTCTAAAATTGCCACTGCATGTTCAGTCATAAAGTGTAGTCAGATTAGGACAAGGGCGTACGCAAGGGGGGAAAAGGGTTAAAAAACCCCTTGAGGTTGACATTTTACAAAAACTTTATTACCTGCGCAAAGGACATTAATTGTTTTCACATACTTTTTGCTCGTTAATTTGTCGACTTATGCAAATGCCACGGAATGAATTCGCATGCAAATTTCAAGGACCATTGTAAATGGGCCAAAAAGTAATAATTAGGTTTTGACGGGAATTTGGGTTATCGTCTGCATCCAGAAACTATCTCAACACTTTTTGCAGACCTTTCGTCCAATACGCATGTTTAAATTGTGTTCCGCGATAGTTCACTTCATCCGAAACAATTGTCTTCATTTTGTTTGCTAAGGCTGAGCAGAGCAAGTGCTGATCGCATTGGCTACATTACCAGTTCTTGTAGCATGATAAAACTGTTGCACGGGCTCAAAAACAACAGTTAATTGTTTACATAGAAGCATTCAGGCATTTGATAACGTCTCAGCAGGGAAAAAGGAAAACAAAAATTTTGCTGGACTTCTATACAAAGCAAAAACTCGAAAGTTTACTTGCGTACCTTATGCGCATTCTCAATTCTTTTGTAGTTTAGCAAGATTCAGTCTTGCAAACCCGGGTGTGTTGTGCGTTAGACAGTCCAGTTACACACTTTCTATGTTCCACTGCTCGTATTCAACGAGAGATTAGCACAGCTTGATTTTGCAGTTGTAAATTGCTCTGACGCAGTGATGAGTGTTTTACTCCCCTGTTTTAACGCGCGGCCTGATATTTTTGCAATTATGAACTGCTGTGTCGTAGCGTTGAGTGTATTTTCCTCCGATATCGTAACCTGGAGCGGTGCTAGTTTACATTCAGTGCAATGACACATAAATTAAGGAGAGTGCGCGTAGAAGAACATGCATATTGTGTCAACAAATTTCGTGAAAACTTTGGTTTGGAAACATGAATATGACGTTAAATTGTGGCGTCACAAACAGCGCACACCAAATACAAATGACCACCATATGGCACTGAATGAGCCCCCCCTTATGAAAATATTCTGCGTAAGCCACTGGATTAGGAAACGCTGCCGAAACGCCAGATTTATTGGCTTTAGTAACCTAGTTAAACAGTAAGATTTGGATTATTGGACGTACCACCTTAATTTATGTAACAAAGAGGACCGGTTGGTACGCAACATAACCAATATTGGTGACCTTCGCAAATATCAGAGCTTTGTTGTGCATGCAGACAGGGGCGGATCCAGGGGCGGGCGATTGGGGCAAATGCCCCCCTAAAATCTAAGAAAGTAACTTTATTCGCCATGATTTTGCAAGACAATAGGTTTGAGACCGAGATCTATAGTCTTCAAGACCCAGACGAGACCTGAAACCTTCAAGACTGAGACTTGCATAAATGGGTCTCGAGACTACTAGGTGTAGAGGCAAGCAAATTTTTGGAAGTGGGAAGTATTTTTCCCGAATTTACTCAAACTTACCCGAAAAATTTGACTCTCAAAACTGGTTAAGACTTTTTTTTGGAAGCCACACAGAAAAGGTCTTCATGTGTATTTTGGAAAAGAAAAAGTCACATATTTCGACAGTCAGTCTCATTCATCATACAATAAGAACAAAGGTGTCGAAACATCTGTGTCCAAATTTTGCTGGATTTTGCACGAATTTTTAGAGATTTATCCAGGATTTTTGACAAATCAAAACTTTTGGGGGTGCGCTTGTACCCCCTGCACCCCCGCCTCCTACACCACTGTCGAAACTGACCTCGAGATCAAGTATTGAGACTCCATTACTGTTCCACATGGTATTAAAGGCTTGTATCCAACAAACTCGCTTGCAATTAGCATGCAGCATAGGCGTAGCCAGTTAGGGGCGCAGTGGGGCATGGCCCCCAAAAATTGTTAGCATATATAGTCATTTTGTGCTTTGAGAGGCGGCATCTCAAACAAAATAGTTTTATTCGCCTAAAATCAAACATTTTGGCTCCCCAAAAGTTTTTGGTGCTGGCTACGCCACTGCCACGCAGTACTGTTAAAAAGTCTAAAAGCTGCCAAATAACGCTTATACTTCAAATGCCAAATGTCTACTACAATTTGCAAATTTTTATGCATGCTAATGTGGATTCTGCAGCAGTGTGGGCGCCAAGCTCAAGTACAATGTGAGGGAGCTGATGTGCAGTAACTTCGAACGAAAAAAGCAACTATGATGTAACAATTTTCTATGTTTGTGTTTACTTGTCTGAGTTGTACGCAAAGCGTAACATTGAAAAGAATGACCTGGTCCTAGTAAATAATTTCTGTTACACAAAATGCAAGGAAACTCCAAAATGTTTGTGGTTGATCTTTGATTAAAGAAATAAGCTTGGTTTGTTTGGTTTGATAAAATTCTGAATTACACCAACTGCTTTTTGTTTTTCATCTGTTTTGTGTAATTACATCTTACATTAATGCAGTTTTTTTTTGAGGAAAATGTTAGGCACCCGGTATGGATATGTAGGGACCCGATGATAATTTTCTCTGTCTAGGGACCCGAATCGGGTCCCTAAAACACCTTAAAAAAACTGCATTAATTCTTTCACACGAAATTGTTAAAACATAAAACATTCCCAGGAAGCTCGCGGGCCGAATTGGGACCCTTTGCTTACCTCTTTTTTGTATAACACAGTTTTTGGCAATCTGTTTCATATAGTGGCATGTGTTTATGCAGTAAAACAATGTTCAGCGATAAACAGACAAGCATTGCTTCAGCCCTACAACTTTCCAAGTCTGGTGTTTGTACTACAGTAGCTCTAGCTCAAAACGTTGTGCTATAATTACACATGGGAGCACGCAAAAAGTTCTTCAGCCTTGTCTGAGTGCTTTTTGCTATTAAATTCACAATATTCCGCTGTATTTGTATTATTGCAAATATTGCAATAGGCTTTTCTTGAATCAGCAGGATAGGCACTGAGCCAACTTTTGTATTCTGAATCTTGCAACCATGTATGTCGAAAGGTTTGTCAAGATTGCTTCAGTTCTTTTACCAGACATTGCTACTTCATGGCGTATAATTGAATTACTTGGAAATATAGTGTGTCGTGCGGGTTAAAAACATATTCAACCAATGTAGTCTTTAAAATACAGTAATTCGCTCATTAAACGTAGAAGCAAACTCATTAAACGTAGAAGCAAATTCGCTCATTAAACGTAGAAGCAAATTCGCTCATTAAACGTAGAGGCTTGGCTTCACCAAGCCAAGTAATTTTACTCCACAAGTGAAAGAAGCAAGGAATCAATCACAAATTTTAAATAGGAAATCAATTTCACGTAACACTACGCATCGTCAGTCCTATCATCTTATTCAAATTTTAGCTTCACCAAGCCATCTAGTTAGTTTCATTTTTATAAGACACAATCGTCTGCTTGAAGCTGCAGCGTCGCTGCGTCACATTGAAACGTTCCAAACGATTGAAGACAGCTGGTTGTTACTGGTCTTGGGGGTTGCTCAAAGCGTCACAAAAGAAGGCAATTTTTTTGATAAAGAAAGTTTAAAAGTTTTCATCTCGAAAAACTGCTGAAACAAATTTTTGGTCAGGAATTTGTTACCTGCTAAACCTACCAAAAGGTTTTTAAAATCCTGCTAGAAAATCAGACAACTGCTGGATTGAAAATTTTACAACTGGCAGTGAGAAAATCCTGTTAGATTTAGCAGCATATCAGTTAAAATGGCAACACTGGTTGCAAACTACATTGACGTAGCACTGAGTGTGTTCTACTCCCCTGTTTTAACGCGTTGCCGGATATTTTTGCAGTTATGTACTGCTCTGTCCTAGCGTTGAGTGCTGTGTTTTGTTCTGGTCTCCTAACTTGGAGCGCTGATAATAATTTATGTTCATTGCAGTAACACATTGTGAACTGCGAGGAAAGGGAGTGTGAGTAGAATAATACACCTGCTGTGACTATAATCTTTAGCAAAACGTTGGTTTGCAATCGTGAATACGTCACATTGTGACGTCACAAACAGCGTACGTCCAGCAACAATGACCACCATACCCCACTGTTCAAAACTAGATTTTGGTAGGGGGGCATAAAATCAAGCAGTCGCCCTGGGCATCACCAGACCTCTGCACGCCACTGAGTTTTGCCATTCTTCAGTCAGAACATACAAGTAAGCACGGCAATTGCCGCACACCAACTGTTTGGTAAAATTGATTTTTTTAATGTACGCTGCTGAGGGCATCAAATAAAACGTCCAGTGTAGTTATGTCATTGAAAGTAACAAATATATAATTTACGACTGCACTGGGCATTTTCTTTGATGCCTGAACAGCGTACGTAGAAAAACTTAATTTTACCCAACTATTGCAGTGTGGCAATTCCCATGCTTACTTGCTTACTTGTATGTCCTAACTGAACAATGTCAAGACTGGAAGACAAACAACAAAGTATCGGTAACCAACTTATTGTGGACTTTATACTTATTAGACAAGAGCATTCTCTACCACCGAAAGATAAATCTTGTTAGTGGACGGCCTACATGACAAGGTTTATAAAATCGCAAGAATGCACATAGCCATTCATTGAAAATGAACAGTAGATTGTTTAAATTGCTGAGTGATCTGCGTAAAGAGGCTTTGTATAAAGCTCGACTACTTTAGAATTGTCTGTGGTCATATGAAGACAACGCACTGTAAATAGCCCATTTTTATGCTGCTGTGTTTGGTATTTTCGGATGCTGCGCCATTGATCAGCCTTGAAGAGTTTTACAGAAACTCTGCAAGTTATCTGCATAGTCCCTGATGGCATACTGTATATCGTGTGTGATTTCATTTTTTCGTCCATCGTGGTGAAGAATCTTGTTTACTGCTTCCGAGTATTGGAGGTGTAAACGAAAAACCATGGGTTTCCCTGCAAAAGCATTGCGCCTGTTGAAATAAAAAGTAGTCGAAAGTAATGTAACTGTTTCGTGCGTATAATCACTGTAAGAATATGTTAGCAGCAAGAAAAGCTAACTAATTCCTACCATTTGCCTTTTTTATTCCACTAGAGTTTCGTTGTTAAGAGTATGTAGCAGTGTAAATTCATTCCAAAAGTTGTGACACTGATGAAGTTGTTATTTTTAAGTGTTTTGTTTGCTGAATCTGCATTTTGTTGCCGTAATCTATGTACTACTTCTGAAAACTTAATGTTTGCATTGGTTCCAACAGTGTCCCACCTGACCCCGGTCAAAAGTTGACATAGTAATGCCGTTTTTCATACCGCAACATTTCCCTTCGAAATCACGCAAAATGTGTCGTTTAGTGCTGGTGACAACTTTGCGAACCTACTCAAGATTTGAGCTTGTAAGAGAGCGTTACTTCAAATATTTGCATGGTTTTCGTGCAGCGTTGGCAAACAAGCTTTTTGTACAGCGTCAATCACGTCAGAGGCAAGCGTCTGGCTGCTTGAAAGGTTCTCCACTATTTCCACTGCAGCATTTCTCGTTCCGGCCAACATGAATACCACGTTACAAAGTTCGTGTCTTACCAGCTGAAAATGTTGTCATGCAGTCCTGTAAAAATTTGTTATAAATGGCGTATATAACTGCGATCTGGCAACCATTACTATTTTCGTGTTGCCCTGAAATTGAGAAAACTTTGTAAATCGACCGCCTGTTTGTATGTTTTATTAAAGCCGTGCGATATCATTTGTCACAATTTTCCACGCGTGTCTGACTTTCGTTGTCTGTAAAACAACAGTGCAGTGTGAAATGTTTCGACTTTCCTTGAACTACTGTAAATAAAAGCTAACGCATCGTATCCCTGTGATTCGTGCGTGAACTCACGTGACATTTGTGATGTGTAAATTAAAGTAAATAGACATTTCCTACCGTGCAAAACTTACACTGAAAAGAAACAACAGCTCATACCTTAACGCTCTGTGTTAACGAAATGTTGACACGTGATACGCGGTCTTCTTTCTTGTTTCAAAGATTATAAATTTGAACCAGCTGGGTCGTGATGCTATTAGAACTATGCGGATATTCTTGGAGGCTCTTCTGTATAGAAGTGCTGCAGTTAGCAAGGCGGATGAACAATTGCTGGCAATTCCACGATCTGATCACACAGATCAACATTTGCAACAGACTTGTCGCGGCTTGTGCAACAATTCCGATGTGTTTTTCAAGCCGGAACTGGGATATATCTGTGGTGTGCGATTAGAGATTGAATTTAAACAAGATACGAGGCCCGGCCTTTGCAAACCACACTCGGTTCGATTCGCAATCCAAGAAGAATTGGCTCAAACTTACGATGTAGGAATTGCTGGAGACATCTGGACATCTACGTCTCTCAATGATTGGGGAACACCCGCCGTTCCAGTGAGAAAAGTGTCGCCTTCATGGTTTGCGCGTTTGCGGTGATTACTCTGTAACCGCCAACCCGCATCTGGAGGTTCATCGACACCCGTTGCCACTCCCTGAAAAAATGATGCGTGGATTCAGGCCCGTAGCCAGGTTTTAAGTTTTTGGGAGCAAAATACATTTTAGGAAGCAAGATTTTTGTTTTGGTTATATATTGAAAACAAATTTTTCTGTGCACAACAAAATGTGGAGGGGCACAAAAAATTTGGGTGGGCACTGCCCTCGTATGCACCCCCATGGCTACGGGCCTGCGTGGATTGGAGGTGGTTATGGCTTTACCAAAATTGATCTGGCGAATATAACGGATACCTATAACAAAGTCAGGTTCGGTCGGAAAGGTCGCCAAAGGCTTGCGCTAAGCACTCACCGCGGAGTTCTACTTCAGAACGCACTTTCTTTCGGAATCAGCTTCGCACCTGGCTACTTTCAACAGCTGTTGGACGAAACTACTAGTGATCTTCCTGGTGTAGCTGTTTACCTGGACGATATTCTTTGCAGCGGCCCAATACCGGAAGCACCTGTACAGAATCTGCGAAGATTGTTTGAAAGGCTCCGAGACAAAGGCCTGCGATGTCGGTTGGAGAAATGTTCAATTGCCCTCCCACAAGCGGCTTACTTGGGACACGTACTATCCAGACGTTTCCCGAGGTCAAAAGGTCAATGCCCTAATGATGTGCCAGCGCCACATGACGTGTCCACATTACGTTCGTTTCTTGAATCCCTGCAATTCTACGCCAAATTTTTGCCACACAATTACTCTACAGTGGCAGAAACGCTTTATAGACTCACCCGGAAAGATCGTCTTTGGGCTTGGGGGTCAAAGGGAGAAGTAGCATTTCATCGATTTAAAAAGTTTTGTCTATAACTGATGTACTCGTCCACTTTGATCTATTTCTTCCGTTAGGAGTCGCCTGCGATGCTTCAGCCGTCGGGATTGTCGCCACTTTGATTGACCGCTATCCAGACGGCCGATTACCAATATTTCGAAATCGCTTACTGCTAGCCAGCGCAACTACAGCCAGATACAAGAAGCTTTGGCAATCTTCTATGCAATGAAGAAGTTCTTTCGGTATTTATATGGAAGAAAGTTCATCTTGGTGACGTAACACTTTGGTCCAAATAAACCTACTCCGGCTCTACCAACAAACCGTTTATCTCGATGTTTCATGTTCCCTCGACAATTCAAATATACCAGATGTTCCCAACCTAGGATGCGTTCACCCCTAGGGGCACATTTGGCTATCTGAAGGGGTACATTTAGGGTTAGCAATAGAAGGAAATATATATATATATATATACAGTATTAATTATTTCCATATATTCTAAAATATAAAAGTTCTATTAAAAATTCAGTGGATTTTTGTTATTCTACTCAGTCTTTTTGTCATAAGAAATTTTAGGGTTACATCTTCATCTGTCAAAATGCTGAAGGGGTACATGGTCAGAGAAAGGTTGGGAACTCCTGAACTATACCATCGAGTACCGCAAGACGTCGAACCACTCCAATGCTGATGTACTCAGTCGACTGCCAGTAGGTGGCGATCCTATTTTTCGAAAGGTAGAAAGTACCGGCGACGTGGACACCGCCTGTATAATTGAAACTTTGAGTTTACAAGTTAAACCAACGGACTGGGACCTGGGATG
>Ga0210059_1016433_pt1 | contig 10683 bp, 10 predicted proteins | sample Ectturendosymbi2_FD_188042 | JGI IMG/M metagenome (GOLD analysis project Ga0210059, IMG submission 188042) | Ecteinascidia turbinata endosymbiont from Florida, USA - Sample 2 (SPAdes) (version 2) | ecosystem: Host-associated > Tunicates > Ascidians > Unclassified | place: Key West, Florida... | reverse complement strand
GTTGAGTTTTCTTTCCAATGAAAATTGCTTCGCGGGCCACTCCAGAGGGCCTTGCGGGCCACGGTTTGAGCACCACTGCTATAATGGGTCACGATACAAAAAAGGTTGAAACCACTGAGTTAGAGAGTAGCTTGTGGTTTGCGGACGCACACTTCCGCTTACGCAAGGCCATGTCACCAATGCTACAATAGAGGCTAAGAATCTGTAGCGTTGCACGTGAAGATTTTCCTAGTATTCATCCATTAACACTGAGTAAGAGAAAATAGACCGCAAGCGCCGTTTGTATGACCCGACCAGTTGACGAAGCGGTGCCGTTCAGCCGATATGTATTGGCTAAAAAGCAAGTTATCTTATCATCGGGCAACCTCAGTTTAAAGCAGGAGTGGGGGACCTCTTTACCTTCACGTGCCGCATTAACTGCCTAATATCGTTGGCGGGACGCAAAAATTAATTACTTTCATCTTAAAATTTTAGCTTCTCTTTCTTAAGAAAGATGGGAGAGAAAACTATGGCTAAAGGCAAAAGGGACTTGTCTTGACTCACTGTCTGCGTGTCTATACTTGTCAGGGAGTTCCATTTTGACGCGATGTGGAGTTCTACACTAACTTGGGTAAAGAAAATTCTGTCCCGGGCCATATTAAATGTTCACCCCGGACGCAGGTTCTCCACCCCTGATTTAGAGTGCTAAAGATTGTCGCTTACTTGTTGTCGCAAAAACATATAAATATGTAAACAGAGCGCCGAAATAGTTTCTATTCCCGAACCATTTCTGAATAAACATGGTGGACAGTTAATCCAAACTCAAATATTTTGTAATTTTCCGTTTTGTTCTGGAAATACTGCGACGTGCGTGAATCCAACCAATCCTATCTCACGCCGTCCAATTACGCAACAACGGTATGCAAAAGTTTTCGGAATGGAACTGTTCGGCGACGCCGCTTCGGCGATGTACGTTTCGGCGATAAATCCGTTAATAAGACTTGACACTTTTAATGGGAGGGCTTTTTATGTACTTTTTTAAAAAAGTTTTGGGTTTAGACTTGTGATTTCGGTCAGTGATTCTGGACGTGGTCTAACATCGACACTTGCTTGACGCAAAAAAAATAAATACACAAGCAGATGGAGCGCCGAAATATTTTCTCTATATTCGAACCGTTTCAAGCAGGTCAAACGTTCACGAGAGGAGTTAGAGTAGAAGCGCAACTATTTTACTGAACATATATGACAGATAGACAGTTAAACGCAAACTCGAATATTTTGTTATTTCCGATTATTCTGGAAATACTGTGACCTTCGTGAATCCAACCACTCCTATCTCATGCCGTTCAAGTACGTTTTAACAGTATGCAAAATTTATCGGCTTGTTACAGCGGAAAACTATTTTTAAGTGGCCACCGTTTTTCATCGCTGCTAAGGAAGAAAACTATTTGGACATGTTTGTGAAAGACGCACTTGACGACAAGACTCAACCTGAACTTTCTTTTATTTCTTTTTTCCGCTGTCCTGAACGTGCAGATCCAACAATAAACATGATTGGAATAAGCAGCATGCACTCATTTTTCGCCAAAGAGTCAAATTTTTTCCAGCATTCTTTCCGTTTTGAGGCATAAAAATCAGCATTCAACCGCGACATGCTCACTGCATCACATGAGACACAAAAACAACTTACCTCGGTTCGCGTCGAACAAGGCCGAGATCAAATTTCCAGAGTTGAAGTCACCACCGGCAGCTTCGTATTTGTCCGAAAGAAACTGGTCAAGGTCGGTGCCATGTCTTCCGGCGTCCACTACGCTCACACGGGTCCCTGCAAGCAATCGCGAATCAGTGTTTAAAACCGGTATGGGTTGGATCTGTTGGCCTCAATCGATGTTAGTTTCCTTGAATCCCAGTGCAATTTCAGTCGCTCATCATCATCATCTCTCTGCAGCAGCGCGTGACGATAAGAACGAAACTCTAATTTCATAAACTCACCACCAAAGCTCTGAAACATGCAGTCAAAATAAACATCGGGATACAGAACATGTGGCTTCCACTTAAAACTGGGGAACGGAAAAACATGGGATAAGTATCTCGAGCTAGAGTATGCAATTGAATCGACAGCGCGTTTGTGAACAGCAGGCGTGACTGCACCATTGACAATAAAGTCAACATAGCTCAGCAGTTGAAAGTAACGATGAAGTAGAATGATTCTTTAAAATCGCGATGGCTTTTGTGCACCGGCCGTGCAAGTCTTCAATAACCTTGTCACGACATGCACAAAATCACTAAAAGGGATTTGATCTAAGGCTACGGTTGCAAGTGTTTTTTTATCTGTGTTCAAATAAATCCGCTGTTCTCAGCGCAATGTAGCAACAACATGATAAGCAAATCGTTCATTATTCTTTTGGTAAGCCTGCATTTTCGCCACAGTGGCAATAAAATCAACCGGCAGACTGTGGTCAGGTAAGCATGATTGCGTTCAAGGTAAGGTGGCGAATCGTTTTCGGGACAAGAAGTAACTATCTGTACCTGAGCCTAGTAATGCCAAGGCGAAGTACTCGCGATGCACAAATCCAACGAAAGAAAAGCATTGCTTGCAATCCTCTATTTCTGCTCAATTCTGTGCTGTGAGTGGCTACAAAGAAAACTACGGATTGATTGACAGCAATAACTATTTTATACAGGCAAAACGTATAGTAACGTGGCTCTCAATCACTGCTCTGACAACCGCATGCGGCTCCCAAGCACCCTTTGTGCGGCCCTCAGCAGTCTTTCAGTAAAACCTCTAATATTTTGTGTAACAGACTTTGTTCTGCAATAAAACAAAATGTGTCACTTGACTTGTGGTAAAATTCCTTTAGTGCGGCTCTCTAATGAAGTCGTAGGTCTGGGTTTGGCTCCCTTCGACGAAAAGGTTGAGAATCACTGGTCTAGTACTTACCGTTAACCTGACTCTTGTATCTTGCAATGAGCTCTTCAACGAAGCTAGTGCTGGTTAATTTTCGATAGTAAATGGTGTTGCGTCCGAAAGGCTCCAAACTTAAGTCTTAATAAAGCAAAACAACAAAATGTTAGCAGTCATAACGCTGGAAAAATACATTTTCTTCAATAAGTGGAGAAAGCGATTGTTTGACACCCTAATTTACGATTCCGTTCACGTCTGAAATCAAACAAGTAAGAGGGGGCCTGCCTGGCTATTCTACCCTGGAGGAGATGACCCTCGGACTCGTTAGTTTCGTCGATATGTTGCCAGTACACGTCATACAGTGCAAAACACTGCGGTTCGTATTTATCGCAGATATTGCGCTGAAAGATCTTGAACACTATATCAAGAGGGCCTAAGATTTTTCATTATAGCCTCAACTCCAGTGGCGGTTCTAAGGGAGGGCCTGGGTGGGTCATGGCCCACCCAGATGTTTGGTTGGCTCCCCTGCTTAGCCCCCCAGTTTTGTGCTTAATTTCACGTTCATGTTCGTTTGATTGACATATACTGTACAGCAGATTATTTTCAGGCAGCAAAATCTTAAACGATTTGAAGACTTTCTGGCGACGGTTCTGACTATATTAACAAACCTATGTTGGGTTTGATAGGGTTAATCATAGCAAATCAATCTTCATTACAACGGAAAATCACCATGCAGGAGAGACATGTATGTTGGCCCCACTACTTTTTTCTTTGGCCCCGCAGTGCCTCCCCCCAGTTTTTTCATTCTAGAATCGCCACTGCTCAACTCCACATTGAAAATGCTTTCGCAAACGTTCGAAATGAAATGTTGGACTAGTTTAGAACTTTTGCGAATAATCCAAACTCTGCCGATTTCGCAGTTGAATTAGATTAACGAACTATTCTAACTACCCACAAGCAATGCATGAATGCAAATTGCAACTGCGGCAAAAGGGCCATCGTTCGACGGTGACAACTTTCGGAATGAATCTGATATGCCATAACAATAAATCTTACATGCCATTACAGCAAATAAATTTAAACTGTTCTTACCAACTGGAATACTGGTTCTCTGGAAAGCGGTATACTTGGCACTCAAACTGGCGAAAATCATGAACCCAACAGGCACAAACAATTGAGAAATGGCTACCTGTGGCAAAAAAACAGACTGTCTGTGTTTTACGATGCAAACAATTAGTTTACTAGGTCTACGTCAAAAAAATTATATTGGCATATTTTCATCTAGTGCTTTTTTGGTGAATGCAACAACTAGATATAAGCAAATATTTTTTATTAGAAAATGTTTTTCTAAAAACCACACACTTTTCAAAAACTTTGGAGATACAAAAATGTTACTGTGCGACATGTCATGCGTGCCACGCATTATGCGAATTTGTATTATAAATGCACGAAACGGAAACACGTTACTCACTTTGTAATTTCTTCTCGAATGAAGCGCCCTCTTGACAGTAAGCGCGTAATACTGCTGAAACCACAAGGCGGCACCAGTGTTGTATGTGGGAGGATTTTGTTGTTGCTCTGTGGAATGAATCTAATCGGTTATGCATCGGTCAGTCGCAGCAATCAATTAAAAGCAACACCCCAACTAGAAAAATAAAAGCAAATACTCTCCATAATGGGGGTAAGCAAGGAATCGAGCAGCAAAATTTAATAGGAAATCGATTTCGCACAAAATTATGCATCCTCAGTCCCGAAATATCCAAGCAAAGCTTTCTGGTGAAAAGTCGAAAGGCTGAAGTAAGAGCAGAGAAAGCAGGCAAAGTCAAGATTAAAATGAATAAATCAGAACACAAGCTTCAAAAAGCAGAATGTCAAAACTAAGTAACTAACTCAGAAATGAGAACATCGTAACTAACTGACTGACGCCAAAAACACAAAGCTGTGAGAGCGACAAATAAAACTGAAAAATATGTTTTCCCAAACAAATGATGTCACTGGCCAAGATCAGGTGTATAAAATGCCTAAGAGCGTTTGTAGAATGCTTAAGCGAGTGGATTCGATACGATTGCAACGAATCTCTAGAGTGCGCCTGCAAAAGCTGCGATGGGAGAAAACAATAATGGTAGCACGCTGGCACTATGCGGTGAAGGTCGTACTACGTCTACGAACACAATAAATATGGCGAGAAGTAGTTCACATGCGGGAAGGTCATGTTCTCAGTGTTAAATGTGCGCTACAAGTTGGTAATGCCAGTTACCTTCACAGATATTCAGAGAGTGAGAACTTGGTTGTTCGACAAACGTAACTGTGTATTCTTCATGCAAAGGTGGTTTATTTACTAATAAATACATGGCTCTTCGAATAGTGTCGCGACAGCGCCATCTGGTCATTGTCAATTTAGCAATCCTATTTGTTCCGACTACCGCGGTGCAATGACGATCTTACGGCAAATTTATTGCTAGATTGTGTGCTATGCCATGAACAATATGCTGGCCAATGTAGTAAAAAAATAGATGGAAGACCCCTTGGCCATGGCCATAGTAGCGTAGCCAGCCCGAAATTTCGGGAGGAAGCAAATATTTTGACTTTAAGCGAGCAACAGTATTTTTCGGGACACCGCCTCTCAAAACAAAATGACAAGATATGCTAGCAATTTTGAAGGTGGCTATGGCCCTTCTGTTCCCCTAGCTGAGTGTTTCTGGAAAGAGGCGGTATGGGTCAGCAACGATAGGTCTAACCTCGAAGCATTCAAAGTTGTTTTTGATCAGCGCTTGCGCAATGCTTACAAAAGTGTCAAAATTTATTTGATGCAAAATAATGAGAATTTAGAAAACTCTGACGTCAGACCAAGTATAAAATTCAAATGCTTGATTGAGCAGTTATAGCACGTACGACGGAATCACGGATTGTTATTATTGCGGAATATCTCCAATCAAGTCCATGGTTTGCAAATAAATTTTTTGTTGGAACAACTGAAAAGTAAACCACCTAAAAAAGTATTAGTTATTGAGTGGTTACGATGATGTGCTCACGAGCATTTGCATCCAAACTAGCACCCGTGCAATGTCCCCGCGGGTCCAACCGACAAATTGTACTTGTTTTTCTGCTGCATTACAATCCGCAAAAACCGCAGGCAACACGATCTACTGCAATGTAGTTCACAAACTGCAACAAAGTGGTTACGCTAGAGAACAAACGCACTCACCACTCACTTCTCGGGTGCGCGACTTGCTTGCACAGCATTTATTCCCTGCAATTGTGTACTTGGACAGAAAGGAAGCTCTCGCCTGACCTTGCAGATCATCAAAGTTGTACTGAAGGATGGCGTCGCGTAGTGGTAAGGACGGCGGCGGGTAGCAGCAAGATGTCGTTTCCTCGTAGTCCGAATTCGATTCGTCGTTCACAAACCAACTGCCGCCTATACTCGCATGACGCGTCGACGCCGATGGTTGTGGTGAATCCCCGGCTTTGCGCTGACGCACGTTACGGCACTCGCGAACTGACGCCAGCGTTGGTAAGGTCAACTCGGGTTCTTGTTTGGCGCCAAAGCCGTTCTGAACACCCAAAGCTGTGGTTCCGACCGCGGATGATTCTCGAAATTTCACCGACTCGCAGCCTGATACCCGACCGGCTCCTGGAATGCGAACTGAAGCCGCCTCGTCTGCATCCTGCGGCTCCCGACTTGATGACAAGTTTTGAAACCCTCCAGATACTCTTGCATCGATTGAAACCCCAGCGCTTTTTGGAGCGCTGGTGCCGACTTTGTTATCCAGCGTCTCTGATTTGCCTATGGGCATCAAGGTTTGACCAATTTGACTTTCCTGAACCTCATGCATCTTTTGCTCTTCTTGGGTGGCTTGAGCAGTCTTGACCGCACCTAAAGCCGGCCCACTAGATGGGCTTGGCGCATTTTTGTCGATGTGTTGGACCTCGGCATATTCCGGCTTGTTCACAGTCTGTGTCCAGCGAGAAATTGCCTGGGTTTCAGCCGTTGACAGCCCGGCGACGGTCGATTTTCGGCGGGCAGTCGTCGCACGCCGTTCCGACAATCTGCGATTAATGATCTTGACCGGCGTGTCCGAGTCCTGAGTGACGCTGAGACAGAAACCATGAGCTGGTCAAGTCAGAGCCGCAGCCGAAGCCGTTTTCAAAAGTAACGCCAGAAGAGACGAAAACAAAAGTCCGTATCAAATCAATGAAATGAAGTTGTCCCATGAGTTTTCGTTTTAAACCACCTGGCGATTACGCAATCTCCGCCACATGTGGTGCAGGCGACAGCAAGCATACTGGGTGTTCAAGCAGACAAACATGGCAAAACGTTGCGATAAAAACACGCCGGTCCCGAAAAAAAATCCCCCTCATTGATACCTCTAAAACAAATGAAATCCTGAAACGTACAACATTCAGACAACAATCTTGCACTCCGCACAAGACACGGCCGTAACACTGCCACATAAACCTTCCAGTCTATAAACGGTTAGTGGAAACGCCATTTGCTGAACGGTAAGAAATCTTACTTTTACAGGCTAAAGACGCACCTGAGAAAAACCTCCTCCAGAGTGGTCACTGTGGCCCCGAAATCAATCACTCCGATCCACTCAGCTGCCAGTTCCAAAGCACGGAACAGCTTGGCGAAGCTGGAAGCGCAGTGAAATGGAAGAACAAAGGAAACCTCGCCTCCAGCAACCCGATCCACTTTTGACTCCTTCACGATGGAACGGAAAAACCTTTCGAGCTAAGTATGACGTCATTCTTGTTAGCGCTTCAGGTTTCAGGGGCAAATTCAAGACACCACAGAGTTATATGACTTGCCACTCACAGGCCCGTAACCAGGTCTTGAGGTTTGGAGGGGCAAAACACATTTTTAGGGGGGCACGATTTTTGTTTTTATTATATTTTTAAAACAAATTCTTCTGGGAACAAGAAATTTTGGAGGGGCACAAAAGAAATTTGGGGGGGCACTGCTTCCGGATGCCCCCCGTGGCTACGGGCCTGCGCCACTAGCAGCGTTTACTACTAGCGTAACCGCATTGCCCACGGCTCAAGCAAGCGGAAATGGGCGCCACAGACCGCTCGTGACGCTCCGAAATGAGTAAAAAAACGAGTATAAACGAAACTGAACTGAATAGTTATTAAACAATGCGCAAAAGTGTTTGGACAACGTCAAAGTTTCGCAAACTTGGTCCAACCAAAGCTCAGAAGTGCACGACCGGTAAAAAAATTAGTAGAACCGGAGATGTAAACGGGTTTCATTTTGAAAACCGAAACCAACCCAAGACCGGAACCACAAACCCAGCCCGATCCGGATATTTAACTTTGAAGTCCGAGTTAGGTCCAAAAGCCAAAATTCCAGAGTGAGTCAAGATATGCGCAACTGCAGGATATCGGTAGCGTAGCAAAGCATAATATGGCGAAGCAATTCACAATTGAAATAATTATTTATTGAAGATTAAACAACGGCGCTGCTTAACAGTAACTGGCAAACAAGTGTCCGCCGTTGCAAAAGAAAGTGCATGCAGGCCCGAAATAGGCCAGAAACATTTTGACAAACCTATACCCGAACCCGGCCCGACCCGAAAGCCCGGCCAAACTTACTCGTGCTCTGAGTTGAACTCGTTCAGTTCAACAGCGTACACGTAATAGAACACCAACCTCTTTCACGTCACACTCTGGCGTTTTTGTTAAAATCACGTGATACCCAATTCCAAACTTGTTCTTGAGGAAAAGCGGCGATCCTGTGAATCAACAGAAAATATCCACAATTGAACAACGAACTGAGTCTGCAATACCTTCCCCTACGCAAAAAATTACGTTTTACACTGCACTCACCGGCACAACGTATCTTCCCCTCAGCCATGATGGCGATTCGATCTCCAAGTATATCGGCCTCGTCCATGAAATGAGTGGAAAGGAGGATCGAGCACTTCCTCCTGTATTGCTGGATCACATCCCAGATGGCGCGGCGAGCGGCGGGGTCCATTCCTGCCGTTGGTTCGTCCAGAATTACGCACTAGAAGAAGAAAAAGAACAATAGTTTAGATGTTGTCGAAACGGTCTGCCTAAAGGTTGAAACAGTAAGCACAAAACCGAAGCCCAAGCGTTCTTATTTTTTGCACCATAGCTACCTGAGCTGCGCCAACATTGTTTGCGATAAATTTTCCCATTGGGGCCGTGACGCATTTTATCGCCGGCATAGAGTTTAACCGTCAATGCATTGTTTCTAAAACAGCGGGCGCCCGAGGTGTTTAGACAGAATTGCAAAACGACGCTGGGCAACACCCCGGACCTCAACAAAAGGTTCCCAAACCAAGGAAACCCTACAAAGCACACTGAGTTGGATAAAGTGTTTGCATCAAGTTGCACATTACCGAAGGTAACAGCGGTTCGAAAAGTATTTTCTGCTGATGCAGAAGCACGAAGTCAAAAAGCAGCTTTGCGGCCACAAACCTTGGAGCCGGCGCAGAGAGCGATTCCCACTGACAGCTTGCGCTTCATTCCACCTGAGAGAGTCCTGGACTGAAAATTTGCTTTCGCATCGAGCTTCAATCCTCTCCGCATCAACTGCGCGCTTTCTTCTGCCTCCAATTCGTCCAGTCCTTTAATCTGAAAAACGCTTACGGATGGTTTCATTGAGCCTGCGGCAGGGTTCGCTTAGTTTGCATTCTACTCCACAGGGTTGTTGGCAACACAGGCTTGACCAAGGAGATTTGAGGTCTCCTATTTGTGAGTGAACAGGTGAGTAAAATAATCAAATGTAAACTGGGTTTATCTGGCTTATAGATAGAAGTGTCAACAAACAGAAATTATTATTTTACTGAGCTTTTCCATAAATGCTGTTTGTTGCATTAGTTTCGGATAATACTCTGTTGATGATTTATGTCCATTTGTTTCAGGCAGTCGAAACTAAAATCTTAAAGCGAAATGACATCTGCCTGTTTCAGCGAAACAAGTGAGCACGAAATCATTTATCTGACCAGAAACCAAACGTTCCTCTTTTTTCTTTTATCGTTCCGCGATCAGCGTGTCACGAGAACACGATAGGTTCTGTTTTAGCACAGTGCTGGAATGACCAAACACGATAGGTTCTGTTTTATCAGAGTACTTACACGACCAAAGAAGTACAGATGTTCATCAACGGTTAAGTGATCGAATAAAATGTTAAACTGCGGACAAAACCCGAGCGATTTGCGAACTCCCGACATGTCTTTCGAAATGCTCTGGCCCAAGATGTACGCATCGCCAGAAGTGGGTGGGAAAAGACCTGAGACGAAAATACGCATCGGTCACAAACCACAAAAACGATTTGCGCGTGGTAAAAAAATGCATGTCAAAAATTAAAAACAGAAAACTTTCAATTTTGCTTACGCTTGAAAACAAAGAAAAACGAAGAAGCAATAATGGGATGTGATATGATGAGGAAAGAAGATTTGTCCTATTCCCAAAAAATCCTTCATCTTACCGGGAAATTTATCCTTTGTTTTTTTGCGTAGGAGGTCCATTTCAATACTAGCAAATTTGAAAAACTAGAAAACATCTGTTGATATGGCGCTTGCATCATTATGTGACGCATGAATCATAGCCAGCGAAACTGAAGCAATTCAACGCTACTGTTGCGATCGGAAATCCCGAGCGGCATGTGCGCAAAGCTTCGCAGCGTGGTAGCAAGCAACAATAGAGTTCACATGCCATGATCACTCTATTATTGCTTGTTCGCGCCACATATATGTATGGTGTTGTTCTTCACGCACATCTCGTTCGTGGTGAATCACACAATCAACGCAACAATACCGGAGAGGTTC
>Ga0210059_1016432_pt1 | contig 10683 bp, 5 predicted proteins | sample Ectturendosymbi2_FD_188042 | JGI IMG/M metagenome (GOLD analysis project Ga0210059, IMG submission 188042) | Ecteinascidia turbinata endosymbiont from Florida, USA - Sample 2 (SPAdes) (version 2) | ecosystem: Host-associated > Tunicates > Ascidians > Unclassified | place: Key West, Florida... | reverse complement strand
ATAGCAAAAACAATGTTTTTTGGGGTTCAAAGGTTCCAGACGAAGTGCTTCAGAGGCCGCTTCATGCCGCCATCACAGCAAAAATAAGAGCCATCCCGAGGAGTGTGTAAAAGTGATTAACAACTTTGCCAGACGAGTACAGGTTTGCTTGCAACGAAATGGTGGACATTTGAAACACATCTTGGGAAAGCCATAAATTGACTATAAATCGACAGAAATAGTTGAAACTCTGGCGAATGGTCTTCCATAAACTGAATAATGTGTGGTTGTAATTTGAAATAAATAGCTTTTTAATCAAAGTCACAATTGAAATTTTCATGGGTACACATCTTTTTGGGTCACCCTGTATCAAATTTCAAAACTCAGGCGAGGCCAAGGCCATCCATGCCCGCGGATCGATTTGACCGTTTTGGGCGAAATTTTTCCAGCGGAGACATGACTCCTGAATTGGTATAAAAACAGATCTTTCCAAGTTTCAGCCAGTGGCCTCATACAACCTTAATCCGCCACTGCTAAGTTTACGGTTGAATTACGATGCTGTTAGAATTACGATTCCTTGAGCGAGCCGTACACGGAAGAAGTGCAAAAGTACTTGCTATCAATAGTTTTTACTAGATTTTTATGTTTGAAGGTCCTGAACGATAAGGGCTGCAGAGCATAGGACCGCGGGGATCCGCCTCTGGGTGTTCAGCATGCAGTGGTGTGTTGAAGAGGATTGCCTCGGGCCCCCTTGAGGTGTTACGCGCGTAAGTTTTCCTTATTTTTGATAAAAAACTTATTATTCACTCATATAACGCACTACAAAGCAGATCAGAAGTACTCTGCTTTCAAAGGGGTCCCCACAGAAACTGTAATGTGCAGGTACTTTGCTTTCAAAAGGGGCCCAACAGCAACTGCAATTTGATGGTAATTTGCTTGCAAAGGGGCCCCAACCGCAACTGAAATATGTAAGCACCTTGCTTTCAAAGGGGCCCCCAACAGCAATTATAATGTGTAAGTACCTTACTTTCAAAGGGGCCTCCAACAGCAATTTCAATTTTGAAGTACCTTGCTTTCAAAGCGACCCCACCACCGTCTTCAATGAGCAAATAAAGAAAAGCTTCAAACCAACTTCCACACGTAAAAATTGTGGGTTAAAATTTCTTCCAAAAAGTTCTGAAAAGCCCCTATCAAATAAGAGCAAATAGGCCTACTTATACCAAATGATAATTTTTCATACCAAATGATGATTTTTAGAGATTGAAGTATTTGCTATACTGATAAATTTATGGAAATGCCACAGATGAACAGAAAGTAGTCTTTTTATGTCTCTGAGTTGATAAGGTTAGACAAATTTCTCATTTCTTGTGATGTTATACCTTAGTGAACAATACCATCAGAAAATAAGACAACATGCAATCGTTATAGCAGGGACCACACTGCATCGTTTAATTTACAGTACATTTTCTTTTTAGTTTACAAAGTAATTTTGTATTATTGCTGTTGCGCTGCAAAGACTGTTAATAAGTCAGGCTACATTCATGCTTCTTATCACGTAGCAGAAATGGCAATTTTTGAGTATTATGAATACTCTTTTTTTATACAGATATTTCAGGTATTTTAGGTGGTTTGATTTAGCCTATGTTTGAAGTCACAGGTTATTTGAAGCTTGAGTGGTAAATGGTTGGTTTAAGGTAGACTTGGTAGGTGATGTTTAAGCTGTTTTGCCAGCTATTAGCCAGTATAACTTCAAACCATTTTTTCTTAGCATAGATTTAATCAATTGTGTAGGCTACGTGCTGTAGCAGAAATGTTTTCGATAAGGTACATGATGAATTCTTTTCTGCTTTTGCACATTTTTCAAACAGCCAGTGTCAATGCAAGATGAGGGCAGCCTTGACTCATCCAGCCTCAAAGCTTTCCAAAACAAGTCTCTAATTGGATGCTTTTGTATGCTATGTTCTTTCAGTTAAAAGGATGAAATTTAAAACAAATTTGTGTTTTAAATATTCTTGGTTGTTTTTTCATAGCTTCATGGATTCCCACAAAGACGTGAATGTGAACAAATTCAGGATACCAATTATCAAGCATTTTTTCAAAAGGGAAAGGTGTGAAACTTTCAAAGGGGCAAAATTTGTAGTTTATTGATGGTGAATGCAGAGAAATGAGGCGCGACAATAAAGAAGTGAGGGCGATGCCAACTTGTTATTGCCTAACTTTTATGTGTTGCCAGCCTTGTCTTCCCAACTTTCAGTGTTTTCAAAGTTGTGTGTTATGAACACCCTTTTGCATTTTCTCCTTCTGCTATTTCAGTTATGCCGTTGTCTCAGGAACATGTCCTTGGGTGGCCGTATCTTACGCAAATCAAAAGTGATCATTATGGTTGGCCGAGTATGATGACGTCATCAGAGGGCCCCCGTTTTTACTCTTGCCTCGCCCCCCCCAACCCTAAACCCACCACTGTCAGCATGGACAAATGGTTGCATCAACACAAGACCGTCGCGCGCGTGCTCGGCACCGACGCCGACAATCGATCAGTTCTTCACAAATCGATGAAACTGATGATCACCAATCGACTGTGCAGCCGGAACGAAAAGCAATTGGGATTTTCATGCTTTAATGAAACTCGCACGAATTCTACTCAACCACGCCCCGATAATGAAGTTGGAAAATTTTTGCTGACGGCTTCGCTGCAGAGGAGAAATGCCAGTGGCGTAGTAAGCATTCCTATTTAGCCAAAAAAGCTGAAAAATGAAAATCAACTACTGCATAACAGTATGCTTCACGCTGTATAGTTTAGGTGAAGCGATGAAATTGAAGGTCCGGTGGAAGGGGCTAACGTTAATCCCAGGTCATGTTCAACGTGATGGGAATTTTTCAGTTGCCAGTGATGCACAGGTCTATGCTCCAATTTTGTCCTGTGTTAGCATAAGCGTTTTACGAGTATGAAAGTACCGCCAAGAAGCTCCAGGCAAGCGTATTACGGTAGAAACTGACTTACTTCGTCCGAAAATTACCTCTTTAAAAAAGTGTACAACAAAAAAAACGGAAGACACAGCCTTCTCTCCAAACTGATTTTGGTAATTGCTGTCGATATGCGGTTGTGCAACAGGCTAGGCCACTAAATGTTCTGCGTGAATGTGTTGAATCAATTAGAAATAACCGCGGTCTAATATTTTTGTCCAAGGATCCGCTGCTTCATCGCACGAATTAAAAAAACAAACAACTAAAATCATGTAAGTCACCATAACAGTAGAAACAACGTAATAAGTAAGTTCCCAACGATTGCCGAGCACGCCAGAATATTTGTTAAAATGAACACTGGTGCTGGATAGGCACAGACATGCAAAATGTGACAAAATCATTTAATCAAAACTGTGCAACACTCCCCCTCCAACAAATTTCAACGTGAAAGCAACTCGCTATGTTTCGATACACATTGCAAAGAAAACTAAATTAACTGCAGAAAAATGTTTACACAGCTCTACAGCAAATAAAGTTTTCATTACGTACCTATTCGAAAAAGACATTCATTGTTTTCATGTTGCCAGAAAAAAATCGAAAACCTATGCCTTGATTGCGATTTTTTTCTGTGCTAAAGCAAACAAATAACAACTTTATTAACAAGTCGTTTTTTCTTTAACATTTTTCCGTTAACTTGAATAGGAAACACAAGGTACTCTTCTGATGGCCGACATTTCGGGTTCTGGTACCGAAAAATGTGTTCAGAGTTTCATGCCCTTTTGAGGGTTTAACGTCAACCTGCTTAGGATTATTTCGTTTTGGCATATCCAAAACGGTATTTAAGATTGCTATCAATATGTGCAACCGACAGATCGGGACTGTCTAACACCTACTGAGTAACAAAAAAAATAAGTTAGACGCTTTACCTTTCAAAAACTTGCTTTACATTGATGTTATCTTTCGCACTTGTTTCGAAAAATTCAAAACCTGAAATTTGAAAGCAGAGTTTCAGTTGTAGGTTGTAGCAACAGAACACTGAAAAAAAATTAAGCGTTCATGCGTTTTACCTAGTTGGTTGGCAAGCTGTCTTCCCCGTTCCTTAGATATTAGGCGATCGTCTTCCATGTCGCACTTATTTCCAACCAAAGTGACCTGGGCATTGTCCCATGAGTATGTTTTGATCTGAGTAGACCTGAAGAAACCAGCGCAGAATATTATGTCACAAAAAATGGAGCGCTCTTTTGGAAAAATGAAAGCTCGCCTAAAGAAACAGTGGAAATTTTTGCTTTGAAAAATCTACTATGAACTGTGAAGTAATAAGTAAAATAAGCAGCACACTTGTACAGCTAACTGTAATTTTTTTTAATCACAGAAAACGAACAGCAACGGAATTTGAAGGACTTGAAAAAAGTGAAAAATAATTCGAACAGTTTAAGTAAATTCTAATGGTTATCTTCTTCAGTTCTGTTAAACCAGTACATTTTAGCCAATTTGTCTGCCTTCTCTGCAGCCTAAACTTTTTCTGATGCTGGACCATACCGAATCACACCTTAAAAAAATACACTCTAATGATGCTGAACTAGCAAGGCATGCAAATAAACTTGACGTGAAACTTGCGCGTGCTTGCCAAACCTTTACCACTTTGGAGTGAACTGACCAGCAACAATTTGTGAAAACAAAGATGGGTACATCTCTTCGCCCTCAATTTTGAATGCTAGAATAGGTATATCAAGCTATTGTGTAATTCTGAAAAAGGTGATATTGCATGATGCAATAAAAACAATTCAGAATGGGGTTTTTGCGTTTTTCTTAAAAAAAGAACAAAAACCTGTTTCTTTTCAAAAACAACTAAAAACGTTTTTTTCTCAACCCTGGCTAGTACTTCACCACTTTGGAAGAGTCAAAAGCACAGACTGCACAACAACCGTGAAACTGAAAAAAAAACAACAAAACAAATGAACGCGGAACATTCACAGTAATGCTTTACTTTCCATAAAATGGCTTGGAATTGCACTCCCTTGACAGCAACAGTGACTTTGTACAGTAACTTCGTTCACACGTTCGTAGGAAATGTCGCAAACGAATAACCAAAAAATCATCAATCCTGGAGTACAGTTACTGTATGTACACGTCAGCATAATCCAAAACTTCAAAATGATTTGGAGCACCTCACAAATTTTGAATTGACATCCTTGTGTGATGACGGGCACCAGGCCTAGGATGGGGCGGTTGGCGCGAGCTGAGTAGCGTAGTTATACAGCACGCGCGGAGTAACATGGTCATGGTTGGGAACGTTTCGAAACGTCACGAAAGAATGACGGTAGCAAGCACGGCGCTTAAAGTCAACAATATGTCAAGGATTTTTGATTGTGTGTTAACACTAACGCGCGCGTACTTTACCAACACGTACAGCATTAAAGCACAACAAATGGGAAAAAACTCGGAACGTCAGGCTTTAATCGATGAACTTTTCGCCTGCCCATTCATTTCCTTTTTTCGCTGTCACAGTGGAAAGAAAATCTGTGCAACTGCTGGTCTTCCGTCGTAAACGACGGCCCCTAACAAGGCTTTCAGTTGTAAGGCGCATGATTACTGGAGACATTATGTTTGAAAGCACAGTTGAAATGACCTTTTGTAACACTGGATAAGACTTATTACGAATTTTCACGAGTTTCCATCAATCTGCTTTACTACATGTCATGCTCTACTGCGACGCAACTTATGCTGAATACTCAAAAGTTACCAGTTCATTACGCAATGATCACTACTTTTCATGTCAATAAAATATGTAGCAATGTGGTATGAGACTGCGATGCATGCCTACATCTAGTGCGTTGGGTGTGGAAGTGAAGACGTTGTACAATACATTCAATACACAATGTAAAATTGAGACAAAGAGCGAACATAAAAAAAACAGAAAAACGATCATGACGGTGTCCTTCTTGAAACGAAATATACTTAACCACAAAATTAAGTTTACATAATAAGTTATATTCTCACTTCTAAATCGATGCTAATCCGCACACCCTGTTCAAGCCCATTGACCACATCAGCGAAATCAATGTTGAACGCGCAATCAGATAACTCACCAGTCCTGGACGCTGTTAAATGACTCTTCATTAGTGATATCGTACATCAGAATAAAGCCCATCGCACCACGATAGTAGGCGGTTGTTATAGTACGGTACCTTTCCTGACCAGCAGTGTCCTGCAAAAGCCAGTGCGACGTTAGAATACTCCATGCGAAACGGCACTAAACAGAATCTTGGCATTTGCTTGAATTTAGAAACTTAAACATCAAGTTGCAGAACCTTCGTTGAGAGGACGCAATCACCGAAGCGATACCAAGGTGGGTATTTTGTTGCGCTACAGCGTGATGAAAAGAGACAACAAACTTAACCATCGTCAAGCACGTACTTGCCGCTCTCTCTCTGCACCTCGTTCAAATTACCAGCGACAGAGGCGGACAGTGCAAAATGCCTAACCACAAGAGCTTACCCATATCTGCAGCTTGACCCTTTTCTCGTTACGAAACACCGTCTTTACTTTGAAATCGATTCCAACAGTTGAGACAAACGCACTTGTGAATGAATCATCCGCATAGCGAAAAAGAAAAGAAGTTTTGCCGACGCTGCTGTTTCCAATGATCAAAAGCTTAAACATATAATCGAAATTTTGATCCGCGGCGTCTTTTTGGGTTTGGCTCGCTGAGTTTGAATTGGCCATCTGCGAAATATAAACATCGTTTCTTTTACTGGTAATTCAAAGCAAACGTATCAATCGCTCTTTCTCAACGACGTCGTGATATACTCGTGGTAAACATTTTTGTTGCAGTTAGGCTGAACCTACGTTTTTGACAAAAGATATTCGTGAATTAAAGACAAGTAGCGCCTGCGGTTGGACTTCCAATAACAGTCAGTACTGTTGCAGCTCAAGTTAGAATGACAGCAGACATGGGGCGATTACACAACAAATGTAATCGATTACGATTACATTGAAAGTAATCGCGATTACATTTGTCTTGAAACATCTTCAGAATGAAAACAAACCCCATTTGCATGGTTTGATGTAAGTGTATCTTCAGCCAACATACGATATGAATGAATGCCATAAACGAAATTACTAATCTGTAAGGAACAAGCACCGCAAAAAATCACATTAATAGTTTTAATGAGATATTCGTGCAATCAAACCAGTAGTGCAACTCAGGGCTCTTCAACCGGTGTGCACGGTGCACCCTAGGCTACACCAAAATATGCGTGGGGTGCACCACTAAGAAAGAGCTCACAAGGGTGCATCATGAACTTGTCACATTAAACAGATACATTTTACAAAAACTTTCTGTTAGCAAATATGAACCATTAATCAACCAATGATTTCAGCATTTAACCTAGACTCTGCACATTCTAAAGCAGGGATGTGGAACCTATTTACAGTCAATGTGGGCACAAATTGTGGATTATCACTGGCGGGTCGCAATAACAATTGATTGCATCCTAAAATTCTACCTTTATCTTAGTACGAGGGACAGAGTCTTCTTATGATATACTATCAAGTACCTGCTTATCATGGAGCTTCGTTTTGACGCGATTTTATATTATAAATTGTGTAACAAAAATTCTGATGCGGGCTATATGAAACGTTTACGTGATCCGCATTTGACCCGCGGGTCGCAGGTTCCCTACCGCTGTTCTAAAGTCCGATGTGTAAACATCAGACCATGTCAAGCTATTTTTTGTAATTCGTTGGCAACAGATAATGAGCCATTATCACTTGAAGTATGTAGCTGAGTTACTGAATTAAGGTACTTGCTTATTTAGGCCAGGGTATTTACAGACATGGGTGCAATTAGGTGGGGCTACGGGGGACGTGTCAGTAAATAGAGTGCATGAGTTTAAGTAAATAGGATGTATGAGTTCGTCAAAACGTCTTTAAGGGTGCGCACCATAACAAAAAGGTTGAAGAGCACTGGTGTAACTAGAGGTTTGAGCTAGAGGGGAAACTCAGCTGAAAGAGGCCCACTGACCTCTGCAGGTGACCTACTAGTCAACACTCAGAAAAAAACGTGAGAACTAATGGTGAATCCGGGTATGGATGGCTATACTAAAACCGTAAATCAACGGAAAATACTCCGAAAAACACAACAACATGCTGAAATCCAATTAAAATAATACTAAAACCGAAATATAAGTTTAGTGGAGGCCCGTTTTTCCACATTTAGCTGGTCAGGGGAAACAAATCGACCCCCTTCCCTCCCGTCAGTTACTCCACTGCAGCAAACAATTTAAATATTACTGTAATTAAAAAATAATTATCAAAGTTTAAAATCTTTGTTACAGTTGACAAACATATCAGTCAAACGACATCTATCAGGCTTGAACATTCTTCTAACAACGCTGAAAATTCGTTTGTTAATAATTTCAAAATTGCTGGCTATTTCTTCTAACTGCGCGTTACGCTCGTCTGCAAGCCAGCATAGCATTGTACAGCTTTTAATTAGAAATGAACAGTAACGCCAATATAGCTGCGCGTCTGTCTATTAGACCAAAAGTCAATAGTCAACTAAAGCTCGCAGGTTTCATTGAGTTTTTTACCAGTATCTGGTGGGTTACGGTTGACATGCCAATATCAGTATTGTGGAAAGGTACCTTTGACTTGGATTAAAGTACTTCATTCCTCCGAAAAAAAGTTTATTTACTGTATATAAATTACGGTATCGGCCAAAACGGCTGATTTTATCGGCCTCAGCAGGTGTTGGCAAAACGCTGTTATATTCCTTACGCATCCACCCACACAACTTGCTTGCGCAAGAAACAGTTACCTTGCAGCAACGCTAGCAGGTGCGTTTTTATAAACAAGCAGACAAGATGTACTATGGAGCATGTGTCGGCTGTCGCAGCCGAAACAAAAGCATCATCATTGATCAGATTAATTAAAAATCATAGCAAAATATTGAAATTCCTACAATCTGAAAATTTTAACTCATAAATCCTGATTTTTGATGTTTTTGAAAAAATGTAAGCATAGAATACATAGTATTATTGATAATGAAGCAGAAAACAAGATTTAAAAATATTGGAAATATCGGCTTTCGGTCCATGAATGGCCGATATATCGGCATCGGCCCCAAAATACCATATCGGTCGATCTCTAGACAGAGCATCTTCAGTGAGCCTATATTCTCTCTGGAGCCGTACAGAGGTGTCTGCTCAGAAAGATCAAAGACTTAAAATTAAATTTCAGTGTTGCAGTGCTCATCACAAAGGTGGGTCACGTACGCAACAAGACAAAAACACATTTAACACCCGTCAATCACAGCTCCACTGTCTTCCAACCCGCTTGTAACACCCACCCGTGCAGACGCAAGCACCAAACCAATCGATAGCAGCAATCTAAATGACTGCAAAACAAAGGCAGGCTTCCAGAAGCAGCTAATTTTAACTGTTTGTTCTGAAGCGATGTCAAATGAACCGAAGAGCCCAAAACAAATAAACGCGCATAACAACCGACGCCTTCTACTAACAGCGAGTACCCGTCGTTTATACTATGTGCTCTTACGTTATCAAAATCAAGCGTACGCACCACTTGCGACTGCCTACTACTAGCTGATACCACAACGTGGCAACAAGCGGAGCATTGGCGCAAACAGTCAACCTGTATCTGAGATAACCAAGCAGCCCAGAAGTTTTTTTTCAATCCTGCATTTTTAGAAGCAAAACGCAAACGAATGACGGCATGGAAATAAGACAAACTATGTATCAGTTGTTGAGTATCAATCTAGACAAGAAGGCATTTAAACATAACCACCGTGTTTCGGAAAAATATTCCTACAACGCCAGCAAACGGAGGAACAGCAAAAACGTGGTACATTTGGTCAAAATGAAAACGTGTTACGGAAAGGAACTATATCCCTGGATTTTCGCAAGGGTATGAGCAACTGATTCATCCTCTACATCAGGGCTTCTCAAACTGTTTTGTTCTGCGACCCATTAACGGACAGCCTTGAGCCCTAGATGTTGATGCGTGCTAGCGTCCCATTAAAAATCTCAAAGGGCATTTTTGTCTATGGCGAAATCATAAAAATGCAAACAATCCACGAAAGTAACTATACGATAATAAAACTACCACGTAATGGAAACAGTAAGGCGAAAAAATTAATAAAAAACAATTCAGGTAATGCAGTTTGTGGAAGTTATCAAACACAGCTAATGTAATGGAACCACTTTTTGATTTTTACACAGATCATCCATCCGTAGATTGATACAAGACAACGTAAGACGAAGGACATTCTCAGCATTTTTCATAAAGGGTCGGTTTTTGTACTTGATGATTTTCAATTTTGAAAATGCCGCTTCGTGCAAATATGTTGTGCAACAGTCTAAGAGGTTATGAGTTGCTAGATTAAAAATGACTGGGCATTCATTTCTTGTTCTTATCCCAAATTGGCATAAACACTGTTTTGAAAATTCCGTTGCAAATTTTTGTCGTTTGTAACTCAGAAAATTCATCCTGGGCTTGGCAAGGATGTGGCTTCCTGAAATTTAAATTGTTTATCATAGGCGCAACCAGGATGGAGGTAAAGGGGACATGCCCCCTAAATTCTACCATATCTTATTTTTTTTGTGCGGTGACCCAAACCAATTACTATAGCTCGCTGAAAGGGAAAATATTTGGCCCCTCCCAAAATTTTGGGCTGGCTTCGCTACTGTTGTGCATGGTTTGTGGATCTAACTTTTCCTG
>Ga0210059_1016431_pt1 | contig 10683 bp, 6 predicted proteins | sample Ectturendosymbi2_FD_188042 | JGI IMG/M metagenome (GOLD analysis project Ga0210059, IMG submission 188042) | Ecteinascidia turbinata endosymbiont from Florida, USA - Sample 2 (SPAdes) (version 2) | ecosystem: Host-associated > Tunicates > Ascidians > Unclassified | place: Key West, Florida... | reverse complement strand
ATCGTGACATATTGCAGAGAAAAGAAAATGACGCGGTTGCGTGTCAAACGCGGGGGAGCTGAGTAGAGAAGTAGACGCTACTCGCTTAACTAACCCACAATAAGAAAATAAATAGATAAAAGTTGAAACCAGTTTAAGCGCACCTAACTTGTACTAAAACAGCAAGCATAGGGCGAGTTACAGCGACCCCGGAAAAAATTAAGGCGACCCACAGGTTGGAGACCACTGGTTTAGAGGATTTATTTTGCTTCCATCCAGCCGTTCTTTTGCCGCATATGTGCCACCTATTTAAGCGTTTTTCTCATGAGCACATGCTTTCTGAGCAGTAATGTTAAGCGTCTGTAATAATGCTTTTTCTGGTAAGCAATATTTTGGGCCTAATAAACAACGCAAGCTGCAAGAGCAATTCTATTTTTCAAAAAAAGCTTCTACTAACTGCTACCTTCATCCATTCCATATGGCGCCTTTCTGGTTTCTATTATCGCCCGTCACGTTCCTTTCGATTACTGAGCTATTTTTACGATTCGGCTCAAGCCTAATTTGCGAATTACTTTCAACTTTTGCAGAAGTTTTCTGTGGCTATTGTTTTCCGGAGAAGGTGTTATCCTTATTTGTTGTTGTCAATGTATAAGGTATTTTTTGTTATTTTTATCCCAAAGTCACTGTAATTGTTTGGTGATTCAAACAACAATTTGGTTTGTTCCGCACGAATATGATGATTACACTGCTGTATTGTGTCGTGATATTTTCTCTGAAGAAAGCCTGTTTCAGCTGGCTGAAACGATGGCATCGTTTTCAAAGTTTTATAGCGGTTGAGCGAAAGACATTATTATTGTTAACGCGCTACTGCTCATCAATGAACCTTCGTTGAAACACCGACTCTTTTTGCAACGACGAGGGAGTACAGGAGAAAAGCAAACGTTTGATCCTTGGAGAAAATAAAACGATTTATTCAAGTAAATTGAATACAATACTTTACAGACTCTTTTGTCAGGAGCTACGTCTTTAGTTGCTTGGAACTGTTGAGCCACTCACAAACAATTGATAAGAAAGCAATCCTTGCTTACTACAATTTTCTGTAGCATAAGCACTCCCTTCAACAAGATACAGTATTTGAGCTGCTGCTCCAATCCGCACTGGATACAACAAGACGCACAACTTTAAATTACGCATTTTAATCTTACAGCATCCACTGCGCATTGCCTGCATTGTTCAATGACCATTATTTCCTAAATATCCATTATTTCTAAAATTTTCTAGAAGTAATGATTTTTGCAAATAATGATCATTAAAAGGAACAAACCATTATTTCCAAAATCTGCTTCAGGCATCTTGGTTGACAGTTTGTTGTTTGCGCATAAAAATGGAGAATACTTTTAAGTGGGAATTCTCGAGTGTTAGTGTAGATGCAGACCAAGGATAGTATGCAAGCAAAATACTGCAAGCGTCAGTAAACATTAAGTTGTGGTACGATTCACCTAAATTCACCAAGAATGCACGAAAAGCAACAAATAATAAGAGCTTCAATTCATTAGCGGGAAGTTGATGATGTTGGCGAAGCAGCAACACGTACAGCGGGACATCAGCAACTTGGATTCTCAGAAAGTGCAACAACAGCAGCAGGAGCAGCATCACTAAAATAATTTAGGTTTGTCAAATATGATTTTTTACCAGTAGATTAGAAACGGAATACCCACTGTCAAGCAACGTATTGAGTGTTTCGCGCGTGTTCCGTTTTCTCAATAACAAAATCAGCCTGCGAAACTGGAACAAGTTAACAAATTCACCAAAAAACTACGCCCATTGACAATAAGCACACACGGTGAAGTAAAACGACAGAAGCTTGCTTTGGAAGCATATTTTAGCATTGATGCAGCTGAAGTACACATATTCCACTGCTTTTGAAACAAAGCGGTTGGGCATCATTTTTCCTTCATTTTTTAGTGTGTAAGGAACGAATAAATTTTTGTCAAGTTTTAAATTTTTTTCAAAAAAGTCACAGCTCCCTTCAGAGCATCTATTTACTGCGCAATGAGGTTAACGTCCATCAAAGAGTGAAAAATCCTGCTGACAAGTATGGGTGCGATAGAAACTCATGCTTGTAGAGAATTTCTGCCTGCGTTTGTCCTGCTCTCTTAGAAACTGCTCAAATTCGCAAATCTCTGGAGTAGGGCTTGAAAACCGGGATTCCAGTTTAGGGAATTCCAGATAATTAGGGCCTTTTTCGACTTCCCGTTTCCCAGTTTTTCATACAAAATTCCCGGTTTTTCTCGGATAGAAAAATGTTTCCAAGTCAAAAAAATGTTGCATACGATTTCTATTTTTTTGTCACAACAGGAATAGCATGTAGGCTTACTGTTTTGTTAGGCACTGTGACGAAGCAACATACGTTTTGAAGTTGCATGAAAATTGTCTTATTGTAAAGAACTAGTCTAGTTAGTATAAGAGAAAGATCGTGACATAAAATTTGTTGTTAAATGGAACGTAATCATCAGTCTTTAAAATTTTAAAACCGTTTGATTAATCTCATGATGAAGCTAATTGCCATCACTGTTTTAAAAAGTTAATCTGCGTAGGTAAATCAACTTAAGGTATTCCCCGATACATGAAGAGTAAGCACAACTTTCGCCTGACTCAGCATCCCCAAACCTTTTCAACGAAGGTTTGAGAAGTGACGATCACGGGCCGGTTGCCCACTTTGTTCAATACAGTCATTCAAGCCAAATGGGGAAAAGAAATAAAGCCTGGCGTTTACCGAGTTTTTTTTTACGGGACTAAGCCAAACTTTCTGAACGTCCTATTTTCGGGACTCCGGATTGACAGTAAATTGACTGTAGTATGCATATGTGCTCATTTGCGCCACAGTGCGGCGGGCGAGAATCCATGGCTTAGATACAATGCGAGGTCTGGCTTAAAATTACGACTTTAAAGTTTTATCCATGTTTTTATCCATTTTCGTTACACACACTTGTCAGTATCTAAACTGGCGGCAAAGCAGCTAAGTGCCAAAACAATTCGGCGTTGAATGGCTGGTGCCATAGTCGTCGCCGCTAAAGTATCTGACCCATTTTTTGGATCTAGTACAGTGGTTACTCAAAGTTAATTGCCAACTGTTTTTACTGTTGCTTATGAATACCTTTAGAAAATTGATACGACGGTTGTGTGTTCCTTCAAAATTTGAGTTCTATCCGCGTTTATGATGTTGGAAGACACTATTGCTGTTTTTTGAACATTGGCATAAACTTAGCATTTTTTCCTGGCAAAATTTGAAAAATCGTGCAGAAATGTTTTGCACCTCCAAAACATAATTGTTCCCTTACGCCAGGGGCTCCCAACCTTTGCCTGCCATATATCCCTTTAGCAATTCGACAGATGAGAATGTATCCCTAAAATTTTTTATGACATAAAGGCTGAGTAAGAGAACAAAAATCCACTGAATTTTTAATATAATTTTCAGGTTTTAGAACTTTAAAGGTAGATTCTGTTTTGATGTCGCAAAGTTAATTTGTGTCTGCATGAAATAAAACCGAAAATAAAATGTTTAAAATGAGCCTGGATAACGGACATATTAAGTTTTAATGGGATCCTACATAAATATATTTTTCCTTTCTATTGTTAACCTTAAATGTACCCCTTCAGATAGGCAAATGTACCCCTAGTTTAGGGGTATATGTACCCCAAGTGGGAACTCCTGCCTGACGTTCTGATGCCAAGTATTGGACATAATGCATTGCTATGAGCGAAAACGCTTTGTCATCAATACCTTAGGAAACTGTTAGTTAATCAATAGAACGCAACCAAAAGCAGGACTGGCCTTTAGCCGATTGCTGCCTATCGAGCCCCGCGCTGCGTCTAATAACTTCGCACACTTAACACTTCTAACCGAAGTTGCTTGTGTAGTTCCGGCGTGGTGACAAAACGTTTTTCAAGCGTCGGTTCTGTTGTCAACAAAAATGTAAGTGTACTGCGCGTTTTACGTCCTCAATCATAATAATTCGTTCGCTAACTGTTAACAGTCATTGGTCATTATTTTCGGCAATGTGTAATGCTTCAAAGGCTGAGACGGATAAGTTTAGAAGCTGCTTTCTGTCACAAGTGTAAAGCCCCTTATTGAAGACTTTCTGGCGACGGTTCTGGTGGACATTCCCCGTGATTACCATTAAGCACACTGAATTTCGTTAAGTATGAAAAACCTGGTCCTAAATAGCAACAGGTGGACCATGTGTGCTACCCTAAACAATCAGGTGGATATTACCGCTACATATATTTTTACCCAAAATGAAAAACGTATATTTTACCAAGAAGGAATACATTACTGTACAGCTCATTACTACAGAGACAATATTTAATACTTCCAGAATCATCAACAAATTTGATCAGTGCTATTTCTAGAAAAACAGTGTAACCTCGATATAAGTGTCGAATATCAAAATCAGCAAGCCCTTTCTTAAGATTGCATTTTCTCTACATTTTGCCAGTGGCCGTTCTCAACTGCGGTTGGTCATCATTAACTAAATAGTGCCTTCTTGCATTGAAGAAATTCCATACATGTAATCAGGGGTGGATATTAGGGGAAGTGAACAAGGCGGTCGCTTCCGCCTACCCCCTTTCAGAGATGCCGTGAGGGCCCGTTTCCAGAATTTCTCACTTAGCTTTCTACAAAAGTTTATTAACCTGTCGAAAGGCACATCCAATAAGTTCTGAAGCAAGTCATGTGTTTGTCAAGAAACAGCAGAAGTTATGTGCAAATGCGCCAAAAGGGGACCTTCAACAACTTGGATGTGTAGATAGACAAAGATCAATTTAAATTAAAATGACTTCAACAATTTTACAGTGTTAGATGGACTTTCACGCAGAAGCAAATACCCAGACATAATGAAAAATTTAACTTGGTTTCAGTGAAATTTAGCACAGAAGACCGCGGGGATCGTACCAATTGCTACTATTGTTAATCCGGCATTGTGCATGTGCAATACCATGTAGTTAAGTTCATATCTGTTGTGATTTTCCATGTAGCCGGAGTGCCCAACTCTGTTAAACGCCCCCTCAAAGTTTTGCCTGTCACCCAAATTCTTGGATCCACCATCAGTTGCTGCGTATTTTTCAGAGAAATGGCTTATTTATTAAATTGTTGAAACTGAACTTGGTTGAAAACCATCTTTTTTAGACATTTACTTTCCTACAACATGCATAAGATTGCTTTTTCGCACAAGGCGTGATAGATATGAAATCAATAAACCTACGAATCAAGCTTGGCGGTCCACTGACTTTTAAATAACACATGCAATTGACTGTTAATGGGAGGCTTGGGACTTCTCACATAGGACAAGGTCAAACCAATCACAAATTAGTTACCTCTGAAGAAATCTTTCAGGCAACTGGTGGAAAATTATAACATACTGAAATGCTTCGCGGCCCCCCCTCGAAGACCTGGCGGTGATCCTGGGTGTCGCTCAGCAGTTACCCGTTGCCATTGTGGCGTGGAGAGTAACGCATAGTTTTAGCGAAACAAAGTAAACGGAGTGAGAACCAGTGTATCAGTGGACTATAGCTCGAAAGTCTATTCGATTCATACGGATAAGATAGGCGACAATATACGAACAGGCAAGCATATACGTTCGCTAGCGGCCAGTGACAAGCGTACAGCGGTCCAGTTTGATCCAGAAATGACGCTACACACACCAGTGAAAACGGCAACACGCAGACAAAGATGTTGTCGCACAGTGCGCTTTCTCCATGTGAGGGTGTGGTAAGACAAAGCGCAAACAGAAGACTTAATGAATCGAAGTTTTCAGAAAATACGATGCCGTTGCAAAAGAATGCATTGGTTCGGTGAGCAATCGTTAAAGCCGCGAAAGTCACTTTAAGATGGGGTTCTTAAAGTTCGCCTCAATACACCCAAGATGTAACACTGTACCCACATGAACAAGATTGGTGCTGATGATTGATATGCAGCCTCCGCATTGACTTTTTTTCTTCACTACTCCAGTGCAGGGGTCTCCAAACTTTGTCAGAAGGCCACATTACGTTGCCACACAACAGTCCGAGGGCCGGACTTTTTGCGTAATGTGATTGTTCTGAGATATGTTACATTCTACCAAATCAACAAATTTTTTCCGAAAATAATATTTTGTCATTGTTGACAACACGTCTTCGCGGGCCGGATGTTTCTGAGCAGTTCTGTTTTGTTTCTTACAATTTTTTTGCTTTTGAACTTGGTTGAAATAGGGTGTCCAGATCGGCGAAACTTTGACTTAGGGGTATTGAGGCGTTAAAACTTTAAAGACCACTGCTTTACGACAACGACGCACCCACAACAAAATGTCCCCAAGCCGTCTTTGATCTCCTATGCGGCGCATGTTCAAGACCTCATTTGAATCGCGCGCGTCCTGGAAATGACGAATCCCAGAAACGATTGTAGACTAAGGCATTGGACCGTGGCGCAGCAACAAAAGAGAAACATTCACCACCTAATGCAAACGCATAACTTTACATAGATTGTATGCTCTAATTTCAAGGTACCGCATCCATTACTTTGTTTCGCTTATTAAAACACAGAGCGGATGGAAGTCTTACCAGCAACAGCACATGCCATACAGAAATTGACACAAAACAGCAGCCGTTTTGCGTTCTCACTTGGTGTTATTTTTGAAGCAGTGGTTCTTCACCCTTTCTCTACCAAGCCCCCCTTAAGTAATCGTCCTTTGTTTCAAACCCCCCTTGCATTAAATAAGTTGTAAAAGCAAATGTACCGATTGGTAAATTTACTGGTCAAACTTTTCATGTTGTAGAGCGCGAAAGAGCTCGCGCCCCTCTAGAAATTTACTGACGCCCCCCCCCCCTGGGGAAAGGCGACCCCGGTTGAGAACCACTGTTGTGAAGTGAATCGCACTCAGGCGAAAACTGAATGACGTATCGATGGCCTTTGCCGTCGTTCAAGGGACGAAAACAAGATTAGGGCAAGAACTCTTGTCTACAGTTTGTAAGTGCGACTGCGATCCAAATGACCATCTTTTGACCTTTACAAAAATGCGAGCGTTACAGACATTATGCTGTTAGAACAAGTTACGAAACGTGATTTTCAGCTGTCCGTATCTGCCGAACAGACGTTATAGTTGTTGTGTGTGGTAACGCTTTATGCACTTGGGCCTCTTGAGAAAGAGACAAAATATGCGCTCCACTGTACCATGACCAAGTGCTCATCATTATCGAACTATGACAATTGGATCCAGTCTGTTAATGCGAACAGCGGAACGAAGTGTGACAAACAAAACAAAAGATGGATATGAAGTGTCAAAGGTCATCGAGCCAGCGCAGCAAACATCAACTGGATTATCGGGAGACCGTCGCATTGAGGTTGGAAAAACAAACAAAACGCACATCAAACTGCACTTGCTTTCAATCGTGTACAGGTAGCATTGAAAAAATTCAATCACATGGAGAAGCGGCAGTTGACTCGGAAAAGAACACTAGTACAGAGTTTAAATTCAACAATGACAATGGTCTTTGTTGCGACGACGCTACAGTGCACAAAAACGAAGAACGCCGGAGTTCGGAAAGGAAAAGACAGCGCCTTCTAAATGCTTGTGACAAATCTTTGCGGGCAACGTTCAACTAAAATAACAACATGGGACGGCTTTTTGTGGAAAAATAAACTTTGGGTCTAAAAACTTCCGAGTTTGAGAAACTCAATGTAACCGGTCTCGAAAAGCTTTAAAATAATAAGTCGTAACATGTGGGCGCTGCTAGTGAGGCAGGTGCGCGTGTATCTCCCCTGCGCATCATCTAACCGCCTTTCCATTGATAGCAAGTAGACCTTATATGTGGTACCGTCCGACAACCGAAAAGGAATGCACTTAAAACGTAATCGGCATGACGCGAACGCGCAGGTAAGGATATCATCGACGGGCCTGGAATGCAAAGTAAATAATATATCGAGGGAGGCTAAGGGTAGGACGCTGAGAGCCTCTTCAGTGATAGAGTCGGGCAGTCATAGGTACATTTGCCCATGTTTAGTGCCGACACGCTCATAGACCTCGGCCCAAGCGCGATAGAACACTGACTAAGAAGCCTTTGCTCGCGACAATCAACACAAAGTGCGAACGACAGCTCGAAACAAGCAATCTAAGATCTCCGTATTCTGGAAGCGCGGGCACGTTTTCCCCCAAAGTGCAGACCGGGAGGAAGTACAGAGTTGTTCGAACGGGCTGCGGAGTCGTACCTTGTCATGGTTTGTGAAGCGCCTAAGGCGGAGGGGGAGGTCGCGGGTTGCTCGGACGTCGGCATCGTCGCAAACAATGTTAGGAACCTCTTCTAATATTTTCATATAATAGTATGCTATCAAAGCACATGGAAGTCAATTTTTTTGTTAACTAAGATGAAGTTGATTAACGCAGCAATTTTGTAGGAACGCGCACAAAAATTTGCCGATTTAGCGCAAAAAAAACTGTTTAAACGGAACCCAGAAACCTCGAGTCAATACTGAACTGTTGAAAAAGCATCACCATCGCAAAATATTCACGGCGTGCAAATCGCAAGTTGTCTGAAAATATGAATAACAGCGCATAGTTCTATCAAAAGTAAAATAAGAGCAAGTACAAGACGATGTCTGCAAGACGTGGATGGATAAACGGGAACGATCAACGGGTTGTACGAAGTCGACGACGATCGCTGCGAACTGTCCACATTGCCTCAACGACGACCAAGCACCAGCTGATCAGTGAAAAACGATCAGACTTGAAAGGAAACTGCAACTAAATGTCGGCTCGCAATCTTGCCTGCCATCGAACAGTTCAGATACAATATACGAACAAAGACAAACAGTAAAAGAAGTAACGGCTGGCGTTGTGCAGCAGCGTTTTTTAAGCCATTCTCGACACAGCATCATCAAGCCGAGAAGGGGAAGTCGTGATTGCCACGGCGCGTTTCCATGGAAACCGCGGAACGCTAATCGCAAAGATCAGCTCTGAAGTTCGTCATGCACGACTAAAAGTGACGAAGGAACGACAAAAATCACACGTAAAGCCTTCGTTTCAGGCGACGATCAACGATCAAATGACGAAGCGTTCGACGACGAGGTCACCATGGGTGAGGCCGTGCGGGAAGGTGGCGCTGAAGAGTAGTCACGTGACACCTGAACGTCAAAACGATCTCAAGTGAAATCGAACACGCACCGCATGACCTCAACGCAGCACACAGTCACGCGTGATTTCCCACATCGTCACAGTTGCACGTAACTCTTTCCGGCACACTGCGTTTCCTTTACGCCTCGACTCTCAACATGATATTGTCAGACAATTCGATGACACATACAGAGATTTATATTTAAACTAAACTAAGGCTATAAATTGTTTAATTGTCATTCAGTAGTTACAGTTGCTACACAAACGTGAGTTTGACAGTAATTGCCACTGCAACCCAGTTATATATACGCAAGACTTGGACCACTAGATAATTCTAGCTGTTCCGGTTCCTTCAATGCCCTGGCGTCCTTGCACTAATTTGTGTTTTTTCTAGCTGAATATTAAGTATCGCCAAATAAAATCAACTCAACTCTAATGTGATGAATTAGAGCGAATCGAAAATAATTCTAATCTACTCTAATTTGTGAAAAATTCGTGTGCTCAAATTTTAATTCTAATTTCTCGTTTTACCGAAAACACTACTTAGTCCAACGGCGTTTTTCAGCAAGCGGTTAAAAGAAGGAAAAAGCAACAAAATACCCAAGTGCCATGCCACCATCGTATCCCTTAAACTTGCTTTACATCATGAGATGGGCATTATGACGAACAGCTGTACGACCTAGTAGTAATAGCCAGTTACGTATAATAGGCCTAATGTAGTCTGGCAATGGAAAGAATACACTTAGACTGCCAGCTGTAATAGTTTCTATGTTTTGAAAACGGGCATGCATTGCAGTACCATAGCATTAGGCTATCCGCTTGTGATGATGATAACCGGAGATTTAACTAGAATTAAGTTAAGAGAAATTGATTACAAATCCTTCACAACATTACAAACTAGAATGGTATCTGTAGCCTAGCCATACAATAGCAGGCTGCGAGGGTCAGTCAATAATAAATGATTTTGAGTTGAATATGTAATTCCAGTTCGGTGTTTTAGTTTAATTTCTCGTTTTCGTGAATTCAGTAATTTTAATTCTAGTCAATTTGGAATTGCTGAAAAAATTCTAGTTGTCCCGGTCTGACATACGCAAGCACGCCCACGCACCCACATACGAAACGAAGCATTCCCAGCAACAGACGAAACAAACTTTGGCACAGTAAATGCTAAGAATAACAGAATCAAAGACATGCGCAAGCATTTTGTGTTTGGTCGGTTGCAGAGCCATTTTCTCGTTTCGATTCTTTGCCTGATCACGTGGTCAACTTCTACGTTTTCGCAATTGCCAGAATATAATTGCGAACCAAAGCAAACAATAATATGGGTTTGTTTTTTTTAATTTTTTTTTTTTTCAACAAAAAACAATACTGACCGACAGGTCCGATGGACGACTGGGCTTTTTCAGCGAGTGCGACCTGGGCGGCTTCGGGATCAGGTTCGGTTCGAATCGTGCGCGTTGCACGGTGTTCGGATCGATTGCGGTTCGATTCCCGGGCCGCAACGCGCGACCAGGCATCGACGCCGACCTTAGAGGCTTTATGGGGGGGCGGGACGGGGGGC
>Ga0210059_1016430_pt1 | contig 10683 bp, 5 predicted proteins | sample Ectturendosymbi2_FD_188042 | JGI IMG/M metagenome (GOLD analysis project Ga0210059, IMG submission 188042) | Ecteinascidia turbinata endosymbiont from Florida, USA - Sample 2 (SPAdes) (version 2) | ecosystem: Host-associated > Tunicates > Ascidians > Unclassified | place: Key West, Florida... | reverse complement strand
GCATAAGGCACTTTTGCTCGTGCATTTTTGCAAGCAACAGAAAAAGCAAACACTGCTTTACTATGGGAGTAAGTTTTTACTCCTGAAGTAGATGGACGATAAGTATGACTTCGCGCTACCTGGAGTTTTTTTCTCTTTAAAAAAATTTAAGGATTTCGTCAGCGTATTTTAGATATTTTTACTCGAGATACCGACGTAGCTTCTTTGAGAGATCCGTGAGCAAGCCAAGGACTTCTAAGCATAACACGAACTGTGGCCGGATTTCACCGTTTACCACGACTGAAGTAAATCCAAGTTTCAAGTAGTTGTTATACACAAACGCCTGCTTTCGTTTAGCAATTTTAAACTACGACGGTCAAAACAAACTGCAGTTTAGATAACAACTTTAAGCAGCTGCTGACCACACTATCTCAAAAGTGTAAATGCCATGTGGTACGGCAAATTTGTGACTTTTTCACGCCGGTTAGGTGCATTTTAATCGCTGTACGAACAAAAACGTCGATTGTACAAAGTTGATAAAGCTATTATTCTGTGAGAGCATTACAGCAAACGTGTTTGCCCCTAGTGCTTGCGGACTCATCCATAGCCTTCCACGGACTCATTTGAGTCCGCGGACACGAGTTTGAGAAACACTGATCTAAATCAACAAGTGCGCCTTTCCAGGGCTCAATGAGTTGGATACTTCCCCTGCTCCCATTTTTGAAGTTTGAATGTGCATTTGACAGCAATTAATTTTGCAACTTCTGATACAGCGCGATGTATGGCCTGTTTTTCTTCGTACAAACGCGCTATAAATTTGTTGCTCTGTCAATTTATCGTTCAGTGTCCTCTTCAGCTCTAAGTGCAGCCCAAATGTTGTTGTCATGAGTGAGGCACGAAGCTCTTGGTACAAGTTAAAAATGTATAGAAGCATCGACGGGATGTTTGCATTCAGCTCTGGTTTGTGTTCTTGAATCAACAAAGATTCAAGAATCTGCAGCCGCCGCCAATTGTTGTCACTGCCAATGACCTCAGGGTTGTGAAAGTCAACCCGATGATCTGGGTTAGCTTGCAAGTCCCTGCAGACTGAAGAGCTTAATGACGTTCGATGCTTTTCTATACTATTTAGTAAACTGCGTTGCGTTTGCCCGATGTAGAAGTCACCGCATGAGCACGCAAGCCTGTAAACAACGTTAAAACGGTTGAGTAAAACTCTTGCCGGTCCATAACCGAGAACCAGCTTTGAAGCTTTCGAGTATTTTGAAGACAACGCAGCTTCACGTTAACTACAGCCTTGTGTCTTATAAAGCTGCTGAGTTCCTGTCGTATGTTATTTGATACAGAACCCAAATTCTACAGTTGTAATGAAATATATTTGGGTGAAGGAGAGGATTCAGCCGGTGAATCACATTGTTGTGTGGCAACGTGTTTTCTGTTTAAGAATTGCTGAATGCAGTGGTCCAAAAATTTGTCGTGGTACCCGTTGCGAGACAACATTCGCTTAATATTCATAAATTCCCTGTTTACCAGTTGGTAGGAACTGGCAATGGCATAAGCCCGGCGGAGTAGAGAGTTGAAAAGGTGTCGTTTCCTGTGCAACAGAACGAAACTCGACCATTTTAAGTGGAGACCTCACGTCGTTTTGGTACTTAACTAATCCATTACACCCAGGGTCGGATTTAGGTGATGCAGGACCCTAGACTAATCCACTTATGAGGCCACATCTCCCACTGTTACGAGAGAGAAATGGGATAGCATTAACCAAAATGATGATATGGACGCTCTCCAGCTGCGCTCAATGTGAAACTTTTGAATCCTTAATAGATTTCCTGGATTTCAACGTTACTATGAGCGTACTTGGAGAAGGTCCATATCATCATTTTCGGCTTTGCGCAAAATTGATTAAATGCCTTTCCATTTTTCTCCAACTCGTAGCAATAGGAGAGGGGGCTTCAAAATATATTAGCCTAGGGACTAGCACACAGGCGTAGCCAGGGGGGCCAAAGGGGCCATGCCCCCCAAATTTTTAGAAAATATAGTCATTTTGTGGTTTGAGAGGCGTTTTTTCAAACAAAATAGTGTTATTCGCCTAAAATCAAATATTTTGGCCTTCCCCAAACTTTTTGGGCCCCCCAAATTTCTGGGCTGGCTACGCCACTGGACTCGCATCAGGTAATCCAACTCTGAGTGCCAGTTCCTCACAGCTCGAGTTAAAGAGCTAGTACTGCAACAGTTTTTCGTTATGAAGGTCTGAAAGGTCCTGCTAATGTAAACCAAGAACAAAAGACATGTACTAAAGAAATCTTTAGGTTGAGTACTCAAAACACGTGTAAGATGTTACTTTGCATGAAATGAAAACATTTTAATGAATGCACGTTTGGAAATGCCGCCACGCTAGCTTGACGCTAATCATGCTCAGAAGATCTCGGGAAGACGCACTATGTGGGTCACTGTGTGCATTTTACAAGCAAAATAGGTTATTTGACATTTTCGGACTAAAATACTACTTACCAGACAAACAGTTTCAACTTCATAGTATTTCACTTTAACCGCGCTGAAAACTGTTTGATTTTCTGACAAAAGAGTGACGTATTGCGTTTATATAGTGAAAAACACTATTTGGGTTTATTTGCCTTCTTTTGTGACGTGCTTGTAACTACTCTACACAGTTTGTCCACTGGCGGAGCAGCTTGCAACCTCGAAGCAATAAACAATATATATTGATATTAACGCTTTCAAACGAACATCGCATGAAAGGTTTCATGGGAATTTTTTCGATTTTTACGTCACGAATTATTATGAAGCTTCCATTTGAAACAACATAGCCAATGTAAAAAATCTTTACGGAAAACCTCCTATAAGTTATTGCCATTCACAGACGTCACAACATACCATTTGCACTATGTAGTCCCCTTGTACCTCATCGCAATTAAACGTTACTGCTTTAACTGAGGACGGCAATAGAGAGCAAGAGCTCTGAACCCACGATGCTCCACTCCACTTTCTGCATGATACAACATCCTCCAACTTCAAGTCACTTGTTATAGCAGCACCGCTGGCATCGTTCCCGAAGGGCTATAAATTTCAAAAGTTCTTTTATCTATCCAATTTCAGATAAAAAATTTCAGTGGATGCATTGTTTGTCTTAAACTGGTGGTTCTTTCGACAAATGTTCTTGATTTGATTTGATAATAAGGATCCTCCATATCTTTTTCTAACATTCTTTAGAAAGGTTTTCGTAGTTTTGTTTTCAACTTTTCTCACAACAAAAAAGTAAAAGCAGGCAAAACAACTTTGTCTGAAGTTCATATTTGCCTGCAATGTAAAAGCAGACGTTGTGCTTTTCCATCGTCGTTAGATAAGTAGATGACATTCAGTAGCATTGAAATAGATTTGTACGGAACAGTTGTTTACACGTTAATCCAAAAGTACGTTCATGACAAATATTTTGGTGATTTTTATACTTTAAAACATTTTTAGAAATATAACAAAGTTTTTGGAAACAAAGACGTCTTTTGCTTTGATCCTATTTTCTTCTCCTCTAAAACAAATGTAGAATAGCTTCAGTTCTGTTTGATTCCCTTTTACAAACAGATGTAAGGCAAAAAAACTTGCGTTTGAAAAAAAGTTTGGTTACGCACTCAAAAAGGCGAACTGCTTGATTGTGGTTCTCTTGCAAGTTCTGCTCCTATTTTTTGTAGTGTTACTTCAGAGTAAACACTGTATTTTTAAGGAAAAACATCATTAATACATCTCCTTTTTTCAGATTGCATGAAAAATGCAGGACACCAACATAATAAAAACAAAGCTTGTTGTTACTGAAATGCATAGGCGTGATTGGAAGTGATTGCAGAAGCTGCGCATGAAACAATTAGATGACAAGCCTTGAAACAGCCTGATTTTCCAAATTGTTATAGAACTAAGGAAAATGTCTTTAGCTTGGGGACATTCTTTTGCACAAAACGTTAGTTGTCATGACAGTTTCTGGAAACTTGCATCGGAGTTACGCTAGATAGGGTTAGCTTGTATATAAGTAACACCAACTCGTCTTTGTAACGTAATGTTTTTTTTATATGTGCGTGGCCTGAAAAGTTACCTGAAGAAACGAAAACTCAGAGGTTAGCGTTGTGAATGGCAATCAATGTGGAATAGATTCGAACTTCAACGACCTTTGTGCAAAGAAAGTAAGCTCTACCAAACTTACCGCATACACTTGATTTATGTCGGCCACACTTAATACGTCTCTTCACTCTGTAACCAAGCAACAGATTTTCTGAATAGTTTTTGATACTGTCAAAGTTGTGACTTGTATCCACCATGTATGGAGACATTTTCTTTTTAGCAATTCATTTAACAATTTTCATCATAATTTCTTCCGTCAAGACGTGCAACGTTTCAAACTTAGTCTTGCTAAGTGTGGCTCGTAGTAATAATTCTGCGAAATTTAACTACCTTTCACTTCCCATCTTGTGATGATAAATCAGCCTGACGAATAGACAATCCTTTTTATAGTGAACAAATCGTAGCTAAGTAGTTTGAATTCTTTTTGACTGATTCCTACTTTTTCCAGTTAACTTTGTCTAAGCACTGGATGAGTGGAACCTATTTACTAATTTTTTCAATCCCAAAAAGTTAAAAATCATTGTTCCCATCATACGTAGCTGCAAATACTTCGCTCTGATTATATTCTTTAGATGTTCGCATGTGTTTGCACCACGTATGTGAAATTCTGCAGATTAAGGGAGAAAATAAGACAATCCTATGGCTCTTACCTGAGTTAAAGCGAATTTGAGCCGCAGGCTAGTTGCTCCATTTCCTTGAGGGCTTGCTCCCAGAATCATGCTGTTGTAAAACACCAAATTCTCTGTCGATCTCTCAAGGGGTTCTGATGCTTCGTTGTGAAATACGTCACTTCGATAAACCTTAAATCCGACTCGCTGCGCTGCAAAGTCACGCTGATACAAATGTTTTTCTTTTAAAATAAAAAAAAAACTCGGTCAAGACGACGTCGTTTCAGCGCATGTTTTCTATGTATAAAGTTTATATCTCTTCATGCTTTTATGCCTGCGACTGTTGGATTGACATCAGTTGAAAAAAGAAACATTTTAAAATGAGTCATGACGGCACCGTCTTACTTGCTCCTAAAGCATGCAACTTGTTTGCAGCTGTAACTCATGCGAAAGAAGACAACAATAATTATTTACCTTCCAATACGATTTTTCGGAGATTACTGTACAGCATAGCTACTTCCAATAGTAACCGCAAACAACTTTGATCTAGCAGAGACCTTGTTCTTTTGTACAAAGAAAGGCTGCTTTCTGACATATCAGGTAGTAAAACACAAAAACAATGGAATTGGCGCAGGTGATTATTTCAACATTTAACCACAGCCTTTACGTTGTAGCAACTGGAAATCTGCGCAATTAACGTCTAGGTTAAAAAGTAAAGAGAGGCTCTTTTTTCATCTATTTAAGGGTTACAAATTTTTAATGAAGACGTACCAGAGAAATTTTCGTTTAGAAAGTTAGTAATCTATATATGTTTTCATTAAGAAGAGCGAAAAGTTAAGGAGGCTGGTGTGGAGTAGAAAAGCTGAAAACCTTTTCACCAGTAACCTAATTAATATCCTTCAACTTTAGCAACACGTAATCCACCAAGCTTTTAATACCCTAGTTTGCCTGAGCATAAACAGCCCTGTTTTTTCGATCACTAAATCACTAAATTCATGAAAAAGGATATGGTCGTTGAAATAAGCCAAAAAGGTTTGCCGCTATCAGAAGCTATGCTGCGTATGCAGAACATTTCTCTGTATTTTGCAGCGTGCTACTCAATCGATTTTCGTTGCAGTTTTGTAAACTAAAATAGTTAATTTCGATAAGGGTCTGCACACCATAATGCTTGACGAAGATGCACATATGAAGCAGAGTTTGGAGCGATTTATTAGCAGGTTTATATTTTAAAAGTGAAGCTATTTAAAAAAATGCTCGCTGCTACGAGGTGCCTGATCATGAAAGTAATTTTTCACTCAGAGTCAATTCAAGTAACCAGTCTCCACAAAGGCGATGAAGGCGAGTCAATCAGCAGATTTTTTTAACAGAAAATCGATTTCCCGTAACATTACGTATCATCAGTCCCGCAATCTGCAAGCAATGTTAACGGGTGAAATGTTGAAGGACTAAAGCAAGAGCAGAGAAAGAAGAAAACTCAAGACCAAAATCATAAATCAAAACACAAGCTGCAGGAACTTACAAACTAGAAAATGCGAAATTCTCAAACGATAGCTTCACTAAAACTGCAAAACTATTTGCATATATGGTATTTATGCAGCGACTTGTATGATATGCCATCCACAGTATGTTGGCCAAATAGTGAAAAGTTTTCCACGAGTTGGTCACCAACACCGAATTAATTCGAACAAACCAGGTAATAGGTATGACAGCGATCAGATGGCCTCATCGCGGCACTATGCAATATTCTATGCCATCACAAACAAATCACCTATTTATGATGCCCACACTGTTACGTTTGTAGATAAACACAGATTTGACTCGCTGGATACCTTTGAAGATAAATGTTTTAACAAATTAAACGCAAAAATTCATATTCAAAGTATGATCCTCCTTCGTGTGAAATAATTCTGGTTCCCTTTGTGATGTTCATTGTTTTCTTTTCCATTCTGCTTTGCCTACTTGTTTTGACCTCCTTTTTACCACACATGCTGTTTTTATTTATCGATAGTTGCACCTCGCTTTCAAACGATTGGTATTTGAAAGCTCTCCTTAGAGTTCGTCTGTCAACAGTACGACCATCTTTCTGCTTCAGTGCTGCCAAACCTAGAGTTTAACTTGGAGTTTTCAATGCCTTTCTGGGTTTTTCTTCAGAATATCTGGGGTTTTTAAGATTTTACTGCGTAGCGGTGATTTAAGATGGAAATGTTTGATTTTTTCTTTGTTGTATTTCAATGCAAGTATGACCATTTCACCACACTCTTCTGCAAGTGTGGAAATAATAGTTTCACAGATATACTGCATGAAAACCAAAACCTCTAGCTCTTTGGAAGCATAAACAGTCAAAGAGAGATTACTTGCAAGCAGGCTATCACCAGAAAGAATCAAACATGCATCAGCTGGGAACCAAACAGAAATATAATTACCGATGTTCAGGATGGTGCAGTGAGCAGGAGATACAAAGAAAGGCTCTAAAAATACAAAAACATGAACCTGCCACTGATTCTCGAAGTGAAAATGAGGAAGAATTCTTGTAACCTGTGATTAAAATATCTTGAGACTTCTCCTTTTTTGTGTTTTTAAGTAACTTGGGACCTTCTGCTCATTCTGGAAGTAAAAATGAGAAAGAATCCACTTTATTTTACAATTGAAACAGCTTGGGTCATGTATGTGTGAACTTGTTTTTCCTGTTCTTTTTATACCAGTGGTTCTACTTAATTGGTATCTGAAGATATTTGCGTTTTGCAGTTCATTAGCTAAGATCTATATTCACTAGCATTTTTGTTGCTGACTGACGGCTAGATAGTAGAAAGATTCACCTGATTTTGTATATCTTCTTACGCGGGGTTTCTGCTCAGGTCTGGGGTTTTTCGATAGGTCTATGTGGGATTTTCAAAAAATCGCATTGGCAGCAGTCACGTCGCCACGCTTTGGTGGGCTTAGGCGCCCCAAACAAAGCTTCAAGACCCCCAAGTTGAAACATGAAACACTGTAAATCTGTAGAGTTTTTGTCAGTTTTTAGAATGTCAAGCCCCCCCCCCGCACAACCGCAAAGCCCCACCGCAGAAAGGCAAAGCCTTCTATTGAAAACTTTCTGGCGACGGTTCTGATTGGCAGCCCTATATTCTGCTTACGAATCTCAATATAAAATGCTTTATGTTGAGTCATCGCGGCTTGATTGCTTAGCTGTCGCTTTTTAACTCCATAATTATGGTGTCAGGTTTACAGTTTTAGTGAAGCAATTATGTGAGAATGGGATATTTTACAGTTTTTACTTGCTGCAACCTGTGTTTTGATTATTTCAATTTTATCTTCAATTTGTTTGCTTTCTCTGCTTGTGCTTTTGTCATTTCCCAGGAGCATTGCTTCGAGATTTCAGGACTGAGAATACGTAGAGTTACGTGAAATCAATTTCCTATTAAAACATTTGCTGATTGACGCAACGGCGTCGACACTGTATATGCTATTACTTGAACGCAGATATGTGCAAGTCTGAATCATCGCAAAGTCATGAAAGCAGAGCCCAGTCGGTTTATTCCTCGAAAGCTTGCAGCAAACCTAGAACTTTTGATTATCAGCGTCAATTTAAATCGGAAGTTAAGGTGGTAAAACAAAATGAGTAAATCTCAATTGGGCACAAAGTCCCTCTGTAAATGTTATTTGTTATACACCGTAACAATAGGTAAATGCATAAATGTTTTATTTACTGGATTGTACTTGAATTGCATTTAATTCCGATTCATCAATATCTGCTGTTTCTTGCTTCAGTCGAAAGTAAGCTGTTCCGGACTCCTTAGACGAGAATGTTGAGCCTATAAAAACATTTCGTATAAACGCCTGCATTGTCGATTTCTAAACCTGAGTACAAGCAGGTAATACACCTTCAATTGAATGTCTCAAAAACAACCTTTTTTATTTCGTCAGCAGTTTGAAGTACATGTAGAATTTCTCTTGTTTCACGTGGTATTTGACTCACACTGTAATCTTTATATGTTTCAGATTATTATTTTAAGAATAAACGCTGATCCGATGGGACGGCTCCGCAATAGATGAACGAAGCACACATCATTACGAGAAACCATACTTACCACTTTGATAGGCAGCTGCAGCAATTTGATTCAGAGCAAGTGAGTACTTTTCGTCAGGTGACGACAGCTTCGTAGAGGCAACGATTTTATCAAATGAGCCAGGAATTCTGTTGAAAAAAAAGGTGTTTTTACCATTCAACACGATAGGTCCCATAGGCTGCTTTTACGCCAGGATTCCCTCTATCACAGGCCCGTAGCCACGGGGGGCATTCGGGAGCAGTGCTCCCCCAAATATGTTTTGTGCCCCCCCAATTTTGTTGCACCCAGAAAAAATTGTTTTAAACATATAGTGAAAGCAAGAATCTTACGCCCCTAAAAGTGTATTGTGCCCCACCAAATCTTGAAACCTGGCTACGGGCCTGCTCTATCACATAAATTTTGGTGTTTTTTGACGTTTATTCCTTCCCTCTGAAACCCCTTGAAAAGCAAGCAGAAACGCAACCCCAAGCCAAGTATGAATCGAGTTTTTTTTATATTCAAAACACAATTTTCAATAATCAGCTTGGCGTGCTGGTACACTTTAAAAGAGGGAACCACGCACAGGCCACATGGCAGTTCATGTACATTCAATTTTAGAAATTTCGAAGCAAGAAACAAATAATTTGAAGTTATCTGAAATCAATATAATTTCGTTTTATATATATGATGCATTGTTATATTTTGAAAGCAGTCATTCACATTAGTTTGCTAAAATAAATAAACAACGACGTACAAGCTATCAAAACAGTCTCAACCAAGAGCTTTTGGGACTTCTTGCAATTTTATTTTTATTTTTAGCGATTTCAAAGCAGCTAAAATAATGTGAAAATACATAAACTCAGCGTAAAATTCTTTTATACACCCGTATTGGTACACTCTACATAAATTAATCCACAATGTTTTGCAAACTGACGACATCCAAACCAACATGCTGCCAAAACATTCACAACCAAAAGTTTTCGGTACTTTTTACAGCTTCCTTTTCGGCGATTTCAAGCGTGCCAATACATAGAATCAGCAAAAAATCGCTTTATATACATGCGCTGTTACATTCTACAAGCAATCACAATATTTTGCGAACTGAATAAATCCCTGCAAAAACTTGCAAACTGCCAAAACCTTTAACACAAACGCATGGTGTAACCCAGTGTTTCACTTACGTGGTCCAGATAATTTTTGATAAAAATTGCGTGGTCCACTATACCTTGTCAACATAGGCTACGCTTTTTTACGCATAGGCTACAGCCCAACACCAGCACACAAGGTTCTAACGTAGAAATTTATTCACATGCGCAATTTAGAGAGAAACTTGCTGCTGAACACAATCAACCATTTTCTGAATTCTTGGAGACGTTGAAGAAAGTGCACTCCGCAGACCAGATGCGTGTGCTCAATGCTCTAAGCTTTACGTAGTTTACAGTTTTGATGACTTTAAGAACATCTTTAGATTTCCTGGAATAATTTTTTACGCAAGAGCTTGTCTGTGTATGACGCAGTGCACAGAAAGGATATCAGGCGAAAGATTTCAAACTAATATTTGTAAAATACTTTTTGTTCCTAACATTGAATGTAAACCATCAGTGTACGCACCACAAAGATTTTCCCGTCTGAGGTCGTCACGAATAAAAGCCTCTATCTTATAAAAGCAGCTTTTTTCTAATTTGGAATAAAACAAGAACTTTTCTTTTATGTCTGTCTGCAAATCATCTGCAAAACACCACAAACTGAGAGCAAGCAGAAGCATCGGTAGTTTGATGAATCTGGATTACGAAAAGCCCAAATTGAGCATATTTTGCTTCGGAAATTACCTGCTGTTTTATGTCTTCTGCCAAATCCCTAACGCTTTGGGCGATATCATTTGAAGGAGATATATCTTTAAGCTTCTTTTCACTTTCCTGCCCAAAGCGTTA
>Ga0210059_1016428_pt1 | contig 10684 bp, 5 predicted proteins | sample Ectturendosymbi2_FD_188042 | JGI IMG/M metagenome (GOLD analysis project Ga0210059, IMG submission 188042) | Ecteinascidia turbinata endosymbiont from Florida, USA - Sample 2 (SPAdes) (version 2) | ecosystem: Host-associated > Tunicates > Ascidians > Unclassified | place: Key West, Florida... | reverse complement strand
TTTGTGCCTGTAAACTTGCCAACTCTCACCACGCAAGTTTTACACTTTATCTGTTCTCTATTTTATCCCATATCTTCACGCTATTTAACCATCTTTGTGAATTTTTATGTACGTTTTACGCTATTTACTGTATTGTTATACTTCATCATCTCCCAGCGGTTTTCATTTTACACTTCTACGACTTTTCTGTGGCATGCTGTCAGCCATTCCTATAACGTGATGGGCAGTTTTGCGTTTTTTGTCTTTGTTCGTCATACTTGCTCATTGTTTCTTGTTACTTGGAAGCTCTATTTGTTTCTTGAGCATCAGTATCAACCTGTCACTTCCTTTCTATTAACTGCGGCGATTCTTGTCTACCCATATCTTCAACTTAAGTACAGCCTGTGCACAAGTAATAATCACTGCTTTGCGTATTTCCACTCGTTTTTACCTTTTATTTACTTGAACTGAAGATGCCGTAGGGCGAAATCGATTTCCATTAAATAACATCTATGCGTGCTGATTTCTGTCACTTGTGCACAGGCTGTGCTTAAGTTGTTTCTTGTTATTAGTAAGTTGCATGTTATACGTGGTTAAAAAACATTACCCTGAGGAAGTCCACTTGAATAGGTGGGCGAAACGTCGGCTAATAATAAAAAATCGCCAGAAGATCTAATTTATCTGCTTGGTTTGAAACCTGGTGGCAAACGCTACGAAATAACAACATGAGTAGCAAAAAGAACAGCATGGGTGAGGAAGTTACTTCCATTTTAAAATTCAAATAAAGGTGGCTATGGCCTGTATCTAGTTGTTGCTGAAACATCTTATTCGACCCAACACCTTTAGCTACTCTCAGGGTTTGCATAGAGTCGAATATATGCAATATACTGTGGTCAAGATATGTCTTGCTCCACAAAGTTGCTGGTATAATTTTGTATTTTTCGTTCTTTTAAAGTTTCCAGTAAATAATTTTTTGCTGCGACGTTGCTGATTCTAATGGAATTGAGAAGTTTTAAAGATACTACGAAACAATCCTTTCGAGCTTTTTTTGAAGTCCTGTCATCCTGTCAAAATGCATTGCTTCCCAAAGAAAGAGCACTTGCATGAGTAACGAAGTTATCAATTGACGTATACCTAACGAAGGTCCCAACTTTATTTTAGCTCATGAAAAACATAATATGCAACACTGCCAAAATCAGACAAATCAGGGCAGTGTTTTTAATTTCAGGGAGAGAGATGTTTTTAAGAGCAACTGAAGAAATCATGGCAGCCGGTGTATACCAAAAAAGCTGACAGTTTGCGAAATGTCGTGTTAAAAAAATCGATGACTGTATTTCCTACTGAACATTACAAGGCAATTTCCAGGAAAAGATTAATTCGCATCCAATTTCAGAAACGGTTGCGATGACAACTTTTGCAGAGCAAACAGTTTTCTCCCACCGTGCATAATGGGAAAATATAATTATATAATAATTTATACATAAAATTATTATATAATAATTCATATATATAATTATTATATAATCATTTATAAATATAAATAATAGTTATATATAGAAATGATTGGAAATAACGAAATAACATTTCCCATCACGGCCACAACTACCAAGTTTTCAATTTTATTTTTAAAGGTTTTTCAGCTTGTGGTAAGTGGGTGTCTTTTCTACAATGGTGGTAAATCTAACAAAGTCAACGACAACAAGAAACAATGCAGACATGACAGAAGAAACTCAATCAGCAGCGGTCCAGAAGAAGGTGGTTATAGACATAGACGATCTGTTCATCACAATCCAGCTTACGTTGATGACAGATATGACATGCGACAAGACCCTCGTTACTACCGCCGTGCTAATCACGAACCTTGCAAGCATTATTCGCAAAATCGTTTGCCTCTCTCATGATGCCGTTACTCAGCAAGGACTGTTGCGTTACATATGTGGAGTGGTGATTGCTTGTACTGTAGATATACGGTCACTTTGCGTGCGACGTCTTTTATGCCGCCCTAATCTTAAATTCCTTCTATTGTTCTAAATGCACGCTTTCCTATGTGGAAATGTATCTTGTTTATACATTTTTTAGATGTTTTTTTGTTAAATTATGAAGAAAAGTTTCAAATATTAAATTGATGCCTCTCTGAATTCCCATCAAATCGACCTGGATCAGTGATTTGATACACTTTTGAACATAGCAAACCCTAAAGATATCGCCGATGTCTTTAAAGTTTAAATTGATCCCGCTGTCGTGAACGAACCATTCGGCCTGTGAGTATTCAACATGGGGTTTCGTTGCAGGTAGCATTCTCGCCTTGATTCTTGTCAGACTGATTCTCAGCCAACTGTCGCAGTAAAGTGCGCGACACTTACCAGCAGAACATCTTGCGCATATTTGTTAGAGGTTTTGTTGGTTTCTGCGGCCCTTAAGTTACTATGGGCCTTAACTCGCAAATGGATTGCCATAGAAAGTCAGTGAAGATATCTTCGGATGCGGAAGGCAGCAACGCATTTTTTGACGTATGAAAAACCCGTTTTCCACGTATCCAAAAAAATTTGTGGTTTTTATTCAAAAAGCTGTGGAGCGGAAACGAAACACGTTGGATAAATGTTTCTATATAAAAAAAGTTAGTCGTGACCTTAAGTTTGTAAAAAATAATTGAAAAAATGTACTTTGTTTTGGGGAGGTAAAACCGTGCAAAATCCAAAATTTTGGGTTGTTTTTACCCTCTTTGGACATTTGAAGGGTAAATTGTATCCTTCAAATGTCCAATCAACATACACAAAACATCTGAAAATTGCAGAATAGGTTCCTCTTGGTGTCTTACAACATCCTACCAAATTTCTAGTGAAAATATTAAGAGGAAAATAAGTTATGGCATTTTTATCGACAATCAATTAAGTAATCCCCTATAGGGTGTTCATTAATTAATTTGCTGTTTTCAGGCCATAACTTTCCAAACACTAGAAGGCCAATCAAGGGCTCTAAAGATGCGGATTTTTGCCTAATTTATTTTAAAAGAAAAAAGAAATTTATCTTTGCATTTTTTTCTCAAACCACTATGACGCCATCCAAAAAACCCTTGACCCCGCCCACATTTTCACCCAAACATTTTCGCCCCCAAACAGTGATGACTCACTTTGGTTAGAATTTTTTGTTAGTTGGGGTCTTCAGACATAGCCCAAGCCAAGAAAACGTTTCGAAAGGGCTAACAGGTAAGCGTGAAAGGAATTTTTTGTTTTCTGGAAATTGCCAAAAAATAACTTTCGGCAAATATAAAATTTGCATTTTTCTCAAAATTTTCAAATGTTGAGATACCTTTTTCTAAACTCATCGGATCGATAGCTGTCTTCCGAATCCGAGGATGTCTTTACTGACCTTCTAGGCCATAGGTTCTCAAAGTGCTCCGTACGGAGCCCCAGGGCTCCGCGAGAGAAACCTCGGGTCTCCGCGAGCTATTCGTTTACTTATTAGAATACTGACTTGGCTAATTTTGCAACTGTCCAAAGAAGCAATAACGGCATTAATAAAACTTGACAACAGTAGCGTCAAAATGTGGCAACATGGCGGTAATTGAAATATAACATTATCTATTAGTTCCCAATAGATATTACCAGGGGCGTAATTTTTCGAAATTTATTGTGGGGCTCCGTAAATTATGGTCAATCTCTTCATGGGCTCCATAACACCAAAAGTTTGAGAACCCCTGTTCTAGGCATTCCGTTCGCGAATTATGGCCGATGGTCGTGGCTTCTGTGGGTCTTAAAGTGTTTTAAACTCTGTCAGCATGGTTTCTGGTAATAGCACATGCATCGGGTACTTAACTTCTGTAAAACATACAAGAAATGCTTAACAGAACACGTTTGAACTGTTTCAATATGCAGAGATTGCGGTCCAATCTATTGCACATTTCACGGCACACAGACTGCTATAGCATTGTTTTGACAGTTTTCGACACTGAACTACGTGTGTGATGATTCAGCTTGAGTGCGTCGCGTTTTAGAATCGCAAGCGTGGTATTATCGAGTTAAATATGTCTTAGTTTGTATTTGACCAAGTACCCAGATGTTGACAAAATTTCGCTTTTTCTGTTAATGCGAGGCACATGTATGTGCATGGGGTGACCAGCGCAATTTCTCTTTTCTATTAGGTACAGGTAGGATATTACAGAACTGCATCGCATGTTTGGCTTTTTTGCACATAGACCATTCAAGATTGCAGTGAGTGTTTCTTGTTCATCCACCAAATCAACTTCAAAAATTTTTTTCATGGTTCTTTGTTTTCAAAGCTATGCGTGTGCTCATTGCGTCTACCTTGAAAGGTTGCACGGTGAGGCCATATTTTATTTTTCTTTAATCATTAATTCCTCACCTTGTTTATGATGCTTGCCACTGGCATTTCGATTAGGTGGTAGTTACTCGTCGTGACAGTTGCATTGTTGAAACGTAACATTTTCATTATTTCTAATTATTTTAGATTTGTATAATTTTAACACAGTTGTTATGTTGCCGATGAAACTGCAGCTTATCCTTCAAAAGATTTGTTGAAAATTTTTTGATGTCGATTGCTTGAAGAGAAATGTTGTTAGATGTTTTAATAGTGTACTTTTCCCATATAAGTTTTTACGTTCATGCCACATGAAGGGGCGCTGCCAAATACGCTTTCGCTGATCCTTTCCTTCAATCCTTTGCATGCAATTTTCTTCCCATTTGTCCTGTACTCTGCATCTTATACTTGGGGTCACCTTTCTGTACAACTCTGTTGCATTTTGATTTGCCAAACTCTTTTCTTGCCTCATTTGAATTTAGAAATTTGGTCGTTTGTCATGAGGGGAACAGGCTATCGACTGGATTTGGAGGGTAGTTTGCTTCGCTTACGCAGACCATCGTTTTAAGACAATTCAAAGATTTTTATCAATCTTTATATTTCTAAGCTGCATTTTACATTATTTATGAGCAACACACCGTTTTTGTCAGATTTCAAACTCTTTCTACATAGAAGCTATTCAAGTAACTACTCTCCACATGTACATGGGCGTCGGAGGGGGGGACAGGGGAGGGGCAAGCCCCCCTGGATTTTGAAAATATTGGCAAAAAAGGTAGTTTTTCCAATTTCGAGGGGTGAAAAACAAATTTCACCACTTTTGGCCCCCTCCTGGAATAAATTTTGGGAAAATCCCCTCCTGCCCTTCCCTGGAAAAAAACTTCCGACGCCCATGCACATGTAGTCACGAAGGCGGGTTTACCAAGAGTGACATCGAATGTATATTGACGGTCTATTTCAATACAGGAACTTATTTCATCAAGTGTAAATATGTTGCTTCCTAACCGAACATTTTTGTCGGATGTTTGGTATTGTTTTACCAAACTCACTGTGTTTTTCCAATGGTATTGTTAGTTCAACAATGGAGATTGGAAGTAAATTGTTGTTGAATAAATAAATGTTTTCTGTTACAGGTCACATTGAAAACTGTTTTAGCTTAGAACATGTTTTATGCCAGGTATACAGTATATGTAAAGTACCGGCAAGAATTGGAAGGTGGTGTATGCCGCATGGAAGCGGTATTTGTTTGCATCAGACTGCACCGATGCTGCGATGATCGTAGCAGCATGTTGCGATCGAAAATCTGCGGCAAGACTTGCAACCAATATTCTGTTCCCTCTTAGCGCAAATGTGCAGTACCATCAGACCACTTGCTCAGTGAAATCTCATTCTCGCGCACTTGCAACATTCCAAATTTAAAAGTAAAAGGTCATTAAAATATTGTTTTGGGCAGAAGCAGAACGCTTCTGAGAATATCGCATAGCCCTTTTAGAAACTATTTGAATGAAATGTGTACTTTGTTCGTATTTTGATAAGATTTTATACTTAATACAGCAATTCACTAAATTTGAAATTACTTCAGAACTCTGCTAACTTAGCCCTAAAGTAATCATGCTCGTTAAGACAAGCATTGCTTCAGTGTAAAATATTCTTGAAGGGAACACTGCTTACAACACTTGCACGTTTGCGAAATTCGCGAAGTTTTTCTCATGTAACCAAGGCCTCAGAAGCAATGCATTACATTTTGTATCTTCGGTTATGTCCAAGTGACGACGCATATCCGTAAGTTGAGATTTCTGAACCCGAGCAAAGCACAGTTATGTGTGTTGCCAAATATGGAGGAGCCCTGACGACCCCGAGAAAATTGTACAGTAGATCGCGTGTCTTTGTCTCCAAAGTTTCGTACAGCTCAACTGCTATAATAATCATCTCTTTCTTCTTATGTCATCAATTTTCTACTGATTTATGAAAAGTTATAACTACAGTTGGGGTCTGAGTTTTAAACATAAAAGGAAGCTGTTGTTTATCGAAACTGATGACCAAAGATTGTAAATTGCATCTTATTGGCTCAAAGTGTTCGGATTGCTGCTATTAGGCCGTGCGGTTCGCTGCGTACTACATGTGTTGTATCCTGTCAATAACTTCAGAAGTCTTAATGTTGTTTTCTTCTACACAACTGCTGCAAAAAATATAAAAATTTTTAAAACACAACTCAACTCCGCTCTGTTAGTGATGAAAACTTTGTACCAGTACTTCTGCTAAAGTCCATAATAAAGGGAACAGAGTTGTAAAGGCTTGGAACTTTGGATTTGAAAGAAATTTGGGAATGTAATCAAATTGCAGAGCGTAAGTGCTTAACCTGATTTTTTCAACTAAGCTATGGAAACGTAATCTATATTTTTAATTTTTGTTACAAATATCTTTTCGCTTCTGGAATTTCACAGTTTTCGACCTTGAAGTGCAATTTGAGGATCAATTGTATTTTTCTAATTCTCAATACTTGTTTTCAAGCACTGGCGGATCCATTGGGGGCAGTTTGGGGCAACTGCCCCCAAACGTCTGTGGTGCCCCCTTGAATAGCGCCCCTTTACCTCAAACGCGTCCCTTTTTGGTGCCCATGGAAGTAGAAACAGAGATTTAAAAAATACTCTAAAATAAACAATGTTTTTCGCTTGGTTAAATATCAGGATTTACGTGCCGGAGTTTACACAACCACTTATCGAATAGCGTGGGGAATGCTACTGTTTCGTAATAGTACCACTGTTTCGTTATTTCTTTGCTGTGTGAGAACTGCCCAGCCTTACGTTATGTAATCACAAACGCAGTCGCTTTCGCTTAACACAGTTCTCGACTTGCCACTGGACCAGGGGCGTAACGAGGTTAGATGGCGCCTGGGGCATGAAGCAAGTTTGGCGCCCCCATGTTCAAAATTGAGGTCTTTCGGAAGCTAATGTACTGCATTGAAGAAAGTACTTGTGACACTGTTTGGACTTTTTGTCCCCCCGCAGTGATTTGGCGCCCCCATGGTGACTCGGCGCCCGGGGCGTTGTGCCCCCCTTTCCCCCCTCGCTACTCCCCTACGCTGTACGAAATTGGTCTGTTTTTTCACAAGTTTATTTCTTTAATGCCTGATGACAGCCTCGAAAGGAAAGGCAGCAGTGAAAATAGGAATGCAATATGGAAAACCTATAACTGACTCGAGATTTTACAAGCCTCCAAAATGAAAACGAAAAACCAGTTTTAGGGCTGTTGCCATTGCAGTTCGTGAGTCGGTAGTTTGTCTGCATCGTAGCTTTGCAACATAAAGGTGTGTGGATGAGTTTACTGATGGAACTAATCTCCTGATTGAACCATAATGCTGCGTGTAAAAAGCTATAAATGCATACGTTTGCAAACAACTTGCCGCTACAGTGGCGTACGCAGAAAATTGTCATGGGGAGGGTTTCATTCAGTGGCATATGGTGGTCATTTGTTTATGGTGTGCGGTCTTTGTGACGTCACAATTTGACATCATTTTCATGTTTCCAAACCAATGTTTTAGCGAAGTCTGTTGACATGATATGCATATTCTTCTACACGCCTTCCCCTTATTTTATGTGTCATTGCACTGAATATAAACTATCAGCGCTCGAAGTTAGGATATCGGAGGAAAGTAAAATCAACGCTGCGGCACAGGAATTCACAACTGCAAAAGTTTGTCTGCGTGTTGAAAAAGGGGAGTGAAACACACTCATCACTGCGTCAGAGCAATTTACAACTGCAACATGAGGCTGCGCTACTGTCTCGTTGAATACGAGCAGTCGAGAATAGGTGTGCGGCTGGACTGGCTGGCGCACAACCCGGTTTGCAAGATCGAATCTTTCTAAACTACACAACAGGGTTGCCAACATGTCTTCACCAAAAAAAGCCAGACCTTGTCCCAATAAAAAAGCCAGAAAAAGCCAGATAGCAGTTTTGAGGCATTAACACATAAAACATGCACAACCACACACAAAATAGACATTAAAACTCGTCAAAAACGTCGATATAACACAAGTCCAATCTTTAGAAGCATATTCTTTCCCCGTAATGACACTGTTGTGCATTTGTTTTTATCAATAACATCGATAATTTTTAGGGCAAACAGTAAAATTTTTGCAATATTCTGTACACCCTACATGGTAATAGACCCTCGTCGCAAGAGATTCGGAATGTGTATGCAGCTCAGACAATGTTTTTCCAGAGCCAATCCTATCCGACTGAAAATAAGCCAGATTTTTCTGGCTTTTTTATTTCCAAAAAAAGCCAAAGGTGTTAAAAAAGCCAGAATTTCGAAATCTGGCTTCAAAAAACAAATTGGCAACCCTGCTACACAAGAATTGAGAATGCGCATAAAGTACGCAAGACAACTCAATTTTTTGTTATGTATAGAAGTCCAGAAAACTTAGTTTTCCTTTTCCTCTGCTGAGACATTATGAAATACCTGAATCCTTCTATGTTAAAAACTGCTGTTTTAAGCTCGTGCAACAGTTCTATCATGCTGCAGAATTTGGTAATGTAGCCAATACGGTCAGCGCTTGCGCTGATCGGCCATAGCAGACAAAATAAAGACAATTGTTTCGGATAAGGTGAACTATCGCGGAACACAATCTTTAAACATGCGTAGTGGACGAAAGGTCTGCAAAAAGTGGTGAGATGGTTTCTGGACGCAGTCGATAACCCTGACTCTCACCAAAACCTAATTATTACTTTTTGGCCCATTTACAATGTTCCTTGAAATTTGCATGCCTATTCATTCCTTGATATTTGCATTAAGTTGACAAATTAACAAGCAAAAAGTATGCGAAAGCATTTAATTTCATTTGCGCAGGTAATAAATATTTTGTAAAATATCAAGCTCAAGGAGGGGGTTAACGCCACCCCCTCCTTGCGTACGCCTTTGTGCCGCTATGTGACAAAAATGCATTGAACGTGCTCGATTAGCTGAAAGAATTATGATCAATTGTGTAACTCCTCACTCCACATACATGGACAACGCAGAGAAGTATTGAATTACTGCTAGAGGCGTAACGAGGTTACATGACGCCCGGGGCAAGAAGCAAGTTTGTCGCCCCCATGTTCGAACCTGAGGTCTGTCGGAAGCAAACCTACTGCACTGAAGTACTTGTGACATTGTTAGGACTTTTCAGCGCCCCCGCAGTCATTCGGCGCCCCCATAGTGAATCGGCGCCCGGGGAATTGTGCCTCTCTTGCCCCCGGCGTTACGCCCCTGATTATTGCGCGCCGCGACGCGCCTCAACAAAACATGGTACTCAGCTCTAACCAGAGACTTACGGGAACCTTTGGCTTTAGGGGGGACAAAATTTTCAATTCGCCCGAATTTTTGCGCCACTCTGAAGAAAACAAATAGGAAAGCTTTGCAGGGCAATGATTTTGCTTAAGCAACTTGCCTAAACAGATCGGGAAGTTTTTCCTGAAATTTTTTTGAATCTTGTCCGAGCTTTAGCCCCGACCTCGTACGCCTATAGCTCTAACGCAGAAACTTTGGTAAAATACTACTGTAGCTATCTACAGCTTGGTGGATTGAATAATTAGTTTTACGCGGTCATAACAATTTTTGCTCAACATTTGAATATTTGCAGTCCAAAATTGGGGGAATGACGACACCTTTTGCCTCCAGATGGCTACGCGTCAGATAACAGTGGCTGGCGGCTGTGTGGTTTTGATCCTTTTGTTGCAATTGCAAACTCGTAGACAATTCACGCTGGCCACGAAAAGACAAGTTTGGCATGGTTAGCGAAATCTGCAACCGACAGAGAAATGCTTAGCTATTGGTTGTTAGATCATTCCGCTTGCATCATATAAATTTGAGCAGAAAAGCAATCTTCTGGTAAAAACTTTAACGTTTTTACTTCTGACTATAGTGTTGGCGAAAGTTCGTGGTTTTACATTGGTGATAGGCTGATTCTACTCTGTTTTCTGGCCTGGCTGGATAGAAGCAGATTCATCGCCAGATCAACAGCATTGGGGGTGGCTTTGAGCTTATTCGGGGGCTTCGTAATAGTATACAATGAATTGAAAAATGACTTCATGGGGGGACTAGAGCCTGACTTGTGAATTTGGGGGCTCAGCCCGCTTACTTCCACTTCTGTTGAATGTTGAAAGGTGTCACATTTTTTTAATGGTTTAGTGGGATTGATGGCTTTTTCTTAACATCAGCAATCCGATGTTGAAAAATGTGAAACGTTATTAAACACTTGATTGAAAATCTACCTTTCGGCAGAGGCAGGCTCCTCCAGGAAGATGTAATTGAGAAATGTACGTCGCCCTGGCGCGCTCAAGTGGTCGTCGCAAGGAACGAGACAACCGGTAAGAAACGTTTGTGTGTTGACTACAGTCAAACAGTGAATAA
>Ga0210059_1016427_pt1 | contig 10684 bp, 3 predicted proteins | sample Ectturendosymbi2_FD_188042 | JGI IMG/M metagenome (GOLD analysis project Ga0210059, IMG submission 188042) | Ecteinascidia turbinata endosymbiont from Florida, USA - Sample 2 (SPAdes) (version 2) | ecosystem: Host-associated > Tunicates > Ascidians > Unclassified | place: Key West, Florida... | reverse complement strand
AAAAAGTCTATTACTCTAATACGTCTAAATATTTTTTTCTTTGCGTCAACAGCAGAATCACGAGCAACATTTTTAAAACTTGTTTTCGACAGAGTGAGCAAGTTTGGATGGATGAAAAATTAATTACGATTTTGCTGTTTGAAATTCAAAGTAGTGCTTTCGTTTTTTCAACTCTAAATGAATGACCTCTTAATTCTAAACCTTGGGAGACTTCTTAATCAATTACTTGTCGTGTGAGGAGAAAAGTAATTAGGAAAGGTGTAGGTAACGTTACAAAAAAATGGCAAAGCTTCGTTAGCCAAAATACACGAAATATGTGGCGAAGAAATTTGAGTGTCAGTGCAGATGCCCAGTGTTAAAATGAAAAGAATGTAGTGAAACAGGTAAGTGTTAGATAGTAAAAAAACTTTAAAAGTTTGTTACTTCATTGGCAAATGATATAAACGATGAAACACCTTGGCAAAAATATGAATGATGGAAAGCAACCTTTCCTGTGGAGTTACCACTTTACTGTGCTGTTTTGACCAGGGCTGCTGGGGCTGTATACACTCACCTACATCGACTGGGCTTGTTTTTAAAAAAAAGTAATGATTCGCCTCTTCTCCACTTTCTCAACTATCATAGACCTACTTCAATACCAGGTAGGAGACCAGAACATGGGAGCTTCATCAGGGCATCACCTCATATACTTACACAGAAGGGTTGGTATTGTTTGAAACGAACAAAACAATTATAATTTTTCTGAGTTAAAACAAATTTATTGAAGCATGGCAACGGCAATCACCTCGAATATTCAATTGTTTCTCCGACATTTTTCGAGTGAAAAATGCGTAGACCCTCTAAACGCTGCCAACATTTTCTATGTCCATGCATTTCTTCATGGAATTTGTAAATAAGGCCACAGGTTTGAGGTTATAAATTCCTAAATGGAAAGTGAAAATGAACGTTTGCAGTATTTGGCCGTTTGCACAAATTTCGGATGATTTTACTATCTTGGTATTTGGCAATGTGCCAGATATTTTGTTGCAACATTATTCAAGGAGTTAGCTTTAATTATCATCAGGGAAATGTGAGGTCTTGGTCTCGAACTTCCACGTCTCGGTCTCGGCTATTTTGACAAAGTCTCAGTCTCGTCTCGAAATTTGAGCCAGGTCTCGGTCTCGGAGGTTACGGTCTCGACTACATCACTGCCAGATCATGTTCAACACTGTTCACAAGAAATGACAAAAAATAAAACTTTCCCGCTGAACCAAAGCCTGGCATGTGCCAACTATGCTATTTATGTAGCCATACATACATGCACATAGGGGTACGGGAAGGCATTTTACTGGGGTGGGGGCGGAAAAAAATTGCCCTGAAAATAACAATTAGCCCTGAAAGTAACTTACTTAGTTTGATCCGAATGGGGCCTGAAACGTCTTGTACATCTGTTCTATACAGTTGAATTCGTTTATAACGGCTTCGTCTGTAACGTCAATTCGCCTATGACGTTACATTTTGTTCGGTCCCGATGGCATCTTTTACATGCATTTCAATTTGCTTATAACGTCATTTCGGCAACAACGTTCTTTACGCAATCCCCTAGAGGTGCTGTTATAGGCAAATTCTGTAGTTACCTTGCTTGTTAACTCAAGGGGGTGATGTTCCTTGCATGTTGTGTTCATCCAGACAAGAAACTTTACTGTAATCGACTTTACTGATGCAAATATATACGAGACATCAATGGCGCAACGCAAAAGTTAAAAGCGACGGTTCCGAATCGAAGGGTCTGACTCCCTACACCTGCCTGTGTTATCGTTGCTGTGTGTTTGAGCAAGGCACTTAAAGACGCACGGCGCACTCAAAGGGGTCAAGCAATCTGCACTTCGTGCGGCCTGCTTCTACGAAAGATTGCACCTCGGGAAATGAAACACGCACTCAAAATGCATGTGCCAGTGTGCCTATAGTATAGGCTATAAGTATTGTATCGTATTCGTATACTGTGATTGTACCATGTACAGTACTGTACGATATTGCTATAAATGTAGCCTATAAAACACTTTCCAAGTACATTATAAAAGTATTGTCATTTGTAACACCGGTCCATATTACACAAACCGCCACCAGGTTGGTCCACATTACACACTGCATTCACGAAACTAACTTCAAAATTTCCCTACCTCAGCCAGTCAGTTAAAATTTGATGTTAAGATCAATGCTGCAACAGATGGCAGAAGAGTTCTAAACAAAGTACGAAAAACCGGGCATTAAAAAAACTAGGACTTGGTCTAGATCAAAGTCATTATAACCAGTCACGACTTTAGTCCAGATTACACACTACACTAGCCCAATTATACGGATCACACCAAGTGAATATACACTGAATATACTGTATTGAAAATATTTTCACTGTTCAGGATTTTTGAGCAACTTGCGCTTGCCTTGAAAAACAGAGTTTTCCCTTAAACTTTTCACTGTATTGAACATATTTCTTACCATTCAAGATTTTTGAGCAACTCTGCGCTTATCCTGAAAAACAGAGTTTGCCCTGAAATTTTTCACTGCATTCAACATACTTTTTACATTCAGAATTTTTGAGCAACTTGCGCTTGCTCTGAATTCGCTGTATTTAATTTATATTTTTTACAGTGACGTGCGGTGAGGTTCGTGACTGGGGAGGCACTGTCTCTTTCAAAGTCAAATTTGCGAGTGTATGAATTGAATGGAGTAGCATAAATTCACCACTCAACTGGCTGCTTGCACAATGACTACTGCTTATGCTTTCTATCCCATATCATAATTTGTTACACACATATAGGTGGAACGACGATTCTAGATTTGAAAAAGTGACATATAAGAGGACCAAACTGAAGTGACTTGTCACCTACCTTATTAACGGCTTTACTGAAAAGTTGAAACAGTCTTACAACTTATGCATACGTTCAGAATGCATACAGTGATCCAACCGAGAATGCAGACCATTAGTATGGTCGGCAGCTGCAGAGAACTTCAGTGCAATATGCAGAGTAAAAGCGCGACTGCGCGCAGTGCTGCAGATCACTAGTGCGCAAGAATACGCATCAATTCACTTCATCCTCCCCCACCTAAAATTAAATCGAACCGGAGATTCAACGCACTGGCAAAGGAAGTACAAAACACGTTCGGTACGAAGCACAAAATGCGACCGACTCACTATAAAGATACGATGCGGCCACAACAAGCAATTAGAAGCAACACGGAGCACATTTGTACGACTATGTTCATCCGTAGGCGTATCTTAAGGGTCCTCTCCTTTGTTATTAGAAGATGACAGCCTCACACGGACAGCATCCCCGGGTGCTTCATTCGTCCTCAAACGCACATCCACGCTTGGAAGCTTGAATGAAGCAGCTATGTCAACACATCTGCACACAGCGCGGCAGGTTAACGCCGCGCACTGGTGCGCAGCAACACTAACCAATTTACTTCACAAACTGACGAATAAGTACTGGCTGTTCGCCATGTAAAATAAGCAAACATGAACAAATGGAAACAGGAAAGACAACTAAAAAAATGTAGCAGCGGCTCGTCTGTCATTACTCACATCATCAAATCCCAAGAACTCTTCCTTCTCTTCACAAGCCACCTCGCTTTTAGCCACATAATGACAGAGATCTGAGCTTTGTTTATGACATCAGTTGACTCGTCTACTTCTGCGGCAACAAATTTGCTGCACTTATCTCGTTTATATCATATCTAACCACATCACCTACAGCTGCAATTAAATCGTTCTGAATTATGTTTGAGAAGCCAGAAAACACAGTAGCCTAGATGTCTCTAAATGTCTAGCTAACCTTTCATCTTTCGCAGCAAGAGTATGTGAAAGTTCCACATAGTTGCCACGATTAGAGGAAATCGAACTCTCATCGTTACCACAAAATGCTAATTGCTGTTTGGCTAGGAAGCAATTTACATTAATCAGCTCTTTCAAAGTCTCTCGGTTGTCCCTTAACGTTAGCATTGTGAACGCTGATATTTAGTCTCCGCTGTTCGTTCAAAGTCAAAGTATGTCATTGCGCTTCCAAAAGTTTTTAAAGCAATTCTGGTTTGAATGTTATTTTTTTTTGACCTGGCATGTCTGCTAAGGCTTCTTGGTAGATTTTTCATGTCACAAAATCCTGTTGTAGTCCACACATTTTCATAGCAAGTTTTCCCAACGCGACTTGTCGGTCACGCCAGTGATGCCGTATCAGTAGGATAGAATTGTGTAACTATGTCGTAACAATCAAACGTTTTCACTGAGGCAAAGATATTGGCTGCCTTCCTTCGCGGCCTTACCACTGTAGCTGCATGTCTGACCAGCTACTGATGTTGGATAACGCTGCATATTCAGTATATTATACACAACGTCGAGTAAGTGCCAGTCTATGAAATGCGGGAGCATATAGTAGAAGGAGTACATATATTAAAAGTGTATACAAACATTACACTGTTACTGACATGAAAGTTACAGAGCAGACATAAAGGCAATTGCACTGCAAGCGCTCACCACCACAATTTGTGACAAACTGGTCAATGCGAAAGCCACCCGGTGAGAGCAGCACAAGCAGACGGTGCATCCCTTCGTGACTTTCCCCTGACTTGAAGAAGAAATACGCAAATTCAGATGTATTGACTATGAAAATGATTAGAATCATACAATAATTGCACCTTTTCAACATGAAAGGACAAATTTTTATTCAATTTGTTATTTTGGATCCCTAAATCGTTTTGCACATTTCATGATTATGGTAGGGGAGGAACTCCCTTCCTTGCCTCCCCTGACGGTCTGTCACTGATTTTTTATTATTCAGATTTTTGAAGAACTGTCTCGCCCTGAAAAACAGAGTTGCCCTGAAACTTTTCACTGTGTTGAAATATTTTTTATCTATCGGGACTTTTGAGCAACTTGTGCTTGCCCTGAAAAACAGAGTGTGCTCTGAATTCACTGTATTGAATATATATTTTTAATTAATCAGAATTTTGAACAACAGGCACTGCCCTGAAAAACAGAGTTTGCCCTGATATTTTTCACTGCGTTGAAATATTTTTTATGTTTCAGGATTTTTGAGGAACTTTGCGTTTGCCCTGAAAACAGAGTTTTTCATGAAATTTTTGACTGTATTTAACATACTTTTTATATTCAGGATGTTTGAGCAACTTTTGCTTGCCCTGAAAAACAGAGTGTGCCCTGAATTCACTGTATTGAATATGTATTTTTTATCATTCAGAATTTTGAGCAACTTGCGCTTGCCCTGAAAACAGAGTTTTCCCTGAAATTTTTCACTGTATTGAATATAGTTTTTACATTAAGGATTTTTGAGCAACTTGAGCTTGCCCAGAAAACTGAGTTTGCCCTGAATTTTTCAAGCCAGGGGGCGGCCGCCCCGCCTGCCGCGCCTCGTACGCCACTGTACATGCATAGGCTATGCAAAGAAGGCAGAAAAAATAAGAAAAGTAATGATGAGAAGGTTGGCGAATAAGCATAGAAAGCAAGACCCATAATCAAGAATTAAAAACAAGACCCTTTTCATGTGAGTATTTGATTGTGATGTTCAAGATACGTTATTATTCCTTATAGTTATAACAAGCATGATACATGATCTTCGTTCATTTTATATTGTTGTAAGCAAATGTGAGGAGTGGAAAGAGGAAGCATTTTTATGGTCGGCCTCGGGCGACACTTAGCATCACTACGGTGGGATATTACCTTGCTGGTTCAAAGTGTAAACCTAACTCGTGTCAAAAAGTCTATAACTCCAATAGGCCTGATTACTTTTTTCTTTGCGTCAACAAGGAACCACGAGCAAAATTTTTGAAACTTGTTTTGAATTGAGTGAGCAAGCTTGGATGGATGACACAAGTTACAATTTTGCTTTTCAAATTTCAAAGAAGTGCTTTCGTTTTTTAAATCTCTAAATGTTTCACCTCTTAATTTTTAATATTTGGAGAATTCTAAATCAATTTCTGGTTGTGTGAGGAGAAAAGAACTAGGAAAGGTGCAGGTAACGTTACAAAATATGGCAAAGCTTTGTTAGTCAAAAAACGCGAAATATGTGGCGAAGAAATTTCAGTGCCAGTTCAGAATACGAGTGTATTGCCTAGCGTTATAATAAAAAGAATGTTAGGTCTCGAACTTCCAGGTCTCGGTCTCGGGTTTTATGGGAGTCTCGGTCTCGAAGTTTGAGCCAGGTCTCGGTCTCGGAGGTTACGGTCTAGACTACATCACTGGTTAGAACTGAAGCATGTGACTAACTGAGCTTCTCAATGCATTGCTGCTAAAAGTGATTACCTTGAAGTCTTTGAAGTGTCAACTGCTGTGGTGTTGTAAAACAAAGGTACAGTTGAGTTTATCTGGCGAAAATTAAGAATTGCAGACACGACAAAGAAACCATAGCAATTGCAAAAAGGTCAGGGCACCAAAAACACCTGGAGGTTACCGAGTCGTTGCCACTTGGCTGGTGGATAACGTCTATAGCAAGCCAAGTTGAGATTGAAGTCGTATACGTGGGAAAGAGCTGCCAGATGATCAACAGTGGGTGTTTAACACCTTGATACAGCATGAGTTTATTTGAATTAGGATACAAGATTATTTTTCTCAAATCATATTGAGTTGGATTACATGCAGACTATTATAGAAAGATTTCGGATTTAAACAGGATTTGGATTTTGAAATGGTCTGTTTTCGGATTTGGATTTTGAAATGAAGTGGAAAAATGAAGCGGATCGGATTTGGATTTGAAAAACCTAAATCCGTTCATCTCTGGTAAGCAAGCCATAGCCCTAGCAGGGTGACAGACTGTGCATGGTGTATTCTACCAAACAATTGCGAAATCCCGCCAAATTACAAATAATATATTACAAATAATATTGACGAAATACTGCTAAAATTCTTCAATAGGCCTATATTTTTCATTAAACGAGTTGCTTTAAAAATGGACCCAATATTAATTGTGTTACTTAAACTTATTCAGGAAAAATTTGAAATTTAAAAGTGGGCGTGCCAGCCCCCCCATAAATAAAAGTGGGGGAGCCTAAGCCCATGTGGTCCCCTCATTACGCCACCTATGATTGTGATGCAACACGAACACTCAGACATTGCGACAGAACAAGAACGCTCGCTTGCCATATCCACAAGACCTCGTCCTTCTCAGGCATCAGAAGTCAGTCTGTGTTACTGCGTTGTAGGCAAGATGATTTTAGTCTGAATATAGTTGTGACAAGTTTTAGTCAGTGACTGTGATAATTTGACTGCTACGCAAATAACTGCTGCTAAACTCCCACGAATTTACAAATTACATAAAATTGCTGCTGCCGACTCCGACTTAACAAATTTCTTCGGTGGCCACTAGTGTCCGATGAATAGGCTAAAAGCAATGCTCCAGTCCAGAGACTAAGGAGAAGTACCATTGTTAGTCATCAGAAGTCGGCGACTTGCGGCTCTTTAGATCCTGTAAACTGAATCTCTGGATTTGATTAAACAGGGAATTTAATTTGCATTTATTATTATTAGAATGGAGTTGATTACATTTTAGCCTGTGTCCCTATGAAGTCGCATAAAAATGAAACGGTGTGAACGTTTTGTGGATCCTCCGTAAAGGAATTTGTCCAGTTTGAGCAAAACACACCTTGTGGGCAAGAATTAAAAAAAATAGTAGTATATTAATTATTGCGGACTCGTGGTCCATACAGACGTGATCCTAGACACAAGAGCACAAAAAATGGTTAGCCACACAGCAGCGCATTACAGAATCGGTCTTGCACATGACCAACATGGAGAGGAGCAAAACACTTCAACAGCATTTCTTACTTTAACACATCTAACCGAATTCTGCAATTCAGAATCGGACCCGGATTGGACTGGATTTCGAAAATAACTCTACCGCATCATATGGATGTCCAAACTGCGTTGATGACTGCAGTCGAATGTTTAACCAGTGGATTTTTTCGAATATAAACTGAATTGGATCAAATATTTGGACAGTGCTTACAGGATAAGGATAGGACTGGATTACACAGTGAAAATATTGGACTGGGTTAGGATTGCAAAATGTTCCGGTCAGCTCAACACTATCAGTTACATCATTGCATCGAGTGCTTCAACGTACGAACTTTTTGCCATTGATGGACGTTTTCATCAATTTTTTTCGGGGCTTCGTTTTTAGCTGTGTGGCCCGTGAGCACTGATTTGCCTATCAACGAGGTTACGTCGCTACTTTATAGAGGACGAATTTCCCATTTCCTTTTGCACAAAACCTTGTGACATCTTCCACATATACACCTCAAAACTCGGTGTCAAGCGAAATTTCTGACGTCTGCGAAATTTCTGACACATTTTCAGTTATTTTGCTTCTTAGAGTGAAGGAATAAAGTTTGGCGATTACTTTTTCAATGTGTGTTGTACAAATTAAAACTTCTTGGTTAGATGCCAGATACCCAGTGGTGTGTTTAAGGGGAGGCACTTGCCTCGCTCCCCCCCTTTTTAGGGATCCCCTAGAGGTGATTCGCGCATAAAGTTTCCTCCGTTTTGTTGAAAACTTAGAATCCACTCATATAATATAGGCCTACTCTGAAGCTGATCATAATTAAGTACTCTGCTTTCCGAGGGGACCCCAACAGCATCTGTAATGGGTAAGTACTCTGCTTTCAAAGGGACCTCAACAGCAAATGTAATGTGTAGATACTGTTCTTTTGAAGGGGCCCCCAAACGTGACTGTAATACTTAAGTACCAGAGATGGACAGAGTCTCATTTTTTTGACTCCACGTCCGCTCCTTCTCCGAAAAGTTTTGCTACGCATCCACTCCTCCTCTGCAAATCATAGAAATATTCAACTCCGACTCCACCTTGACTCCGCAAAATTGCAAATTCTACAGTAACATACAGGCATGTTGCTTGAAGGTTCTGCTTAATGCAAGGTACAGTGATGTAGTCGAGACTGTAACCTCCGAGACCGAGACCTGGCTCAAATTTCGAGACGAGACCGAGACCGAGACAGTCATAAAATCCGAGATGTGGAAGTTCGAGACCGAGACTCGAGACCTCACATTTCTATGATGGTAATTAAAGCTAATCCTTGAATAATGCTGCAACAAAATATCTGTCACATTGCCAAATGTCAAGATAATAAAAATCATCCGAAATTTGTGCAAACGGCCAAATACTGCAAACGTTCATTTTCACTTTCCTCTTAGGAATTTACAACCTCAAATCTGCGGCCTTATTTACAAATTCCACGAAGAAATGCATAGACATTGAAAATGTTGGCAGCGTTTAGAACAGTGGTTTTCAACCTGGGGGTCGTTTGCCTTTTTTCTAGGGGTCGTGAGAGCTTCTAACAAAAATATTCATGTTCACTTCTCTATTTTATATTTTATATGGAACTACTTTTTGTCGTAGCCAAAATAATAGGATCACCTGGCAAAAATGATAGCCTACTTTTTCATTCAAAATTGTTTTAAGTGTGATTATGACCTACGCAATACAGAATACTATTCCGTTTGGCAACGCACGAATAACGTCGTGACGTAAGAATGTGATGTGTTTGTAAATTAGATATCTGACTGCGGCAGCTAAGGGAGTTTTTATTCTAGTCTTCAATGAGTTGTGCTGTGGAGTGATTTGTGTACGCCACGGATCTCTCTCACTGATGCTGCCATGTGCTTGAATTTAACAAATGCGTCTTGGTTCAACACAGTGATATCGTACGTTATTTTATAGTCATTGTGATTTTCTATTGTGCAAACACAACTGCATTTCATATGTCTGACCGGAAATTTTCGCAAGGGGGTCGTTAGGTTCAATTGGGTTGAAAATGGTCGCCGCATGAAAAAGGTTGAAAACCACTGGTTTAGAGGGTCTACGCATTTTCACTCGAAAAATGTTGGTGAGGGAATTGAATATTCGAGATGTTTGCCGTTGCCATGCTTCAATAAATTAGTTTTGACTCAAAAAAATTTAACTGTTTTGTTCGTTACAAAACAATACCAAACTTCCGTGTAAGGACTGGAGATGATGCCCTGGTAAAGGTCCCATGTTCTAGTCTCCTACCTAGTATCGAAGTAGGCCTATGTTATTTGAAAAAGTGGAGAAGAGGCGAATCATTACTTTTTATTTTAAGACAAGCACAGTCGATGTAGGCGAGTGTATACAGCCCCAGCAGCACTGGTCAAAACAGCACAGTAAAGTGGTAACTCCACAGGAAAGGTTGCTTTCCATCATTCAATTTTTTGCCAAGGTGTTTCGTCGTTCACATCATTTGCCAATGAAGTAACAAACTTTTAAAGTTTTTTACTATCTACCACTTACCTCTTTCACTACATTCTTTTATTTTAACACTGGGCATCTGCACTGACACTCAAATTTCTTCGCCACATATTTCGTGTATTTTGGCTAACAAAGCTTAGCCATTTTTGTAACGTTACCTACACCTTTCCTAATTACTTTTCTCCTCACACGACAAGTAATTGATTAAGAAATCTCCCAAGGTTCAGAATGAAGAGGTGATTCATTTAGAGTTGAAAAAACGAAAGCACTACTTTGTATTTCAAACAGCAAAATTGTAATTAATTTTTCATCCATCCAAACTTGCTCACTCTGTCGAAAACAAGTTTTAAAAATGTTGCTCGTGATTCTGCTGTTGACGCAAAGAAAAAAATATTTAGACGTATTAGAGTAATAGACTTTTT
>Ga0210059_1016426_pt1 | contig 10685 bp, 10 predicted proteins | sample Ectturendosymbi2_FD_188042 | JGI IMG/M metagenome (GOLD analysis project Ga0210059, IMG submission 188042) | Ecteinascidia turbinata endosymbiont from Florida, USA - Sample 2 (SPAdes) (version 2) | ecosystem: Host-associated > Tunicates > Ascidians > Unclassified | place: Key West, Florida... | reverse complement strand
TTGAGATGATCCTGGCAAATAGAGGTTTGATGTTAAAGATTCCGAATTGCAACACAGCAGCTGGCATTTTCGGTTAGATCGTTCTATTTGAACGACGCTTCCGAGCGGGTTGTGGAGCTCGTACATGTCTTTGCACGATCATCAATTACTGAACTGATTAAGTGTAATTATTTAACAGTAACAAAATTTGTTTCGTGGCCAGTCGTAAAACCACGACAAACGTATCCTGATGTGAAGATGGAGCAAGTCGTCCTTGTACAAATAATACCTGGGCCACGTAAGAAATAGGTTGGAGCGAGTTGTTTGGGTTCTTGGGGACAAATATTTAATGTTGTGCACTGGGCTGCTTCTGAAAGCAGTGGCGTAGCCAACCCAAAATTTTTTTGGGGGAAAATGGTTGATTTTGGGAGAGAAACAGTATTTTGTTTGGGACACCACTTCTCAAAGCACAAAATGATTAGATATCTTAAAAATTTGGGGTGTCATGGCCCGCTGATCACGCCTATGTCTGAAAGTTGTGCAAAATACGACGAGCGCCTTGTCCGGAACATGGATCCTTTTAAGCGCTTACTGCACAGTAATGAGTGAAAAAGTCACTCTCTTATTCGTGACAAGCATCCGTTCAAAAATACCTGCTCGGCTTCAGACAAACAAAGCAAAAGGGAGACAACAGTCGCCTCGTACTTTGCATTCATGCACTGCAGCGGTCGACTCACCTTTGATGAAAGAAAGTGTTTCGCTTCCAGTAACGGCATCGTCGAAATCCGAAGTCGGTGATGAGGCTTTTGTTCGTTCGTGTGCGATGTCTGGAACAATTGTTTCACGGTTTTCACAGACAGATAATCACGGTCAACGCTTCTGCGAGAAATCACCGCCGGCATAACTATACAATCGGTTTTATGAGAAAGCGAAAAGAATGACCACAAAGCGCAGCATCGTTGCTGATCGAAAGCTGCTTTTTTCTTCGATGAGACATTTCGGTCATTTTTTCGCTGAGACCTTTTGGTCACTGAGACATTTCGGTCATTTGTACCGTTTGCACCGTGGTCACTGAGAGATTTCGGTCATTTGTACCGTGGTCACTGAGACATTTCGGTCATTTGTACCGTAGCAGTATTGAAACTCGCTGCAACACTATGCATTAGTCCATATTTCTGACCGAAATGACTCAAAATTTCGGTCTATGACCGAAAAAAACTAGATCGCAAGAACTTAACAAAAACTGATGCAACCCGAGAGATCTCGTGCGCACGCACGACTCGTCAAGTGCGGGATGCACGCAGCGTTTCACATGAGTGAACCCAGCACGCACGGAGCGTGCCAAGGCCTCCACTAAACCAAGGCCTCCTGTAAACCACAGCCTCCACTAAGTCAAGGCTTCCTGTTTTTCTAGGAGGCCTTGACTAAACACACAACGCCTCCTGTTCCCGCGCAAGCGTGATCCAGCATTTCGGTGTACATCTGATGAAGCACATCGTGCTTCCATGAACTAACAACTGGTTCTGGGCGACGCGTTACCTAAACGACCACGTCACAAGCAGACACGCACCAGGCAAATAATCTTGGTCGTCGTTCGCGCGTTTCGCCTTCCTTCGTGGTTTTCTTTCTGAAATAAACACAAATTTGATGCAGTGAAAATCAACGACAACGATACAGAAGTTTATGAAAAAACGGACCAAAATTGCTGACAAACCAGCTGCGCTTAACGCGTCCACGTAAATCGGCAAAATATCCACAAAACAACATTATGATGCGAACCTTTTGCAGGAACCGGTTCTGAAAGGTCGAATCCGACCAGTTCATTATCATATTTTGCCGGTCGTTTGACGTTCCTGTAAAAATGATTGCAGTGAACCGGTTTGAACTGGTTTTGATCAACACGCAACCAGTTTGGTGCTGAGGACGACAAAACCAAACAATTCATACAGAAAACAAAAGCAACCCTGCTTGGCAGTGACAGCCTACTGTAGTGTTTTTCAACCTTTTTGTTGCCGCAGTGAAACCTTCCGCAACTGTTTGCGTTGCTCGTGGAACCCTATGCAATGATCCAGGTGTCTATATTGCTATAACCGCATTAAACTGTGGTGGTGAATTTCGTTCCAGGCAATTTCGGTCTGTTTCGGCGAATTTCGGTCTGTTTCGGCGGAACCCCTGGCAGCCACTCGCGGAACTCCGGTTGAAGAAGATTGGCGTGCGGTGTTTTTTACAACAATTTGAAACAGACAGATGAAAATCGGGCGCGGACGCAACATAGGTGAAGTGAGCGCTGGAGACGGAACAACAATAATTCTAATTCCAGTAATTGCTTTGTAAACGGATTAGGACATTCAATCAGGGTAGAATGGATGCAACCATTCGCTTTACGGATTGGCACTTCAGAACTTGTGCTTATTCTACTGTATGTGCTTGCCCATTTCGCCTAGAGAATTTTGCGTGTGCGTGCGCGACTGCTCGCACACAGATCGGGTACGCTGACCTCATTTCCCCAGTCGAGTTCTTTGTATTGCCAGCGCACGGACCACGTGGATGTTTCTGGTGCTGCTGATCGTCGAAACATTGTCTGCTGCTAATCAGAAACCTCTTGTAAATAAAGATTTGTGCGCCAGGAAATCTGTGAAAACGAACTTTGAAAAGGGTGAGAGCCAACGCCTTGCTTCGGCTGGGCAACTTGAAGTGTCAGGCAGTTTTAGTTGGGAGTCGAACAGTACTCGTATGACTAGCCTGCCTCGTTGTGAGCAACGTTTGGGGAAACCGGCATTTCTGCATGAAACGACAACCTTACTCACAAGCAATCTCTACGCTGGCTAGGTCGGACCTTTGCATTGGCTACCCTCAAACCCATACAAGGGCAAACACCAACTGAACTCTACAACCCCAGTTTTTTCAATTTCACATCTTAAAATAATGTTAGCTTTCGATCGAAATTACAACCATTCGTGACTTTCTTAACGCGCAACTCCAGAGTCCAGTTGACATATGTCGATGTTCGACGCATGATTCGTGTCAACGATCGAGCTTTTGTGGAATTTAGAACTGAACTTGAATGACGCCTGTTTTCAGCCTCAGTAACGAATTTGTTGGACAGCAACACGCGAAACAAGTCACATGCAGTCGCGGACACGCCGTTGCACAAGGTAAGGAAATGCTTGAATTTCAAACCTTCTTGGTCGGGGTTTTCCTCTCGTCGCGCCCTTTTCTTTCATCTCAATATTCGCGTCGCAGGTGACGGAGAACTTTTCATCAATAACTGCATGTCAAGCGTTTTGTTTATTGCGCCGCCAACGAGTAGGAATAAACGGCTTTGCATAACAACTAGGCCAAGGCAAGGTGTGGTGTAACCTTGGGATGACATTTCAAGGAAACTTTGAACAAGTTTGAAATCGCTACAAAACAAAAAGCACCTCGCGTAATAAATCGCACAAACCAAATCCCTTCAGATAAGGTTGTTTTGTTTGCTAGAAGCGCTAGCCTTCCTAGCAGGACTCTCACAAATGCAATTCCAAAAATCCCCAGAACAGTACCAAAGAATCCCTAAATATGCGGTGGTGCACCATGGTAAGTGTCAAAAATAGAACCAAACATATTTGCAAAATGAACTGAAATGATTCATTTTACATTTTCAAACTTTATCGAAATCTTTACAAAACCCCTACAAAAAGTCAGAACTTCCAATCTAGGGACAAAACCCCACCGCTCCTGGCAAGTCCTACCCCGCTCGTCCTTAAATCGTACCGCGTTATAATACTCAGCGAATATCAGCGAAATGCGTGCTGCAAGTGAAGATGTTCGCATGTAAACTCAGGTCGACTGTTTCGTCACTATGACCACAAGAACAGTTTTCTACGTTAGTTGGATTCTTGCAGTCGTGCAAATGAAACTAAGAATGTTGACCTAAGGCAGGGGTGGCCTAACTTTTTGATCCGAGGGGGGAATTCGCGACTACCTGGTCACAGTGCGATTTACGTGACAGGAAGCAGCCAATGCTGTTGCGTTGCTGTCCACAGTCGGAAACGTGGTGCTTGAAAAACATGCAAGGTATTTGGCGGGACAGATTAAATTGGTCGGCGGGCCGGATGCGGGCCTTATAGTTTGCCCACCGTTGACATAAGGTATACGTAACTTTATCAACAAAAGTCAGTCCGTACCCCTTGACGCTATCACTCAGCTTACGAGGTCGTACATGTGGAGAGCACGGTTTGAAAAAAAGTAAGCGTTGATAATGATGTTTTGCGCGTAAAAACCCTGTGCAATGCTCCACACAGCACTTTCACGTTTAAAAACCAGAGCTACCTGGTTGCAAAAACGTGCCAACAAAGCTTTATACCACTGTACAGTGCGTTGCAAAAAGCCACATGCTTGATAATACTCAGTTCTGTGGAGGTAGTAATAGACGACACGTTACTAAGGCAACTGAGTACCGTACGAGTCAGTGGAGTAAAATTTCAGCATGTAGCAAAGTGAGTCGTCATTAAGAACTCTTGTTAACGAGTGACAGGGTGCCAATTCTAACGCTGGCTTCCCACAGCGATCCGTTCACGAGCAGCTACTCGTGCTTTTATCACACAACTGCTGCTTGTTGCGTGGATGACTCGAGCTGACGCCAGCGCAGTATCAGCCTCGGGTAATTCATCATAATTCAGCTGGGTGATGTTTTACGCCGAAACTTATTAATCAAGGCATGCAACATCAGCTGCAAACATGTAACGCAAGCTGCAGGGGGTTGGTCGTGACGTCACATGCAGAACGAAACCGGGGAAGCGAGCAAACCATTGTGATGGTGATGACGCCAGTGAAAAAAATGAAGTTCATGAGAAAATGACTGGCCGATAGTTTTACGGCGGGTATCGCAAATTTCGTGTGTGGCAGAAACGCGACGAGAGACGATGGTTGCACAATTCCAAAGCGAGCTCATGCAAGTATAGTGGATGCAACCAAAGCCTCCAAAATATAATCCTGTTTTTCTAGGAAGCCTCGTTGTAACCTTCAGCTTTACGGAATTAGCATTTCCTAACTCGCTCATGATTGTTTTCTGCACGTGTGGCGGCCTGGCTTGTGCAAACCTGTCATTTACGCCATGGGAATTTCGCCGTGTGTGTGTGTGCTCGGCGTTGATCGGGTGCTCTGACCTCGCTTCACCAGCTGAGCTTTTTGTAATGCTAGCGTACGGACGTGACAGACCACATCACGTTAGCTGTTTCTACTGCTGCTAATCGTCGAAGCATTGTCTGCTGCTAATCAGAAACCTCTTGTAAAAAATATTTTGTGCGCCAGGAAATCTGTGAAAACGAACTTTGAAAAGGGTGAGAGCGAAATCGCTTTGCTTCGGCTTGGCAACTTGAAATGTCAGGCAGTTTTAGTTGGGAGTCAGAACAGCACTCATACAATACAAGGCTGCCTCGTTAGCAGTGTGTGGGGAAACCAGCAATTCTGCATGCAACGATAAACTTCCTTACAAGCAACCTCCACGCTGGCAACCCAAAACTCTATACTGGTTCCCAGAACGGGAATCCTACATCAGTACGTGGGCCGAAAGTTCGTTTGAATAGATTTCCTGGTGCACAAATCTTTATTTACAAGAGGCTTCGGATTAGCAGCAGAAACAGCCACATGACCATGGCTAGCATTGCAATAACTCGACTGGTGAAACGAGTTCAGAGCACCCGATCAACGCCGAGCACACACACACACACGGCGACATTCCCATGGCGCAAATGACAGGTTGGCACAAGCCTGGCCGCCACACGTGCAGAAAACAAGCACCAGCGAGTTTGGAAAACGCCAGTTCCGTAAAGCGAAAGGTTACAGCCATGATATAAGATTGTCCTCCCATCGGAAAAAAAGAGCATGGATAATTTCACGAGAATTAACACAGAAAAACACGGTATGCCAACAAGCACAAAACAAGAAGAAACAAGGGTAGGGTCACTGAGTTGGCCAGTAATCAGTGCACAGCACTGTAGCCCCTGGACAGTTCATTTTGAAAGGCGTGACCAATACGTTGGGTTCACTTTCAGCAGCAAGGATTGCAAGAGTGGACAAACATTCCCCACCTGCTAATCGTTTGCCCATGCCAAAACAGACTGCCTTACGTGGATAAAGGACTCAGTCAGACCTTTCAAAAGAGACCATGTGATCCAAAGCTGGAGCCCTCTTAGGTGGCACTAGGACAGAGTTGGCTCGGAAATAATAAAGGACATATTTCCCAAACCTTCATTATTTCCAGTTTACCCAAAACTGCAGAACTCCAATTCCATCACCGGCTGGCGCCCGCAGTTTGGCGTCACGCCCAGGACTTGCAGTTGCATAAAATAAGGAATTTTGTGATCAGTGACATTTACCAGAACTTAACGGTGAATAGCCAGTGCAAAATTTCGGGGTTTTGTACACAGGGGCATTTTTTCGCTAAGCAACTACTTTTTCAAAGTTTGCGAAAAATCCGTCGAAGAACAGAAAGTGAAGTACAGTCGCACGGTTGCCTGAAACGGTTAAGAAGCGTGTGCCGTTTTTTCTCATTCAAAGCAAACATTTGACTTTATCAGTCACAGTGGTTGTTCAGTCAGGCCAAAAAGCAGCAAGAGCAAACTTCTAGCCGGAAGCCTAAGAGCCATAGCACGCTACCCTGTCCTTGGACCCGACTGTGATCAAAAGCTGTCTGCAAGCTCTTGCTTCACCTAAACTATCCTCCACGACGAGCAATCGAGGGTGAAAGTGAAATGCAACACTGGCAATCTCTTTGATGGGATTGAACTGTCGGTGACAAATTTGTTCGCAAACTTTAATTTTTCAGAGTTTGCCGAGCAAATCTTGCAACAATTACTGTCAAAATGCCGTGGTCCAATTTACACCTGAGATCCCGTATGTCATTTCCCGATCACGCGTGTTTAGGCTAACTACTCATGCTGGAATGCGTTTGAATAAAATTGCCCTTGGTTTGTTCAACCTGAGGCTTTGTATATTCTTTTGACTTTGAGTCACGTTTAACCCAACACAAAACGCATGCAAGCGCTGTTTTGGTCGCCTGACGCCTGTGCCAGCATCAGCGCGCGTCTAAATTCATATAAAACTATTACTGCAGTGTCAACATGCAGTTGAGTCCACTGCAGTACATACCACAATCGTCGTCAGTTTCGCGTTGAAGCTTCGTCTTTTCCGCAGTCTTTGATTTCGTATCAACTGCCTGACGTTCTTCGCTGAAGTAGAAACACATTAAGAAAGCATTGCGGGCGTAGTCGTAAGTGTGTAAAACAACAGTGGATTGTTCCTGTGAGCGTCAGCGGCAAATCAGGGCAAACGCTAACTCAGAAGCCTGCAGCTGGAGTGCTTGCTGTTGGGAGACAGTTGCGATGGTGAATGGAGTAATAAGCCTGCTGACGGTTGCACGAACCATCAGCGGGAAACCAGTAACACTGCATAGGATTTTCTGGTTTTTTTTGACTTCACCTGAACGGGCGTTCACTGGTAAAGCAGAAAATGAACAGGTGGGCGCAGATCCTGAGCTTAAGTGTTAAAATGCTTGTTATTAATTAGGACAAACCTACTCCAAAATGACTATCACTGTACAAGGACAAACACACACTCTTTTTAGATTTCCATCCAACGACTTTCCCCTGAACTGTAACCGCGTCATTCAACCTTCCGAGGGGCAGGTACTACTTTACAAACTTAAGGTAAACACTTCTGTCGATGGTTAACGAAAATGGAGGCATCTCCGACGCTTTCAAAGTCGATTACACTTTAGAGCAAGCGTTCGACCATGACGCAAGTAGAAAGATATTATAATCATGAAATTTTTAACGTGTCAGCCTACTGCGCATCAACACAAACACGAAATTCGAAAAATGCTCGGGTTCTAAGGTCACCTAGTTTTTCGAGGCTAAAGCCAGAAGCTCAAAAACGGTAGAGGCGGAAAGCGCAGGAAATTTGTTCATCGTCTGTGGGGAAATCCCAGTTCGATTTTAATCAACAGTACATAAAGCGAAGTCCAAACTTCATCGCAGTAGATGTTACTTATTCTTTGTTGCGCCGAAAACAATTTTCCATGACGCGCAGGCAGGCTACGCATGCGACAAACGCGAAGTCTCACCTGTCAGCATCAACAACAATGACAGGACTATCCCGCGCCCGATCCAACTCGAACAGAGGTCTGCTGTCGGCGCTGTTTCCGACCACGAGCGAAATGACGACCAGCGTTTTGCCCTGAAAATTCACGTGCAACGGTCTTGGAAACAGTCGTACTGAGGATCAACAGCAAGTTAAGAAGACTGACTCTGGAAATTGTGTCAAGGAGGCTACATGCGAGCAACGTTGTCAAGCATGCAAACAAAACAAGTTGGTTCACCAGTTTTGCGACAACAGATGCCAGGCTGCCTTGTTGGTTCGGGGCTAGAACATCAAGAAGTAGAAAATACGAGTGCAGTATGTCAATACTGAACGTGCAATTTAAGTCCGCATTTTCCATGTCTGCTACAGCAACCAACGAACCCAGACCAAAACAAGATTTGCTCCCGAACTGAACGAAAACATGACGGTAAGCATTCACAGCTACTTTCGCTAGGCGCGCTATTTCATCGATTAATGCCCGACAGCATAGGCGTAGCCAACGGGGCCATGCCCCCCAAATTTTAGAACATATAGTTATTTTGTGCTTTGCGAGGCGTTATCCCAAACAAAATAGCGTCATTCGCCTAAAATCAAACATGTTGGCCCTACAAATTCTGGGGCTTACTACACTACTGCCTGATAGACGCTCCCGGTTCCGAAGCAGAAAGCATCCTGCAGTTGCTGCGATTCGCAGATCTATATGCCTAGCTCATGTCGCAACCACCACGAGACTTACCAGACCCATATCGTCAGCCAAAATCCCGCCCCGCACTCGAGCAGGCTCCGTGACTGAGTGAAAGTTGGTCACTGTATTTTCGTATATCGTTTTTCCGTCTACACATCACACGTGTTCAGCTGGTTGAAAAAAAGATTTTTATAAAACGCCAAAATTACACTTTTCTTACACTGTGAAAACATCGAAATCGCCGAAATCTATTTGTGTAAGTTGAGACGTGTTTTCGTAGCAACGGTGTTTTATTTATTTCGCCTGAAAACTACGATCTAGTTCGAGAACCTTTGTCTACGACGTTCGGATTGCAGTGCAATCCTGGGCGATCTTTGTCGTTGTCCAGGACAGTCAAACAAACTAAAGTTTATCTTGACTTCTCATGCATTTTTTCTCCAAGCATACTGCAAATGCTTTCCACTATTCCTCGTAAAGTGAAGCCATTGCCAACATTGTTTGTCGGCGAGTTTATCACGGGAATCCGATGAGACCCCTGGAAAATACTTGCTGCTGTTGGCTGCGTGATGACCGCGGACTTTGGGCGGGGGGGGGGTCATTCAAGGTTTCAATGTGCCAGGAATAACACCAACACCATGGAAAGCAGTTCGTGACGACATCTGACACGCTGGGTGAAAATATTTGTGGTGCGGCTGCTCAACTTCGTTGCGAGATAGCAGCAAAGCAAATTGATGTTGTACGCAAGGACGTTTCTTTATATCAGGAACGGGAACGTTTTTGCTATAACGTGTCGCTTGCGGAGAGTGTCGCTAGCGGACCGTAATAAAATTAATTTCATCTTAATAGTTTACCTCAATCATCCCAAGGAAAATAAGAAGAGGAAACTATGAAGAGCGAGAAAGCTTCTCTTGACTTACTGTCTACAAGTATCTGCTCATCACGGAATTTCGACTTGACGCGAGATTGTGTTCTAACTTGGGTAACGAAAATTCTGATGCGGGCCATATTGGAATGTTCTGGCAGGCCGCATTTGACCCGAGTGCCGCAGGTTCCCCACCACTGCCTTGAATTGATGATATTGGTGGTTAATTATAATGATCTATATAATTTCAGTTTGCGCAGTATTTGCTGAGCAAGCAGGCGTTTTATGATGTGAAACGGTGAAATACTATTTAAGACTAAGCAGAACAACAGCGGCGCACTATCGATAAGCAAGATAGCTGGTCGCCTGAGGTAAAGGTCAGCGGTGGGGTAACGCACAAATTCGACCTTGTTGTTCATATTCGGACACGGAAGAGGGCAGGAGTCAAGTTTTTTGGCTTGTAACACGTCTATTGGACATTGGCACAACACTCCGGGCTACAGAAGCAGATCGTAGAAGAGAGTCTAGGCCAGTGGATACTTTATTCTTAAAGGAATCGCAAACAACCATACAAAGCCTCGTCGTGCACTGGGCAGCGAGACAGAGCGCCAAACCCATTTTTGTGCCGATACGTTTTAACTTCGTCTGCAGTGATAGCGAGCAGTTTAACTGCTGCAAGACGTTTAACGGCTGGTAAGAACTTATATGCACGAAACTTCGGTTGCACAATAAATTCAAATCCTGCATCCAGCAAGCGTGTGTAAAAAACTCGGCTGACAAGCGTCGATCACAACATTCCAGTAGCTTTGCTAGAACTAGCAGCTACGATTTCACCTCAGAACCTGTGCTGCATGTTTTGCAACAAATCCTAACTTATGCAAAGTTTACAAAAAGAATTCCACTACATTAGAAATCCACCATGAAAAACTGCAAACCGTGGATAATTCCACACAGGTTTTCACGGTTCCGCTTCGCTGATCAATCGCCTCTGTTTCTAATAAACACAATTTCAAATAAATTGAAGCAATCTAAACTGGG
>Ga0210059_1016423_pt1 | contig 10685 bp, 8 predicted proteins | sample Ectturendosymbi2_FD_188042 | JGI IMG/M metagenome (GOLD analysis project Ga0210059, IMG submission 188042) | Ecteinascidia turbinata endosymbiont from Florida, USA - Sample 2 (SPAdes) (version 2) | ecosystem: Host-associated > Tunicates > Ascidians > Unclassified | place: Key West, Florida... | reverse complement strand
TAAAAATGATTTCGTGTTCAGCAGCATAATCACCACAAATATTCAGAAGACATTGCAGCCCACTAATACTGGGGCTGAACACACATATATCATCAGCAAACTTTAGATGATTCACAACCATATTTCGCACTGTGCATCCCACCCTGGCTGATCCCAGCTGGATTGAGAGTTCATCAAGGTAAACAGCAAATAAGTATGGGCTCAGGACTCCCCATTGCCTTACCCCATTGGTTACAATAAATTCTGTGTGGTTCTTAGTGTTTTTTCTAGTGCCTTTTGCATATTTTCAAACAAACGTTTTTCAGATATTGCGAAAAAGTACGTATGGGCATTGAATGTACGGATAGGGAAACTTAGGAATAAAAACAAATTAGGATAGACTTTATATGAACAAGATTTCAGTACTGTGAATTCTTAGTGGTGCATGAAATCGATGTCCTGTAAAAATAATTAGCTTGACTGATTCGCTTGCTTGTCACTGTGGGGACCCGTAACTTGAATAAACCTACATATAGGCCTATGTGCAAGTTTAGATCGTCACAAAAATATAAAAGCAGACCTGTCGGCAGATTCCTCGAAAGCTTTTACAGTAAGTCGAGAGCTTTCAATTGTTGATGTTAGTTAGGAGCAGGGTTTTTTTAAGGCGTTTTAGGGACCCGATTCGGGCCCCTAGAATCAGAGAAAATTATCATCGGGCCCCTAAAATAAGAGAAAATCGGGTCCCTAGAATCAAAGAAATCGGGTCCCTGCAGATCCAAACCGGGTTCCTAACATTTTCCTTAAACAAACTGGTTAGTAGGTTTATTTTTTAGAGCTGGTGCCTGCTGCTTAATGCGCATTGCACACTTTTGAAACTAAAAGCATTCAACAGGCTGCACTTTCAAAAACTGGAATGTTAAGGAAACGGTGGTTGGTCAATTTGCTCTCGAATATCTAAATAACAATTCTTTGCACACAGGCTATATAACGAAGTTCTACACAAAACTACTATCGCGAATAAACTGAACCATGCAGAAACAAGGAACTCAGTTTAAAATACAAGTACCGGTAATCAGTAATTTTTCCAGGGGTTTCACATGAAACAGATAAACATAACATTTTTTTGAAAATCTAAAATAATGCACAAAAATTTCGTGGGAGGTTTTGATTTCCCGGTTCATCGCCCACCCTGGTTGCGGACCTAATTCAATTTACACGTGCATTAAACTCTGTGAAAAACAGCTTTGATCTTTTATTGCTTGACCATTCTCTTGAAGTCTTGAGCACTGTACACAGAGCGCGAAACTTGTATTGACAAAGGCGAACCTATAGAATCCACTCACGAAGCTAAATGCACTCTATGGTCGTTTCTGCAGTCTATGTTTCATTATATGTGCATACATTGTAAAATATCTTTTCCTATATCATAACTGTTCAATGACTATTTTTTTAAGATTACGTTTTTTCTCTAACAACTTTTTTCAAAAAACGTTTCAAAGTTAGGTTTTTCAAAATAGATCCCAGTCAGTAAAAAAACACCCAAAAAATGTTTAAGTGCAGCAAAAGGAGCAGTAGCGAATAGCGGTAGATCGCTACTATTTTTATTCAGTAACGGGTAGGGTAGCGCTGCTATTAAATTTAACAAGCAGTGGTAGCAGTAGCGACGCTTTTAATAAAGTAGCGGTTGCGCACCTCAGCTTATAATATACGGTTCTTTGAAATATCTTGAGGCAACTTTCAACCTAGCATTTCACCAAACTAGCAGAGATGAGCAGACTGTGAAATTTTTTAGTCCATGTCCAGTCCTGATCCGATAAAATTGAATCCGATCCAGTCCTGGTCCGCAAAATTTTTGGAAATCACAAGTCCGATCCAGTCCTGATCCTCCAAGGTAAAATCATGTGTGTTTGTTTTGCCTCAGGACGCAAAAAAACTACTGGAGCTATTTTGCCTTTAGCCAAATACGATTGATTGAAGGCAAAATAGTTCCAGCAGTGTTTTTGCCTCATGAGGCAAAATAGACACAGCCTTTTGGCATTTGCAAAATTTAACAAGGAAGTGTCCATTTGGCATCAGAAAGAAAAGCACTGCTGGAGTTATTTTGCCATTAGGAGAATTCGATTGCTTGGATTGATCAAGTGATAAGGTCGGTACACTTGGATTAACATAAGATTCTTGTTACATGACCTAAAACCCTAAACCTAAAACCAAACCCAAATCCAAAACCTAAACTTAAAACCTACTAAACCCAAAAGTTAACCCAAAACCTAAACCAAAATATAAAAACCCAAAACCTAGACCCAAAATTCAAGACTAAACCTCAAAGTTCAACCTAAAACCTAAACATGAAACCTAATTCGTAAATCTAAACCCTAAAGGTAAACCCTCAACCGAAACTTAATCATACCCCCTGAATGTAAACCCTAAACCCTTAACTTTTCGAAAAAAATAGGCTACATTAAAAGCCCTCCTATCAAAGGTGTAACCGCTACAAGCTGAGCGAAAAGAAATGGTGGGAGCAGAGCCAAGGAACAATTGCACAGCAGGCATAGATACTAACCACTCAACTATGTTCACGTTGCTACTAGAACTCAACGTTATGTGTGAACAAAGGTGGATACAGTTCGAATTGAAAAATAGTCCCAGGAGAGTTTTGCATTTGATGGCAAAATATAAACTACCCTTTAGCAAACCTGTGAGATCGGATCACAACTAAAATTTTGATTATTTTAAAATATTTACATTACAACAACAAAAATTTTCTCAATCCGATCCCGTCCTGATCCGCCAATTTTCAAAAAAATTGCAGTCCGATCCAGTCCTGATCCGGCCAAATTGGCTTCAGTCCTGATCCAGTCCGATCCAGTCCTGATCCGTGCTCACCTCTGCAAACTAGTCATACTTCCCGGAGTCACTAAACCGATGAATACTTTAGCAATTTATTTTCAGTCTTACACTTCGTCAACTTCTTAAACTAGCCATATACAGCAAGGGGTTATTTGAGTCAATCTCACAAACTCACAACACATTGCACTGCCCCAGTAGTTTTGAAATTTTTACTATTGGTCATTTCGCAACACTCAGTCACCGAAACAACAAATAAACAGATTCAATAAGCCCATTGGAAGGCAACTGGCTAACTAGCCTACAAGGCAAACTTTTGGCCAGCAGTTTAGTCTGATCCTGACTTGCCATGAGGTTTGCACTTAAGGCTAGTCCTAATAAACAAAACAAAGCAACACCAATAAAGTTTATCATTTCTAGACAATTAGATATAAACAAAACTGTTTCAATTCTACCATTCTGGGAGTATAAGTATTTCCATAACGCTATGCACTTAAGCTTACTGCTAGTGCTACAAAAAACTCAATCTAGACCACCGGTCTCTGGCAACGCAGGCTACGCAAATGCGCTTCACCGCATGTTCTGACATGACGTCACGACAATCAATCGGCAAGAAAACTGCAAAATCAAAGCTAGCCGGATTTTCCATGTTTGGAAGCGTGTAACTTGGCTATATTAGCTCGCTGTGTGGAAAAATTCCAAAGGTATTGTGTTCATGGAAACATATTTTATCAAATCCCACCAAAAAATCGCATTTGATGAGTTTCGTGTCAAGTGACCTTAAAACGCAGGTAAAAGCTGTAGGATAAGCAAGAAAAACAACTGTTGTTATCTAATACAATAACTTCCAAAAAGTCTCTTTGTTTTGCTAAGATTCATCATTAGATGAACGTCCACGCGGCACGAAGCTAAACGCTTAATGCTTAACGCTTTCAAAAGTCACGCGGCACGGTTGGTAGACTACATGGTAAAATTTTCCAAAACCGCCCCGCACTGAACGCAGTCGCTTCGCGGTTGACATCAGAGATGAGTGGAGTCACATTTTTCACACTCCGACTCCACTCTTGCTCCACGCTTTAAGACTCCTACTCCTGCTCCGACTCCTAAAAATTTTGAAACATCAACTCCGACTCCTGTTAACACTCTGAAAATTTCCAAGTAACTCATATTAAAAAGGTACTGTCTATTTTTGCCTCATGAGGCAAAATATATGTCGTGGCTATTATGCCTTTGATAGAACACAAATGGTTGAAATGGTCACGTGACTAGCACAATACAGAGACACAACATGTTGAGGTTTAAATTTATGGCTTAGCCTGTTCTTTACACAACCTAGACAAACAGCCACTGCAAGCTTGCCCACATTTAAATTAGACATTACAGTCAGCTATGTAGGTCATGCATTCCAAACTTGTCATGTGATCACTTTAAACAGGTGTGTGCAGCTACTGACAATGTAACTTCAGAACTGTTTTTGTCTCATGAGGCAAAATAGACGCTGTTTATCAAATATACACCTGAAAAGTATAGGTTCTACTGTAATTAAATTGTGAAGTGGAAACCATTAAAACACTAGTTAAGTAGTTCAAGCTTCAATAATTAACCAGATTGATGACAAGTATTTGAAGTGAGTGTTAATTTTCAATTTTGCTAAAGACTCATTTTAAACTTCCGAGGTCAGGAGCTGATCACCTGTTCACAAATATTGAATCGTACTTTAACAATCCATGTGCCCAGATAAAACTCTGAACCATGACTATGTCAAACTGAGCCATTAACATGAATGTGGAAGCAAATCATACAAAAAATATTAACAACATGAACATTTACATTACCCATAACTTAGGCTACAATCCCTTTCAAATTTACAATCATATAGGCAATAGAGATGCAAAACAATATAGGTTATCTTCAAAGCTGCAACTATCATGGCAAACATCCAACTTTGTTCAATATAGCTCCAAAATGTGAGCAGAGGTTGGCGTATGCGGGCGGTGGCTAGATTAGAAATCTGCACAATGACTGCGAATAAACATTGTATTTTGTACTACCACACATTACTTCTAAGATCATCGTCAAATCCTGTGACTCCCCATGCCTACAGTGTCCAGGTGATTTCGGCATACTATAGTCTCTTCTTTATAATCTCTTTTGTTAGCCCTTGTTTTTTGTCATGTGTCTTGTGTTATTGCCCACGTCATTAGCCCAACATTCTAATATAGTTACGGCATGGATTCCGAAATTCCCGCACTGCATTGTCACTTACGTACTGTATTTTGCATAGGCCATGAAGCCATCATTAGAGGTGAAATGCGCGGTACCCCCACCCAGTGCCATACGTTTGTGGCATATGACAACACTGGTCAGAAAACACGTCTCAAATAATTCCAATTATGTTTGACAACAATAAGCATAATAAAGAAATTTAAAAAATTTCGATTGGCTCCTGCACAGATCTTGATGTTGACCCCGGCTCCGGCTCCTGCTCGAACCTAAAATATTGACTCCGGCTCCTGCTCCAGCCTAAAATGCAAACTCCGGTCGGAGTCGACTCCGGCACTCCGGCTCCATGATCATCTCTGCTTGACATCTAGTCCCAGTATCCCACTTTCTTTCTCGTTGTTCTGAACTCATTATTACGTGTTGTGTTTTTTGGAGGAAACACTGCCTCTGTTTTGCGGCAGAGGTGACAATGGATCCTGATTACCGGAGTCGACTCCTGCAGAATTCTGCGATTTTCTTTCGGACCCGGAGTTAAAAATTTGTGAAAAACCGGACTCGGACCCGGAGTCACTTTTCCATTTCAGCAGTAGCAGGAGTCTGTGCGGTCATTTTTTAGGTAAAAACATGGGTAAATTACGTTTGGATCATTGGTTGTAGCCGGAGTCTGAACAGGAGTCGGATTCTCAATTTTGAAGGACAGCCGGACCCGGATCCGGTTTCAAAAATTTTGGAACAGGAGCGGAGTCAGTGTCTGAAAAAGTGACTCTGGCCACTACTGTTTTGCCTTATTGCGAATTCTGCCAACAGAGAGATGCAGATGAGCATTGGACTGGACTTGGATTGGACTGGATCCGGACTATAGCAAATTTTGTTGAACTTGGATTGGATCAGGACTTTAAATCACTTCAAAATTTAGGATCCGGACCGGAATTGGACTGAGTTAATGGAAAAGAAATGAAGCATTTTTGTTGTTACAAAGCTGCATTTTTCAAATATTTTGAACTTCATTTGGACTTCGACGTTGCACTTGAAAAATATTTTGGACTGTGGTTGGCCTTGGACTAAGTTTTTCAAAATCGGGACTGGATCTGGATCGCAAAAAATGACAGTCCGCTCATCTCTGTCTGCCAGAATGATGGCGAGAAACGCTGAAGTAGCGTTGGCGCCGCCATGTTGCCGCTATGCACGGTAGGTGATGTTACAGCGTAGCTAACGTGACGTTTTAATTGCACGTAACTTGTAAAATACTCACTAACATTCTCCTTAAAAAAATACTCACCAACGCTGATGTTCACGCAAATATTCGTTGTCAGTGCACGGGAACAAATATGCCAACATTTTTTCTGCTATTTTTCGATTTGGTGTTTTTCTGAAATTTCATCGTTTTCTCAATGAGTGATGATTGCAGTTGGCAGTGAGACTGTAGCATGGTTCAGTTGCTGTACTAGGCTGTAAATTTATGAAAATGATTGGTCAAATTCTAGTTAAACATAGATGAACACATTTTTTTACAATTTAAGCCTCAGGAGTTTGTTTCAAGTGAAGTGATATATATGTCACAACACAACGCTGTGTTTGCATCACAGCCTAAGGTCATTCGGGTGAAATGAACATATGTAAAGATGAACACATGAGTCATGCACATGGGTGTGAGATCCTGGTTCTAACAGTAATGAATGAAAATTACTGTGAATGTGTGAGCAGTAACTTGCAAACGTCACTACAACTACAGTATATCTAAAGTCTTTTACATTTTCAAAGATCTTTCAATGGCATATTGCTTATGTTCCAGCAAACAAGCAAAAAGCGTGTTCATTGTATAGGCTTATCATAATATTTTTCCAATTGATAACACTACAGTAGGTGCATGAAAAATATGTATAAGATGCTACACCTTGCAAGATGTGTGTCATTTGGATTTTGCCTTGCTGGTGAGATAGTGAGTTTGTTTCCAATCACTTTCCGTAGTGCGATTCAGACAGCATGATGCATGCCTCAGAAGTTTCAAGCAATGTGCCGTGGAACATAACACAACGCTGTAGTCTCATCATTAGGCTGTGTGATTGACAAGATTGTTAACTAATGTGCAAAGTGACACTACACAATAAAGGGACAATGAAACTTACAGAAAAAACAAGGATTCATAAGGCCATAGCTATACATTAATGTAAGGGCAAGTTGTGGGCAGCACTACTGGTGAGTGGCAAGTACGGATCTAGCCAGTAGCAAGTTTACTGTTTCAGGGGACAATTTCAGTAACATTTGGTAGTCAAGTCCCATAATGGCTTCGCTAATCTAAGAGAGATGACGTATACTTGACAACACTATTGACTGTTTGACAAAACAATGGATGGCAAATTGGTCTTATTTTGTAAATGCTGTTTTCTGGATTGTACAGGTTTTAAGGGGGGCGGTCGCCCCAATCACCCTTTCCCCTAGATCCGCCTCTGGTCAGTGGACTAAGAACAACTAAAAAAACAGGTAAAATCAGATCAAACTTGCACACAGGCCTACAGTAGTTCAAAATGTACATTACACAACACATGTGAAGGTTCTTAGTACTTTTACAGAATGCTCCATATGCTCATGCCAAGGTTTTTTTTAAGGTGTTTTAGGGATCCAATTCGGGTCCCTAGAATTGAAAGTCGGGTCTCTAGAAACAGAAAATTATCAAGGAAAACATCTATGAAATTCAGTCAGAAATATTTCAGGTCCCTATAGGTCCATACCAAGTATCTAACATTTTCCTTAAAAAAAACTGCCTATACTGTAAGATGACTAGTTTAGCTGTTTAATTTCTGGTTATGTCATATCCTGCCAAAGTTGATTCATCCTGTCAGTCTTGTGATAAAAGTAAATGGAGTAATATATGAGAAAGTTACCTTTGATTATGAAAACCAAATGCTACAAACATTTTTTTGAATAAACAAATATTTTGTTCTTTAAAGTAAAGCAAAGTCAGCATAGGTATAGTGAATTAGGCTTACTGAGTGACAAATATAGCTTTGCTTTACAGTGTGACTGATAATAACAATAAACAAATAAAGCCACTGAAATAGCCTAGGCTAGTTTAGTCAGTAATTGTAGCAAATTATTCTACTATACTGCCTCTTTTTTCTGTAACAAAAAAAGCAAACCACACTGTTTCAAAAATATTTCTCACTGCTAAAATAATTTGATTATATTGCATGCATACTTTATCAATAACATCGAGAATGATCTCAAAAAATGTTTGTGCATACCCAGACAACATTTTCCTAAAAGAGTAATATTTACACACAATGATCACTTAAAAATAATTATGTTTTGTAACAAGCAAATGTAGTGATATTCCTACCCATCACAGTGTATGATTATATGACATCTGTATTAATTTGTACCAGTACTGTAAAGTATATGAGATAAAAGCAAAGGCAACACTAAAAATGTAACATTAAGCTTGTTTGCAACATCATTTTCATTAGTGAGCTTACAATTTACGCCTTCTACAGTAAAGCAGGGCTTTTGTTGATTTACTGTACAAGTCAGTGTTCAAGTGATCTTGATGAACCAGAATACACAACGCTTCTAGTTGTTTACATAGCTGATGACATAACTTTGCTCATATACAGACAGGTGAATCTGCTGTAGTTCTTAAAAATAACTGCTGCTTTGCTCCCCTCTTTAGCTATCCTTATGGGTAAACTATACAGCAATTGTTTTATATACTTTTTTTAATTGTATTATTCTCCGCCCTTTATGTATTATTTCTGTAAATGTTTGTGTCACCTTGTTTTTCCTGCTTACTCTGTTTTTGTGTGAACTATGTGCCTAATTCTTCCTAATTATTTGGTTCCGGACATGGCTTTCTGTATTTGTTTTTTTTATGATTCTTGTGGGTGGTTCAGTACTGCTGGGTATATTTTTCTGGTCTCTGTATTTATGCTATTGGTTCTATGTTTGTGTACAATCATTTCTCTATGGAGAAAAAACATCCAGAAATGTCTGCCACTTTTTGCAATACAATTTTTTTGTACAGTATGATTGTCAGAAAAAAAAGTTGCACTTGTTTGTTTACTATAAAAAAATGAAGAAAGTTGCAAGACAACCAGTACTACAAATTTAGTTATAAAATATAGTTTACATGAGTTGAATGACCAATTGTTGCAATTGCTATGGGTTTGTCAATATTGCCCAGCTCATGTATCAATGACAGTAAATGCAAATCACAGTGCAAGCACTACAGTGAGTCATGATGGATGCCAATCCAGTAAATGTTGCTTATTAGTTTAACACATTACGTGCGCAGCTGTCTGCTCATGTCTCGTACTGTAATATGCGAAGCGGTGTTGGGAAGCAGGTCGTGTCTGCCAGCAATTGGTTGCGTAGCGCATGTAGTGTTGTCTGGCTGCAAAATGCTTTGTCTCTTGTGATTTATTTGTGAATATAACTTACGAACCACTGGTGCTACAAAAAAATCTGAAGCATTATACGAAAGTTAATTTGTACCTCCTGAACTGATGTCCTTTTCAGACTTTAGCAACGTCACTGTGACGTATTACAGCGCAGCAACTGCAGCTCCCAAATTTGTAGATCCTATTTGAAAAACCCTTTGCTAAATCATTTCAAAACGAATTTGTTGAAAACAGGGTAACGTTTTTAATACAACAGTTTTTTACAGCAAATTTTTAGAATAAACTTCAGAAATTATTGCTTTGTTTGCCTGGAGTGCGGGCGAATAATATAATGAATTGTAATACACCAAATAAAACAATGAAATGTGAAACGCCAAAGCCAACAACCAATTGTGGTATGACATATGAAAGGGAAGTAAATCACACATGTTTCAGGGAGTGATATTCGTTGAAGCGTGGTATCATGCAAAGTCAAACCCCACATGCAATATAGCGTTTGCCACGCCTTCTGCACAATATGCACCTTCGCTGAGGCCCCTTTGTTCGGGCTGTTGCTGGAATGATGCTCAACACTTATACTATTCATTTTTTAACGTAGAAATACATACTGTTTTACCCGAAAAATTAACTTATTAGTCTAACAGCACAAAAATAACCACAAGAGCTTAGCCGTACTAGGCTAACTGCGAAGCAACCACGTTGGATTTCAATGTGAAACGAGTTTATCTGAGCACTGATTCGTGGTACACACCACGTATTCTCGCAGGTTGCTCCTCCGCTTATATCTTTATTCTCTGAGTTGTGCAACGCTCTTTCAACAAGAAAAATGCATCGCAAGTGCTTCAGACCAACCATGAATTGCCTGCGTGATCAATGCGAATTGTAGATGAACGCCTGTGGTGGCACTTTTGAAGTGTGTTTTATGACGTGGGTTTACTCCCATATGCGCGCCGTGGACATACGTGCATTGTTGCTCCTACACACGCAATGTGTTAATGAAATATTCACTTTCATTGCACATAAAACAAAACAAGGAATTACCGCACTCCAAAAAGATATGGGAATGTTATCCCCATGCGTTCCTGCCCACTACAACCCTGGGGTGGTTGGTGGCAGTTTTCCTAGGGGTAATTATACAGGTGGCAGTTGTCTTGGACATGTGGAAGTTGTCCTAGGTGGCAGTTGTCTGGATGATGATTGTCTTAGGTAGCAGTTGTCCCAGGTGGTAATTGCCTTAGGTGGTTG
>Ga0210059_1016421_pt1 | contig 10686 bp, 13 predicted proteins | sample Ectturendosymbi2_FD_188042 | JGI IMG/M metagenome (GOLD analysis project Ga0210059, IMG submission 188042) | Ecteinascidia turbinata endosymbiont from Florida, USA - Sample 2 (SPAdes) (version 2) | ecosystem: Host-associated > Tunicates > Ascidians > Unclassified | place: Key West, Florida... | reverse complement strand
AACCCAAAACCTAAACCCAAAACCTAAACCCAAAACCTAAACCCAAAACCTAAACCCAAAACCTAAACCCAAAACCTAAACCCAAAACCTAAACCCAAAACCTAAACCCAAAACCTAAACCTAAACCTAAATCCAAAACCTAAACCTCAAACCCAATACCTAAACCCAAAAAATAAAACCCAAACCCAAAATTCAAACATCAACCCAAATATCTAAACCTAAAAGTTGAACCTAAACCCGAAACTTAATCTGTAAACCTAAACCCTAAAGGTAAACCCAAAACCGAAACTTAAACATACACCCTAAACGTAAATCCTAAACCTAAACCTTAAACTTTTTGAAAAAGTACATTAAAAGCATTCCTATCAAAAGTGTACCTCTAGGCTACAAGCTAAGCCGAAGGAAATGATGAGAGCAGAACCATCGAACAATCGCACAGCAGGCACTGACAATTACCACTCAACTATGTTCACGTTGCTACTAGACCTCAACGTTATAAGTGAACAAAGGTGGATACAGTTCGAATTGCAAAATAGTCCCAGTAGAGTTTTTGCATTTGATGGCAAAATATACACTACCATTTGGCAAACCTGTGTGAAATCGTATCACAACTAAAATTTTTGATATTTTCAGAATAATCACATTAAACAACAAACATTTTCTGAGTCCGATCCAGTCGTGATCCGCCAATTTTAAAAAAAATTGCAGTCGGATCCAGTCCTGATCCGCCAAAAATTGGCTTCAGTCCTGATCCAGTCCGATCCAGTCCTGACCCTTGCTCATCTCTGGCGTCGTGGCGTGCAGATGTGAAGCGAAATTTCACACCCGGGGTTTCAATTATGTTGAAGCCTGGTACGTGTAAGAAATTTGCGTAATTTCTAGCGCGAGCTAGTGGCTGTGTAACTTGACCACTCCGATTGTGCCAAACTGATCTGGCAACATATCTCCGTGGTGTTTTAACGATGATGCTTTGATCCATGTGATTCCACTGGATCAAGAATGCGGAACACTACGCGAGCAGCGGTAGTTGTTAGCTCATAAGTGAGTGCACTTTTGCGTGGAGGACCACTCCACACAAGTGGTCTTGTATTTCGCTGAGGTTCACCCGTCTGTTGCGCTCTGTTGACTTGAGCTAAACCTGATGTATTCTGTCAAGCTTGCGGTCAAGCTGTCTTAAAGTTTGACGAGTTTTGTGCGATTTACTCCTTTTTATTTTTTTTCCTCTTGTGACTCTTGTAAGTGCTTTGTGGTTTGTGTTCCCTCTTCTGCGTGACTGTTGGGTTGTGTGTCCTTCCATTCTGTCGATTCTAGATCTGGCATAGATTGATTTTCCATGGAATCTCCAGTGACGCTATCATTTAAGTCTAATAGTTCAGAGTCTGAGATTCGTTCAGCCATACTAAGTATCCTAAATAGCTGTTTTTGCGAAAAAATAAATGTACAAAGTTAAAATTCTTAGTTACTATGACGAATACCTGTTATTAAAGGTCGAGTAGGGTAGCCTTATTCATAAGTTTTTACAGAGAAAACTCAGGTAGTGAACTTGATGGATTTGCTGTAAGACTGTATTTTTCCAGGTTGTTCGAATGGTTGCCAGTGTAGTTTTCCAATTCGTTGTCCAACATTGATGTGGGTGTCTTTCATAACTTGAAAATAGAGGATGGCACCGCTCAAAGTCCAGTCTAGTTTTATTGCCAAAACATTTGGTCCTGGAGTAAATCGGACGTTCAGTCTTGCGTCTGGTTTGATGCGACCTTCAAGGTGTATGCCAATTTGGCCTTTTGTATGACGTGGAATAAATATGGGGTACATGATGGTGATAGAATCATCAAGATTCGTCATATAAGACGAAGATTTTTCTCGCAAATGTAGTCCGCTCATTTTTATTTTCAGAAAAAATATTTTGCTGTTTTTGACATAGAACAGAAATAGTTTGCGTAACAGCTGTGCGACAAACTGGGCATTCATTGTGGCAACGTAATATACATTCCCTGCAAGCGATAAAGTGTTTACAAGGGAGTAACAGCGTGTTGCGATCTTGGTCATTGCAGATGATGCACTGGATACGTTGTTGTAAGCTGTATATTTGGTTGCCTACTTGCTGTTGTGTGTCTTTTGCCTGTGTCTTGGAAAAGTATTGGAGTATCTTGCAGTGTGTTTCACTGAGTGTCGAGATGTGTTGTAGGAGAACAAAGGTGTTATCTTTGCTTATCATTTGCCATAATTCTGTGCGGAGAGTGTCAATGTCTAAGCAACGTATTTGTTATTGTAAGAATCTGAAAAACATGGTGTACTGTTGTGGTCTTGAAGTGTCCTGTTTTAAAATATCTTTGACATAAAATTTGTTTTTCCAACGTGTGGCATGTGGGCAGCAAGGGAACTGTTGTGCATGTATTTTCCAAGGATCGTCTGTTTGTTGCCATTTGTGGTATATACCGTAGCATGAAAAACATTTGTAGTATGCTTCGTGAAGATTGTTGATGCGTGTGAAACCGGCTTGTTTTATTTTGTGATTTAATCGTGTTTCAGGTGTCGTATCTTGGAAGCAGTATGAGTCTCCTATATTAGTTTGTTGTGTTGTGCGGAACGTACCATCGGATTGATTTGTTTCATTGGATTGCGTGATATAATTACATCCAGGTGACGCGAGTAGGTGTATGATGAAGCTGGAAGTGTTCGAGGGGCATTTCGTAAGAACTACACCACATGAAAAACATTGTACATTATTATTGCTTGTGGATAGAGAGAAGAAACCTTCATTTGGGAGGTCTTGTATATCATATAGCGCCTGGTTCCAATTGGCATTGAAGGTACGTAACCTGTGTTGTTCATCCGTTAAATCAAATGTGCTTACGTCATTGGGGTGGAGTATGTGTGGTTGTTTTAGTCGCATGTATACTGCCGTTTCAGCAATGTGTGGTGCTGTATGCAGATGACATTGTGATACTTTTTGCGTTTGTAATAGTGATCTTCGATCTTGTGGCATGTGAAACATTTTGGTATTGCGTCTTTAACTGATAACGGAAAAAATTATATCCTGTGTTAGCGTTAAGAAGGTAAAATTCGACTGTGTTTTAATACTACTACTGAAACAACATGCAAAATCAAACTCGTTACTAATAAAACACATTCAAATAAGGTGAAACTGAGTGTCACAGTCAAAAAATGCTCCTGTTTTTCAGCTGTCTGTTTTTCCAGTCTGGTTAATACTGTATCCGAAACATTGTATATCCTTTGAAATACTGCTTCAATTGTTGGATTCAATGGAGAAGTTGCTAGTGTTACAGAGAACAATGTCACCAACAGTGTGACCACTAATATAAATTTTATCATATTTTTCTATTGTTCGTTGTATTATATCTGAAAAACAAAATTATACATGGTTTATTTCTATGAAAAGGTTGTTACGAAATATGTGAATATGTTAAAAATGTGAAAACATATTAATAATAAAGCATATCAGAAGATTGGTTAGGTTTAAATATCCTGCCCCTGCGTGTAATCGCTCGGGGTGGTGAAAGATGTTCATCAGAGGTATCTGCTAGTTGTCGTGTCGTGGAGCTCTGGACTTTATCATGTTTTTGCTGCAGTGTTGTGATTTCTGTTGGTATTCCTAACTCTGAGTCTAACTCTGCCGTCTTTTCTGGAATAATAAAAGGTCCTTGGACAGTATGTTGATCAACGATCTCCAAAGCTTGTTTCGTCGCCTTGTAACGAATAGTCGGGGACATTTTGTCTGGAGAAGATTCCAAGTTACGTGGCTCCTTTTGTATGTTTTGTTGTGTTGATTCCGCAGTCTTATCTGGGACGTGGCTTGTTGTTTTCCTTAGTTGAGTATCCTTCTGCAAAATTTTAGTGATAAGGTTGGTTTTGACGAACAGTGGCAGTTTTGGTCACAAAAAATGTTTTTGTGCATGCATGACTTGTTGTTTCCATTGTATCTTTTCCTAAGCCTTTTGACGGTCGCTATCTCATCTTAAGCTCACCGCAAGTATTTTCGGCCTTTTATTGCTCACGGCAATGTGCCTTATCCCAGGCCTTTTGCATCCTGAGCTCATCACATGCCAAAAATAATTTCAGTGCGTGTTTTTCTGAGACTGGTACACACTTGTTTCAGATCCACGCACTGTAGTGCGAAAAATTGAAAGTGCTGCACGTAGACGCTGCTTACTGTTAGCTTTTTTCACTCTGTAAGCGGGAGTGCTTCATGCACCTCACTATATCTTAAGTAAAATGTGAGCTGTCTATTTGCAATAAGTGCTGTATGTGAGTGCTGCTTGACATTAGTTTTATATTATTCACTCTGCAAGCACTGGGGTCCATTCACATACTCGCAGTATTAAATCGTAGGAAGGTTTTAGGCTAGATGACATGCGATACAAATTACACAAAGTTCCTGTAAATACTGAATTTCTGTTAGTTTATATCTGTTCGATTTGGGGGAAAGGCATTTCCTCAGACATCTCACTTGTAGATTATGCATTAAAATACAGTCAGTCCACTAAGATACATTTTGTTCACATAGATACAATCTGTCCACATAGATACAATCTGTCCACATGGTTACTGTCTGTCCACATAGATTCAGTCTCTCCATATAGATTCAGTCTGTCCACATAGATTCAGTCTCCACATAGGTACAGCCTGTCCACATAGATTCAGTCTCCACATAGATTCAGTCTCCACATAGATACAGCCTGTCCACATAGCTAAATTGTGAAAGTGAGTGTCTCAGGAATGTCTCCCCGCAGTAAGTGTAGGAGTAGCTTGCACTGCTTACGTGTTAATTCCACTTTTAGTGTAACCTAGTATTTCGCTTCCCCGTGTGGGACTTGTTACGTCCAGAGGGGAAATTAGTTGATAACCTTTGCTCAAAATTTTTCGTTTTCCTTATCTCATAACTCATAACTACAAGGCCTATTAGCGAAAGCTCACCCAATGAAGCTCACTAAAAAGGAAGAAAAGGAGGTGATAGAGAAAAAGATAAGAAAAAACTTTAAGTGTACAAACTTAATCGCAGGACCATTACTGACACTGTCGTCTCACCTGAAGTCGGAACGTGCTATCTTCGGCTGGGTTGAAATGAGTTGGATACAGGTGCAAATAAGAGATACGTTCCATTACGCCCGCAGTGTCTCGTGTCATGGACCTTGAGTTTCTTTCAAGAAATTTGAACGATTTCTTGTTTAAAGGAAAAAGTTTGTATTTTCGTTGTTGTATGCGTATGTGTGCGTGTGTAGCCGAGTTCCAGTTTGGAGAGATATATTATTCGCGGTTCGTCTGCTTGTACGTTTTATCGCAAAGAGAGGGGCTTGTATGTCAACCCAATTTTGGAGTCTAGGAGTTAACAAGTTGAATCCATATGCTCTGTAAACAGATGTGGATTGTAGATCCTGGTCATAATGTGTATTGGCGGCTAAAATGATTTGAGCCAAATGGAGGGGCCAAAGTGTTGGTTTAATTGTTTTTGAATGGTCAGTAGTGGAGCTGACGTCATGGGGGGTCAACTTTGTGAAAAATTTGCTATCGGATGTTTGAATCATGATGAGCTAGTGAAAGAAACGGTCGGTAATCACAGTGCTCAGGTTGTAACGGATTTGATAGTTTCAAAAGAAACGGTAAAAAATGCTGCTGAATAGCCAGAACTCCAATGAGGTTATAAGTGAATGTTTTTAGCAGCATGACATCGAAAGGAATTGTAAGCGATTGATCTTCAGCATAAATTTGTACATGAACTTTTCCCAGTGAATATATGATGGGACTGTTTCTATTGAAACCTGTAATGCGAATAATTGTTTTCGTGTCAATCCTCTTTTGTTCCTGTATCGTGAGTTGATCTGAGTCAATCAAATTTAGATTCGATCCAGTGTCCAACAAATATTTACGTGGATGTTTGTTGTCATGAAGGAAATTGAATCCTAAACCGTCCTCGCATCTGTGCTGAGTTGTAGAAATCACGTGGGATGGGATGGTGTGGGGGGTTCTTGTTTGAAAAATGGTCGTCTGGCGAGCGATATGGGCCATAATTAGGCGATATTTCGAAGTGCTGAGCAGATGCTTTTTCGACCATTTCCTGTGAAAGTGCGAAGACTGGGGCGTTTGTTTTCCGTGTCCTCTCTTTCAGCTGAAGTTGAATTTGGTAAAGAATTGCGTTCAGAGTGGTGTGCTGTCTCTTTGTACGTTGTTCGGTGACAAGAGTCGTGCGAAGAGTTTGATTCTTTGGTCTGGGGTTTCTGCAGTCTGAAGTCCTGTTGCTGTCGAGAGTTGTGTCGCTATTTCCTCGTTCGGTTCGAAGTATTTGGAAATTGTCGGTTGTTTTGAAATGGGGGGTGAGTGTTCCAAAATTTGGGGCGCTGATTGTTGTCTGGTCGTCGCTGTTGCCCATCGTTGCATCTGGTATTGTTTTGTGATGATGAATTGTTATTCTTTGACTGATTAAATGTGGGGTTCGGGTTAAATCTCTGTTGAGTGAGCGCAGATTTTGCGTGTTTCGCTGATTCTGGTTGAATTGTGTGCTCTGCAGTTGCATGTGAGATGCCCTGGTTTTCTGCAATTGTAGCATGTGCGCTTTTCTGCATGACCGAGAGTTGAAGTTTGCGATCGATTTTGTGAGGATATGTGTTTGTTGACTTTCGCCAGAGCCGTGTGAATGTGGTGTAGCGGTTTGTTCCTTTTACGTAACGTCTCCTTGATTGTGTGTAGTTCCTCACATGTTGAACATTGATCATTATCTTTCTGGTGGTTTGACGCTTCTGCTTTTGGTGTTTCCTTCGTCTGTGTCTGGTCAGTATTGGTATCCTGCTCCCATACAGGATCTGCCTCCAAAGGTGTGGAATCCTCCATGGATTGTTCAGTGGAATTTTCCTTAAGGTTCGATAGTTCAGTTTCAGATATGTGATTAGCCATATTATGTTAGAGCTAGGTTCTGAAAAATATGAAAAGTAAGAATTGCACATATGTAAGCAATTTCAGGGAGATATGTAGGTTTCTTAAAGTTTTATTAAAACTGACTAGTATGAGTCGCTGAGCTTTTACTATTGAGTCAATAGTCGGCATATGTAGCTATGTTAAGTGGGTGTAGCTTGCGCTTGAAGTCATTAAAATGACAGTCTTCAAATAACGTGGAGATGCTTGTTGAATGTTCTCTCTGGAGATTTAGTTGACCGCTCGTAAAGATGCAGGTGTAAATGAGAAATAAGTTTGATGCTCATTGTTATGTGTGAGGTTGTAGCATGCTAGCTTCTGTCAAAGTTTCAGAATGTCCGCTTGTAAGACTAAGACATTGTATTTTGTCTCTAGTGAAGTCTTGCAGAAGCGTGTGTGCTGTATTCCAATTAGTGGACATATACATTTTTGGTTTCATTTTGCACTTGTTTACGTCAAACCAAGCAACCATGCATGCTGATGGAGATTGGCTGGCAGTGGAAGGGGCGCTGAGCAAGGACATAGCAACACTAAGTGAATACCTCCAGACTTGGAAGCTAAAGCTCAGCACCACAAAAAAGGTGTCAGCAGTCTTCCATCTCAACAACAAGGAAGCTAAGCATGAGCTGAAAGTCAACTTCAACAACGAAAGCCTGCTCTTTTGCTCCGAGACCAAATATTTTGGAGTAACGTTGAGCAGGTCGCTGACATACCGCTGACACCTTGAGTCACTTCGCAAGAAGCTAACATCACGCGTCGCACTCCTGAAGCGGCTTGCTGGCTCCAGTTGGGGTGCTGGAGCAACAACGTTGCGAACAACCACCCTGACCCTGGTACATTCAACTGCAGAGTGCTGCATGCCGGACTGGTGCTGCAGTGCTCATACCCACCTTATTTACCCCGCCATCAACGACACCTTGCAAATTGTGACTGAATGCCTGCGTCCTACACAAGCGGACAACCTTCCAATCCTCGCAGACATCCAACCTGCTGAACTTCGTCGCAGTGGAGCCACACTATCTCCAGGACGCTGTGCCATGGAGCCTGGGCACCTGCTCGACTTAGCGCTCACCCGTCCATCAAGTGCAGATGCATGGCGCCTAAAATCGAGACACCCATTTGTACTCGCCGCACAGCAACTCATCAGTTTTTCTGACAATAACAACATATGTTTGGCGCACTGGGCGGATCATCAATGGAATGCGGAGTGGATGGACAACCCCACAAGACTCCACATTTTAATTCCAGACACCGGTACACACCCCCCGGAATTACCCTCCCAAGAAGAGCCTGGGTCCAGCTCAACCGCCTCCGCACAGGTGTCGGACGTTTCCGCTCTGCTTGTACAAATGGGGTATGGTCTCCACTGCGGCCTATGAGTGTGGCACAGAAGAACAAACCGTCAACCATGTCGTCTTCCATTGTCCAATCCATCAACCTCCCCATGGACTGCACGACCTGACGGTTCTGGACGATGAGACAACCGAATGGCTGCTTAATTTAGACACAACTTAAGTGGTATTGCCATATGCGCTATCAGGTGCAAACGGTAGAAAACGGTATTTTGTCATTTCATCATATGCAGCACATAAATACTCCATGTTGCTGCCTGCAGCATGTTATTGCACAATGGAAGTAGACGATATAATTGCTTTTATGTTCGTCACCTAACAATAAATTTTTAGACGCCAACAAGCTAGTATTTGACAATGACCAGCTGGTTGCTATTGCAGATGTAGCTTTTCCGTTCCTTGGTGGCGATGTTTCACACTCCCGAAGAAGCACTCGCAGTCAGACAAACCCAATCTTTTATTCATGGAAGGATGACTCGTGAGACAAAATTTCTTAGCTGCACAGCACACAAATTGTGGGTGCAAGCCACTACATGCGCACAGGCGGTCAAAGGCACAACATCCCGATGGTGTGAAAACCATCGGAAGCTTCCTTTGGCCGAACAGCTAGGGGCGAAGCAAACCGATCCAAAATGGGTAGTAATTTGGGCTAGTTTGGAGTTATTTGGGCTGGTTCCCAATTCTTTTCAAGAGAAACTAAAAGACTTTCCGAATCTTTAGAGGGTTTGAACAGCTGTCTAGCTCAATCGCCTGGCAAGTTATGTTGGTGCCAGTTGATGTAAAAAGTGGCCCATGCGGAACTTAAAGGGTCGCCCTTCAATTCCTGGTCTGCGAACCGCATCCGTTTCCTAGATCTCTTTGGCCCGTAGAGCAAAGGCTGGCCGGCAGAAATGCAGACGAACACTTTCAAAACGTGCTTCATTCTTTTGCATTTCAATGTATTCCATGTCATAAATGATGTGTTCATTTGTGATATTTTTGCAGAGGTACAGCATGTGACTATTTCTATTTAGACCTATGTTTATTATGTATTATATACTAGTAACAGGCACAGTAAAATTTTCCAGTCTTTTCTTTTCACGTGACTAATGAACGATATGTAATGCAGTGTTGGTAGACTAGGTGACCTTATGCTCATGGTCTTTCACCACTCTTTTGTGACATATGAACCAGTAAATTAGGTTGTCTGTGGAGCACTTTGCTCAGTAGCTTCTGCATTATATTCTACGCAAGGCTGTTTGATTTATTAACTGTGCGAACCAATTTTTCGTCACAAAAATCATTACAACACTGCTTCTTCATCCTTCGAGCGAGTTCTTATATCTACTGCTAGGCCGCACTATATCTCGGGACATATGTTGAGCAGCCATTTGATTCACTCATCATCCAGAACCATCAGGCCATGCACTCCAGTGGCAGGTCGATGGATTGGACAGTGAAGGATAACATGATCGATGGTTTGTTCCTCTGCGCTGATTCATAAGCCGCAGAAGGGGCCACACCCTATCTGTGTAAGCAGGAGCGGAAATGTCTGACAGCGGTGAGGAGGCGGTTAAGGCGGACACATGCCATTCTTAGCCGAACTATTCTAATGGTTGGTACCAACGTCGGGGAAGAAAGTACTGTACTAAGTCTCGTAGCTCTATAGATATGATCACTATCGGGCTTGCCGGTTGGATATCCGGCAGGATAGTACGTGTTTTTGAAATTTTTCAGAAAACTTTGGTTTAATCCACAAACTTCCAAGCCTCGAGTCTCGGTCTCGGATATTTTTATGAATTTTCTGTATCGACTTTTTAACCAGGTCTCGGACTCGATGTTTACATCACAACTACATGTCTGCCAGCTACAATGCCACAGCCTTCACCCGATGATCAATAAATATTACTAGTTTGAAAAAATCAATTATTGAATCAAAAACAATTATTTAAGTCTCACACTCATAACCCACCGCACAGCGGTTAGTAACAGCACACAAAGACTCACACACACACACGCGCGCGCGCGCAAAAAACAAACGCTTTTTCATAACACAGCGCAGAAACACGAGGTGCAAAGCCAGTCAGTGCTAAATAAGGAAGAAACATTGAAACAACGCACTAGCAACTACTGAAATCGCTTATCGTCACACAGAAACCTAAAAACCGACATAACTGCCAGTATTCAGTGCCATGGAGGAACGCCATAACTTTTTAAAACAAATGAGGATAGCAGGTTAGACATCGGTGTTATGGCAATGATCACCACTCCCCCCGACCACTCCGTCCTCCGGACTACACCATTCCTCCAGACTACTACACCAACTACTAGGCCCGTAACCAGCTTGAGATACTAGGGGTGGCGAAGCGTTTTGTGGCGGGGGTGGAGAGGGGTGGCGCAGCGTTTCTAAAATTTTTAAACTATGTCCAAC
>Ga0210059_1016420_pt1 | contig 10686 bp, 8 predicted proteins | sample Ectturendosymbi2_FD_188042 | JGI IMG/M metagenome (GOLD analysis project Ga0210059, IMG submission 188042) | Ecteinascidia turbinata endosymbiont from Florida, USA - Sample 2 (SPAdes) (version 2) | ecosystem: Host-associated > Tunicates > Ascidians > Unclassified | place: Key West, Florida... | reverse complement strand
TTGTGCACAATATGTAGGTGCTGAAGGCATTTTACACGTTGTGCACAATATGTAGGTGCTGAAGGCATTTTACACGTTGTGCACAATATGTAGGTGCTGAAGGCATTTTGAGGCAGACAGGTGGTTTATGTTGCCCTGGAAACGATATCTGGAAATTAGAAGCGTACTGTGGAAGATGATGCGTCCTGTGCATTATCATGTATCGAACCTCTAAGTTGAATATCTATGTCAACAACAAACAGGCTCAGTCATCCTATTGATTGTACAGCACGTTGTGTTATTAAATGTCCATTTTAGTTGTTTTTATTTCTGTCCTGCGCGTGCGCAACAATTGTCGCATTGGATAGGTTGTACAGTCGGTGGGCCACGGACCTCTATTTGTTTATCAATTGGGCCACATGCTTAAAGGCTGAGAACCCCTGGTCTAGGCGGTCTCTAAGGGGGGCGCGCTATTATTTGGTGTCGACTACCCCACGTCCTCTGCTGGCAACTTTGTAGGACATCTTGTCTATTTTGCTCATTCTAAAATGTTTAATCATTTTCATTCAATTCTATTTTTTCAATTATATCTGTTTCAGTACAAAGTCTCTGTGTCAAAGTCTGGGACAATCCTTGACGTGTTTAAAGCTTTATCGGAGCTGAACGACGTCCCCCCGTCACGCATGACTGCCACTGACACCTACAACTGCAGGTACAAAGGTCATGAAAGTCACGTGGGTCCTAGTTGTGTTGCTCAAAGTTTAAAAAGTAAGATTTGCCGATGATTTGTGGACAGGTTCCACAAGGTGTTCAGGCCTACCGATGGACTTCGTGGGATTTACGAAAAGGAAGTTATTTCAGTTTTTGAATCTCCGGAAAAATGTCGCATGCTTCCATTGTACCTGCGGCACGTCAGGTGAGATGACAATGTTCAGTTTGCTTTGTGACGTGAGGCCGGTGTTGCAACCTCTCGGTTGGCGTTGCGTTGAATGTGCGATTCACCACGAACGGGATATGCGCGAAGAACAACACCAAGTATATGTGGCGCAAACAAGCAATAATAGAGTGATCATGGCATGTGATCTCTATTGTTGCTTGCTGCCACAGTACGAAGCTTTGCGCACATGCCGCTCGGGATTTCCGATCGTAGCAATGGTAACCATTGTTTCTCTTCAGTTGCTAAGCAGTAGTACTCTGAGGTGTCATCCGAACACGTCAATTTGACAATACATTGATTGGGAAACTACATCGCCAGATGTCGTGGAGCTTTTACTGCTAATGTTTGCGTCACGTTCACTTTTGTTCAAAGTCATTTGAGCAGAAATGCACCAGCATTCATTTTTGAGCAGAAATGCAGCAGCATTAATTTTTGAGCAGAAATGCAGCAGCATTCGTTTTTGAGCAGAAATGCACCAGCATTCATTTTTGAGCAGAAATGCGTCAGCATTCATTTTTGAGCAGAAATGCGTCAGCATTCATTTTTGAGCAGAAATGCACCAGCATTCATTTTTGAGCAGAAATGCGTCAGCATTCATTTTTATATAACGTTTATGGCATCTCCCATATGACAACAATTACAGGCCCTAGCTTTTCAGCTGGCATTTTGAGGGATCGCCTGCCTGGTTCTGCTCCCATCTCCTTGCAATGATTCAAGCTTGTACTTATCATTCAGCAATGTTTGTAAAGCCACATCAGTGACCCACACCAAGCGAATCTATCGCAATTTATTGCGTAAGGAAACTAGTTTCGTGTGTTACACATCTTCAGTGATCATTACCCCATATAAGTGATCATTACCCCATATTTTGTGTTGTTTCTCTGTCTAAATCTTTCCACAGGGTAGCTAAGGTGACTTTTAGAGATAGGCAAAAATTTAGTATTGAAAATTTTCTTAGTGAACTTCAAATAACCCTTAGCAATATGCCAAGTAGTGAAGATGTTAATTCTAGCTTAAGTACGTTGCTAACTTCATTTGAAAATGTACTAAAGAAACATGCCCCTCTAAAAACTCTGTCAAAACGACAGGAACATACTAAAAGCAAACCATGGCTAACAAAAGGACTGCTTCGATCAATTAGGACAAAAAACAAACTGTATACAAATTTACGCAAAAAGTCTGCTCAAGACGACCACAAATGGGCTGATTTTCGAAAACATAGAAATAAGTTAAATCACTTAATTGAAAAGTCAAAGGTAAATTGTTATATGCAGCAGATTGCAAGTAGTAATAACAATTCGTCCTTGATGTGGAAAACAATAAAAAACATATTGAATAAAAGGCATAAAAACAAGTACACCTACAGGATCTTCAAATGGTACACTGACAAAGCGTAGTAAAGAAAGTGCAGACAAAATCAATACTTATTTTTCTGTAGTTGGAAAAACACTAGCTAGCAAAATCCCTCAACCAACAGTAATTCCCCCATCTTTCCAGTGTAATTTAAATAATTCCTTCTTCTTGCAGCCTACATGTCCAAGTGAAATTGAATATGTCATCAAGAATCTCAATAGTAAGAAAGCTATTCCGCTTGACCGTGTTACTATAAAATTTATTAAAATGTCTAGTTCTATTATTTCTATATATTTGTCTGATATTTTCAATAACTGCATTTCAAGTGGAGTGTACCCTGACATTAAAGACTGCTCAGATTACTCCCATTCATAAAACTGGTTCCTATGAAAAGTGCTCAAACTACAGACTAATATCTTTGCTTCCTCCAATTAATAAAGTGTTTGAAAAACTTCTTTATGATAGATTATACAGTCACCTAGAACACAATAAACTTTTGAGAGACTGCCAATATGGTTTCAGGAGAGGGTTGTTCACAGAATTGGCCATTAATGATTTACAAAATTTTCTTACGCAAAATATAGACGAAGGATTAGTAACTTGTTCTATATTTCTGGATCTTGCCAAAGCTTTTGATACAGTCAACATGATATATTTCTTCATAAACTAGATATCCAATATGGGATAAGGGGTTTACCTCTATCATTACTAAAAAACTATTTAGCAAACCGTTCACACTATGTAGTAATTAATGACAGTAGATCTGAAATGGCTAAAGTTACTTGTGGCGTGCCACAGGGCTCTACATTAGGGCCTCTCCTGTTGTATGTAAATGATTTACCACTAGTCTCAAATTTTAAAACCATTCTTTTTGCAGATGATATGGTTCTTTCACTATCAGCAAACTCAATCCATGAATTAACAACAAAAATAAATCAAGAACTTGCAAGTGTGGACAACTGGTTGAACTACAGTAAATTATCTTTAAATTAGAGTAAAACCCAGTACATGCTATTTACAAAACAAAACGAATACATAGACATAAATTTCAATGTTCAAATTAACAACCACCTGCTTTCAAGAACTGAATGTGTCAAGTACCTTGGAGTAATAATTGATGATAAATTAATTTGGAAATCTCATGTTACTCTGGTTAAAAAACAAGTTTCTAAAGCATCAGGTATAGTTTGCAAACTCAGGCACTATATTCCATTCAGATCCTTAAAAACAATGTATTATAGCATAGTGTATTCACATCTTCGATATGCCATCACAAGCTGGGGTTCATCATCTTTTTCTACACTCAATACCTTGAATATTATTCACAATAAATTATTAAGAATTATGACATTTAGCAAATTCAACTCTAACGTATGTAAATTGTGCAAAGATACCCAAATACTTACTATAGACCGAATCTTCAAACTAGAAATCAGTAAATTAATGTATAAAAATAAATTTAGATTAGTTCCCAAACAATTTATAGAACTTTTTACAAAAATTGAAGATATTCATTCGTATCATACAAGACAACGATCAAGTATGGAATATGCCATTCCTCGGACTAGATTAAAAATAGCTCAAAAGTCATTTTCATATACAGGAATAGGAATATGGTCTTCCATAGATCCAACAATTCGTTCAATACCAAATTATCACCTATTTGTTACTAAATTAAGACATAAACACCAAGAAGAGCAATCATATTATATTTGAAAATCTGAAAAACAAACATAGGATTACTTCCAAAACACTACCAATAAATTAATTTGTATTATGAAAGGGCAGATGTTGTTTTTCAGACATGCTCTGGCAATGCATGACATGCTACACTTAATAATTAAATAACATTATCTAGCTTGGATGTCCTTATTGAAATGCACTATTAAGTCTAGACTTGCTTCCCTCCTTTTTTTGTCCCTGTTACGTATCAGGGCATCTGACTAGAAAACCGTATGGTTGTTTTAGATGACCTGGGAACAAAATAAACGCTGTTCTAATGTGGTTTGTTTTCTGTGGCATGATTTGATGTTTGTTTATAGTTGTTCCCAAATAAACTGATACTGATACTACCAACTGGGTTTTTTTTTCTTTCCCCGAGACATTTCGGTCATTTGCCCGAAATAATTTAAAAGCGTATGTAATTTTTTCGTTTTCGGCCATTTTTAATAAGTGAAAAAAGCATTATGAGCGAATTAACTTCATTTTTTCTCTCATTTCGAAAGAAGCTCGGTTCAACAACCGAGGTAAAACAGTTCGCCAAGATGTCTGCTGCATCCAACAGCCACATGCGGAAAAACGCCTACCATCGTCACTTAAAGTGAACCATTGAAGTTATTGTTACGCAATAAAGACCAACAATAGAACAATCCGCTCGCAACTTTCGCAATCTGCCTCTACAGGCGAAGGAGCGGACATGAGTTAACTGCAAGCTCATCACTACATGACACCAGAACAGTGAACCTGGCTCTCAAGCTGTGTGTTGACTTCATGTTTTTTAGGAGATTTTGGGTCTTCGTCCCAATTTCCAGGGGGGAAGTACCGTTTTTTCCCCTGTGGACCCCCATGTCCTTATCCCCTGTTAACCTGCCAATCGGCGATCGGTTTGGAGGTCAGTCGTAAGCTTCCTTTTCACCCTCTCGCGTGTTCAGGTCCACCTCAACAAACAACCCTTGTGTTGATAATAATGTTTCGAGTCCACAGCGAGCATCTCAATGTTTCGCGTGAAACAGGGCGCGGGCACATCGGGTCGAGAGGGGGGTGCTTACCTCCCCGGTTAGATGTATTTTTTCGAAAAACAAATGACTCCGGTGAGCAGAAATGCCTCAGGAGGTTTCCGCTGTGATGTCAGAATAGTTGTGGTGTTGATTTTTAGCATCCACGCAACCGGACCTCAAAAAACAAGGTTTTGATGAAAAGCAAATTTTATTCGCCCGCGATCGTTACACGTGACTTCGATGTCAACTACTGCGTCGGAAAACTAATCTCAACACGCGTTTCATGGGCGAGCAATTGTGAGTCAACAGTATGCCAGAACGGATAGCCGCTGTGGAATGAGTTGGAACCCGACCGACCTCGAAAACTTCAGTTACTGTGGATGTCATAGTGCGTGTGTGTGTGATGTAATTTGAAAAAGGCAAATTGTTGATGCGCAAAATGCTCCCTTGCCCCCTCCCCCAACGTGTGTACCTGGGTTGCCAAGATGAATATTTCAATAAAAGGCCAAACAGTGCTGAAATAAGGCAAGAAAAAGGTCAAACCGATTGTTTAAAGACCAGAAAAAATCGTAAGTTTTTCGTGGTATTGCTATACCCAGGGCTACCATACCGTTCTTATTTCTAAGATTTGTCCTTATTTTGCAGTGCTACGTCTTAGAAAATATAACTGTCCACATTTCTAAGAAATGTCCTTATTTTCTGCAGCGTAACAATTCTGAATAACCAAAATCTGATAGACATGCAGGCCATTTCTACCTCATCTTAAACGTCTATTTGAATAAGAGCTGATGATGCCTACTTTGTAGGCGAAATATACATTCTGTAAGATCTTAGTGTCTGATTCTTTGCTGAGAAAGGATTTCTTTCCATAGACGCCACTGAGGCAACGTCGACAAGTAGTGCCTTGCAAGAAACGTTTCCAAGCGATCATTCCGATAAGCCCCCGAAAAGATGTGTTTACCTTTGAGATTTTTGAGAAAAATACAATTATTTTGCTTTGTCCTAAGCAATGTTTGGCAATTTTCGGTTATCTTCAAGAAATTGGCTTCATGCTTCCCCATTAGCTTTTTGGAAGCGTTTTTTGGCTTGAACTCCTTGCAAGGACCATAGCTAACCACATATACCAAAAAAAGTCACTCATCATTGTTTTGGGAACAGGTTTTACGTCAAAAAGTATTCAGAGTGTGTCAGTGTACCATTTGAAGGAACGTGAGAAATCCTACAAAAAAGATTCAAATTTTTTATAAAATTTCTGTCAACCTTTTGTCAAAAGTTTGTCAGTGTTTCAGATTTTAAATTGCCATAACTTTTTTTCTTACTGCTTTTACTTGAAAATTGGCAGGGTGTTGTAAGAAGTGAATGTCAGCATGTTCTACGATTTTCAAATTTTTTCGGTGTTTGGTCTGTTTTGCCAACTGGCATATTTTTTGGAGGTGGCTGGCATAAATTTTTTTGGTTTGGCATATTTTTCTACAAGGAAGATTTTGACATACAGTATGCAAAATGTTAAACCTTAATGAAAATGGCCGATTTTATTAGGTTTTGGCCACAAGTTTCGGAAAAAATCGGCAACCTTGGTTTGGAACTGGAGATATGGAAAAATGACAAAAACACCCCTAAAAATAGCAGCTTTCTCCCATGGACCCCAAAACTACATGTTAAGTTTTTCTGCCTAAATTTTTTAAAGGTTTGATAATGGCTGACTTATGTTATGATTGACTTATGTTATGGCTGACTTACGTTATGACTGACTTATGTTATGGCTGGCTTATGTTATGGCTGACTTATGTTATGGTTGGCTTATGTTATGGTTTGCTTATGTTATGGTTGGCTTATGTTATGGCTGCCGTATGTTATGGCTGGCTTATGTTATGGCTGGCTTATGTTATGGCTGGCTTATGTTATGGCTCGCTTATGTTATGGCTCGCTTATGTTATGGCTGACTTATGTTATGGCTGGCTTATGTTATGGCTGACTTATGTTATGGCTGATTATGTTATGATTGACTTATGTTATGGCTGGCTTATGTTATGGCTGACTTATGTTATGCAGAACGAAGTTTTCTAACGTGTGTGGTTCTCTCTCCGCAGGTCTTTGAACAAAACCGCTACTTTTTTGGTTTCACAAAAATCGTTTTTTTTCGGCCTGACATCACAAATACTCCATCAAGACCTCACAAGATGCGCCGTCAAACAGCCTTTTTTGCAATGTCCTTTCGTGTCGACAAAGCTTCAGCGGTGCGCCAGTTATCGCAAAAAAATCGAAAAGCAAATATATGGGCTCCTGCAGTCTTTTAAGGTTCATCGCTCGCGGCACGACTTTTTGCAAATTTGCATGGCGACGGTATTTGGTAAACGTGCGTTGTTTCTGCACATCTTGAAATTGTAGGGGCGTCCTCGGCAAGGTCCATAAAGTGTCCTAGGATATGTGCGCTCCCCCATACCTTTTCCGTTGTAATCGCGTAGATAAGGAAGATTTTGACATCACGCTAATATTGTAGATAAATACCGAGTTTATTTGAACACCAGGTTCATCAAAATATTAACTACACAAGTTACAGCCGTTGCAACATTCATGTATACAAAAAATCTAGCATTAGGCCTCAAAACTTTGTTGAGGCCCATTGTCACAATCTGGTGTTGTAACAATCAACAAAGCTCCTCATGCCCAACAAACCTCTTGTGGACGTTCGCGAACGCCACCATGTCCTTTACGGTGGGTACCAGTGGTGGAATCTGTTTGGTTAAAGGTGGTGCGTCCGATAATCGAAGTTTGACAGGTTAACTAGTCCAACAAGGCTACCAACACCAATAATGTTGACTGGCTTTTCCTATCTTGGTTGCACTGGACGGCTGATACATGATTTAGTGACGGCTTCGACACGAACCTACTGCGATGAAAACGGGGCAACCAGAAAAAAGCACGAAATTAAAAAACTGAGATGGAAACCTTAAAATTTTGCGTTGAATGTAATAAAGTATTTCCTGTATCCGTAGGGCATGGTTTGCTGCACGCAGTTAATAGACTTGTCAGCACCCTAGAAATTATCCATTCTAGCGTCCACCCCTCCCATACAAAGATCCTTATTCTACATATCATCACGTTGCTCATCACGGGAGTAGGAAGGGAGTTTGTTGTACATTGGAAAGGTTCATTAAATGAATAAAATATATACCAAATTGCTACATAGGTTTACCTAGTAAATGTGAAATGTAAATTAGTACGAAAATATTGACCCTTGTGCAGCAAGCCTGAAAGAGTGAAGTACCTCTACCTTCTCATTAACTGCGTGAACGTGTGTTCCATTCACTTTCATTATGCTCAGTCACTTTTACTTGGTGGACGTTCTTCGCTTTCTGAACCGCGCAGTTGTTACCTTTGGTCCTCTTTTGGGCCCCCCCCCTTTGGCTCAGCGCCTTGGTAACCGCTTAGTTCGCCTAATGGAAGCACCGGCGCTGCGCAAAGACGTAACGTAACGAAACAATAGTTTTGCTTTTAGGTAATGACATCGAATTTTCCCCAGCCGTCCTTATTTTTGGTTCTGGATCGATAGTAGCCCTGGCTATGCCTTTGTCATTAAAATTACAATTCAATAATATCATTAGATTTTAATTTTGCAACACCAGTAGGCGCCAGGCGGTAGCCTACTATGAACTGTAGTGCAGGCATGCACAGCTGTATAGTTGCATACAATACGACCAGTGCCATGTCAGCCCAACTCTGGGCCCCCCCAAAATGCTTACAGGGGCCCCCTAATGACGATTTATAAAAAATCTATGTTATGCTACATCTCGAGGCCGAATGGCCTTTAAAACAAAATATCCTAATTGCAGACACAATTTGGCACAACCAGGCCCGTAGCCAGGTTTCAAGGTTTGGGGGGCAAAATACATCTTTGGGGGGAAAGATTTTTGTTTTCATCATATGTTTAAAACAAATTTAGGGGGCACAAAAAAGATTTGGGGGTTAGTGGCTCCGAATTCCCCCCGTGTCTGCCGGCCTGGGCAGAACCGTCGCCAGAAAGTCTTCCATTGGGGGCCTTCTTGTGTGTGCAGGGGAGCTAGACATTCTGAAAACTTATATTTAATTCACAACATGAACAGCATTTGCAGATTGTGCAAATTATTTATAAATATTTTCCCGCAAATACCCATAATAGGTTCGTAGTTTCCAACGAACGAGCTTAACAAAAGGAATTTGACCGTAAATCATAGTCGTTTAATTGACAGCGATTATTTAGAGATGTAGTAATGAAATGTAAATGTAAAAAACATTTGCAGGAAATCAGAATCAATCCTATCGTTCAGTTATCAAAACATTGTTATCGAAGGAGCAAACATGAGGCCGGTCAAAGCATGTGCGCCGCGATGAACGTTTTCTTTTATTAGCGCGAGTTGATAAACTTTGCCATGACCTTAAGTGAAATATATATGCTTATAAAGCGTGCGCATTGGGCTTTTTGCTGGCCAAAATACGCATGCATAAACCTTGCTGATGACTGGACTTGTTAATCTCCTGGTGCATGGCACATGTTTAGATTAATAACATTTTGTATCTCAAATTTCCTGTAAATGTTAACAAATATAGACCAAGGCCTACATGGACGCAAGGTTAACATCCATAATCCACTAACTTCACTACTCTGTTATGGGACACCCCTAAAATGGGCTCTTCTGACTACACAATTAACTCCATCTGGCTGTCTGAACAGCAGGCTCACAACTGTGTAACTTTGGTCATAAGCACCAAAGGTATCTTGCTGCTATGCAGTAGAAAATGAGCGAAGACTACCTGGGCTAGACATAGTAGCAGGGCCTACGAGAGGGGGGTACGAGGGGTACATTTTACCTGGGCCCGGTGGGTTCAGGGGCACGGGAGGATGAAAGGACCCACGCTAAGAATTTCTGTGGTCAAGCCCAAACTGATGGTCGCTTTCTCCATCTGCAGCGCTGGAAGTTTAACCAGATCCCCTCATAAACCTTCCGAAATTATATCCTGAAACGAAAACTTGCCCAAGCTTTTGGCTAGTTTATTTGTTTTAGTTGTCATCTTCCTTTACGTTGCAATGATTTGTGACTATTACCTTATACACATCAAATAACGTTGAGAAGACTTTATGTATTGCGTATCGTTGATAGATTCCCCGCAGTAAAACTGTAATAAGCCGCATGTAAAAAGTGCTGTCGCATTGCACAGAAGCTCAGGTGTTTAACAAGAACCAGCGTCGCATTCCACGTCGCCAGAAGATGCATCGTTCAGAGGTCAATCCTAGAAAACACGCAGTTCCTTGACAAAGTTGTCCAGTCTGTGTGACACACAACAGCCAGCAGCATGAAGTTAAATTCGGTTCGCTACCGTTTGCAACGTACCCTTACTGACAGTTCACACATTTTCGTCATACAGTAGAACTCGTCTAATTCGTCATCGTCTAATTCAGTGGTTCTTAACCTTTCTACCCAGTCGTACCCCCTGAGCTTTCGTTGAATTTTCTCGTACCCCTTGTCTGAAATCAAATAATAATTGATGCTGAGTTGTAGAAAATTAGCATAGTTGCCTGATCACATGAGACAAATACAGCTTGAAAGTTTATTAGTGAAGGCAGTGATCTTTTCCCTAGCTTTGATCATGTTCATTGCCGTTCCCTGGATGGAGGTGTTAAGTCGTTGAGGTGGCTGAATATATCTGAAAGGTAGCCTATGC
>Ga0210059_1016419_pt1 | contig 10687 bp, 8 predicted proteins | sample Ectturendosymbi2_FD_188042 | JGI IMG/M metagenome (GOLD analysis project Ga0210059, IMG submission 188042) | Ecteinascidia turbinata endosymbiont from Florida, USA - Sample 2 (SPAdes) (version 2) | ecosystem: Host-associated > Tunicates > Ascidians > Unclassified | place: Key West, Florida... | reverse complement strand
AATTGCAGTAGAGAGAAACGCGGCACGTCTTTTGATGTCAATGATGTGAAAGTGTATTAAAAATGATGTCTTGATTGCTGCTTCGAAAAACTGTGATACCAAAATCGTTGGTTGTTCAAACTAGTTGCCACTTCCACAAAAATATGCACATTTAGTTGTCAAGACTGTGTGTACATCATGAAAAGCGTTTACTAGAAGGAAACGAGGAGCCTTGTTTTATGTCGCTAAATGCCAAGCTTTATTTTGGAAATAAGTGGATTAGGTTAAAAATATCGTGTAATTGTGTATGTCATAGTTGAACCACTCTTTCACTGGATAAAACGCTATTTTCATATTTCATCAAGGTGTGAAGAAAAAAGATTCAAGTAAAAGACAAGGAATTCTCAGTAGGCTTCTTGCCTTGAGCGCTCGAACGTTGCAGTGCTTTTTCGTTTGTGGGTGTGTGCATGCCACAATACTTCCGTACGTAGCCTTCACCAGGGTTGGGATCAGTCTCCTACTCTGGATCTAGTGTTGTACCAAGTGTTACTGGTTAGTGAACATAGGTGATAGAGAAGTGTCTGTCACCCTGTTGTTCTACCTCCAAACTTGCTATGAGTTGCTCTAGGTTTTGATCAGCCTGTAAGCCAGATTATTTGTGATAACGCGGAATGGCTACCTGGATAATTACCACTCGGACAATTGTCGCCTAAGACAACTGCTGTTTTAAACAATTGGTACCGAGACAACTGCCACCAGAACAAGTGCAAGTTACAAGGTACAATGCAGTAGTTCAAATTATTTCAGATGCAGGTTGTCACATAATTTTTTCTTTTGCTTTTCTGGTTTCAACTTCAAAAGATTGAAAGAGCAATATGAGTTTCTTAAATTTTTTTGAAAAGCTTCATGAAACGGTTAGAGAAACTCCTAACATTGTTTTATGAAACATTTGCGAAAAACTCGCCTTACAGAAAATCCGCTCTATTGTAACAGATACTATGCCGTGTTTATTAAAACTATTGCATTTTAGGACAAACGTTTGTTGATTGTGAAGTAACACATCAGCTTGGTTTGAAACTTGTGGCTGAAAATTTCGTGAAAATGAATGTTTGATAGTTTTTTTTCTCATTTTAATAGTTTTTCATTTTCATTTGTTTGTTGTTCTCTTAGAATATCAAAGCGTATGCGTGCAAAATTTTTGAAACTACTGTTTTAAAGTCTTTTGCAAAATTCTTTACCTGAAATTGGGCAATTTTTGCCAAAATCTGCAAAGAGGGTGCTTTTGATTTAAACTTGAAGTCAGCTGACGTAACAGCTGCTTACTATTATGAAGGCAAGACGCAGGTGAGCTCAGTAAGAACTTCAAGTTATTCTCACAAGGGTCCTTGCGTTACTTTGAATCTATAGATCTGGACTAAGGTGATCGGAGAGTGTCAGTCACAACCGCAAAGTATGAAATCTGGCAAGGCGTTCCCGTCAACTTCATTTGTTTGAAACGCATTGAGTTCGATGAAAATAACATTAGTCTGTTCACACTTCCCGGAATGCAGGCCCTGTTTTCGCATTTTAAAGGTTGTTTTGCCGGTGCTCTGACTTACAGTGCTCTGAGCCTTGCTGTCCCTACCGGCTTCAGTGCAGTCCAGCAAGATGGCGTTATCTATGAATGCACTTTACTGCTATAAAAAGCACTTCAGCCCCATTCAGATTTGAAACCCGTCGTAGCTCGATCATTGTTTTTTCTGGCAGAAAATTAGTAAATGCGCTACGGCGTTATTAGCGCAATTTAGTACGAATTAGATTTGCGTTGTTTCGAAGGGTCTGCATGCAACGGCAAGTTTTTATCAGGCTGGCAACGGTATTTTGAAACAAGCAACAACAGATCTGACTTGAAAAAATAAATAGTAATATACTCCGCCGGAATGTGGCATCATAGCTTCCCCCTCAGAGGTGGTTACCACTGTTGTGTCAAATAATATGAACACATATTGATTGGCAGTTCCGATACATAGTTAAATATTTTCAATTAGGAAATTTCTTATGCGTTGTTTTCGCTAACGAATTAGAAAAGGAATAAAAGTATGCTTTCCTTGCATCTTAAAAGAATTCAACAAACAACGAAGCCCTGCATGTTTCCAATTACAGTCCATAACAAAATTTTTATTCGCTGTTGTGCTTGTGGTTTCCACCTGATGTGGAAACTCTGGTGGTAGGGAGGTGTTTATTCGTGTGTGAGTCTATTTACACAAAGTATAGGGTGCGACTTTAATGAGCAAAAATTCCCAGCATTAATAGCAATTTTGCAAGAAGGAACAGACCCTGTGCGGAATGCGAATGCGCACTCACGATTCGAGCGTGTGTGTGCATGCGCGCGTGTTAAGTTATCAGCGAAAAAAACGGATTGATATACGTGGCCTTTCTGCGTGATTAAAGTTTTATTCAATGAACTGGAGAAAGCTCTTATTTATTGAATACAGTGTATCTGCGAATGAAATGAATTCAGAATCTTTTTTGCCATCCACTAAGCTCGAGTTTAGGGGAGCGAATAAAATACGATAATTATCCGGGTGAAAATTGTCCTACGTCGTAAATTCTTGTGTGGCAACTGTCCGCGTGGCAAATTTCCGGTAGAAAAAGTATTATTGGCAGCAGAATAATGTATGCTTCATCACCATCATCCAGGATAAGCTATAAAACAATATCAACATCGAACTGAAAGTGAGTTCATGGTCAAAGTGTTATCAATGCTCAATGTGTTGACAATAATAAAAATCGCATTTTATGCGACAGTCTGGTGCTCTATTTCATGTCATTAATTTTGGACAGAACTAAGTTCAGTGAATTCTTTCATGTGCACTTGTACAACAGTTCTAGTACTAAACGAAAAATCTTGGATATGTAATAACACGTATTGCTGATCACTGAATGCTTTACTCTAGAGATGTGGCAGTGCATCTCCTAATTAGACCTGTTTTTCTATATAAAAAATTTCGATGTTATGCGTCCAAACCTTTTTCTGCTTTTTTTTTTGCTGCAGAACCTGCCTCATCGTAATTTCTGAATCCATTTGACGAATGCGATTTTTCAATCTGATCTTTGCGGTATTTGCAGTGAAGTCGCACAACACCGCGGAAATCACCGATGCGGAACGCGAAATAGAACAAACAACAGTCAACCCGGCTGACGATGCCCCTCATGACGACTCGAGTTGTCCGCCGAGCACTGTTGCCACCACTGCCTCACCTTCTGCAGCTGAAGCCAGCTCCAGTAAGATTTTTGCAAAAACCCATACGATGTAGATGCGATCGTTGTGTGCGCGAAGGAATATCTCTAGCTGATTGTAAAAGAGTGGCGTTAGTGGATTTTTTGCCAATCAGGTCTTCGCGCATTGTTCACTAGTGGGGCAAGCTGTGACAAAAAGTAATTCAAAATTGTTAGTAAAGCAAACTTTGAAACAACTGCTATCTAAAATGCAAGAGTTTTTTGGGTGTGTATTTGTCTGTGTTTGGTTGTCTTTTTTTTCCTTTATTGGAACCACAATTTATATCATAGTGAAAGCAATTGGCTTCAATGGTAAGTTTTCAGTTGTCGTGAGGTACTACGAAGTTCCTAAAGTTTCATTTGATGCCTTAAGGTTATTCGAAACTAACCGTTTTATTTGAATCGTCTATTTTAATGCAAACTTTTGTTTCAGCGCAAGGTTTAACAACGGAAGAGGTGTTTAAGTCCAATTCCCAAACTGCCTCTCAAGACACCCGGAGTGCCCCAAACATTTACACCGACAGAGATCAAGTAACCGAGTGGATCCCCCTACGTTGAAGTAGCTGTACTTAGTGGGCGTTTTCTGCTATTGTCAAGGTAGCACTGCTGCTTGGTGGAGAGAGTAATGATGGCGGACAAGAAGAATAACTTTGTTCAATTCTTCGCATACATTGTTTATGTTTTTATCCTGAAACTCAAATCCCTTTTTACAGCAAATGTGTGATTTTATCCAATGTCTTTTTTTAGTCTTTAGTTATCATCAGGAAAAATAAATAAACTAGTGGCATATAAAAATGAACACGCAGTGGAAAGAAAAGACCTCGGTACTGTTATTCTATATAAAGGTAATTATGTTCTTGCTTGCAACAAAATGTAGTTTGTGTTTCCTACAATACCGGCGAAAGGGTTCAGTCGGTTGAGCACGTATCACTGAAGCTGGTAGGCTGGGTTCGGTTCCCAATGGGGTGATACCGAAGATTGTAAAAACGATTTTTACGTCCAGCCATGTGTTTGTCGTTAATGAATCGCTGCGATGAGAAACGCACTGGTGCCAGTCAGCCATTGACTGTCGTCAAAGCAACCTTTGCTGTGAAAGGAGCCGAGTGGCTTTCGACGCAGAGTGAACTGCAGCAGGCGCCACTGTAAAGGGGCACTACGAGTGCAGCTGAACAGAGCTTTTAACAGAAGCTTCATCCCGATGGTTGTAAAGTTTTCAACGGGATTTGTTTGCAATGTGAAAGATACTGAAAAGTGACAGATAAAACAAGGCCTTGAGTTGCATCGTACCTGACTATGCTTTGACGTCTGAATTTTATCTCGAATTGTGAACGCTCAACTATGTTGGAAAGGTGCACTGCGCCAGACTTATTTCATTACTTGTCATTTAAGCCAGTGATTGGGTAGTGGAGAAACGTTTTGGTTTGACGATTGGCGTTTTTTTCAACTTCTTTTCTTAACGCGTCACTTCTAAAGGTTGGTTACACTCGGGTAGCCACTTTGAACTTTATGTATATTTACATGCGCCGCGTTATTTGCTTCACTTCCGTCCTGTAATAAGATAAATTCACTGACGCTCCTGTTTGAAACAACACATTTCATACGTGCCACGCATGAAGTAACTGAATCTATCCATTCCAATAATGAATAACATTATTATTTGCGCCACTGTTTCTGACAATGCACTGATCATTGCCAAGATGCTGTAGTTTTTCGCCAGTAAATTTCAAGTAATTGTTTTATTTGGGTGTGCTGATGGTGATTAACTGGTGTTTTTTATTTCATTTCACCTTGTTTTGAGCAAACCAGTTTTGTTTGTGTGGATCGTGCACTTGCGTGTTGAGACAAGAACTCTGCCGTGTTCTTTTGTGTCTACATGAACTCTGCTATGTTCTATTGTGAAGACATCAACTCTGCTGTGTTTTATTGTGACGTGCTTTTCTGTTCAATGAGTTCTGTTTACCTTAAACTTATTGACATCCTATTTTCATACCAATTTTCTCCCCGTTCATCATATTTTCATATGTGTGGCAAACATTTGTCAATCCTAAATGTTTTCTGACAAATGCTATGCTTTCTCTAAATTCTTCAATTTGTTGTGCAATTACTTCAGCAAAATAATCTAAAATGCAAAAAATGTTCCGAGTGACTGGTGTCTTGTTCCTTTAGTGGCACTCGAACAGCGTTAGTCTTGTGGTCTTGTAAAGTCTTTCCAGAAACTTTTGGTGTTTTTCAAACTTGCCACCGAATTTGATGTTTCAAATTTGATGGGATGGCAAGAATGTTCAAGATAGAAAAAAAAACGTGGTGAAATCAGAATTTTTCAACGTCCCGAATGTATTTTTGAGCGAATTTCGGCGTCGAAAACTGATAAAATCAACAGCTGGGCACAAGAACGACAAGTTTTCAATCCGACCTGGCTTTCGAGGCACCTTGTACAACTCGAAACATGTTCAGTACAGAAGCAATATTACGAAACGTTATACCGTATTCGTACTTGTGGTCCCGATGGATTGCGAAATGCAGAAACTATTTAATTATGTAATCTCCGCAATTGCAGAATAACTTCAAAATTCGTTCAGAGAAGGCGCGAAAATGTTTTGCGTGTACTTTGAGTGGTAAATGGTTGATTGCTCTGCGAAGGTGTTGCTCTTTCTGTGACCTTGAGTAACCGATAACCGATGTTTGGCACGTTTCGCGCCAACTGCTCTTCACCAACCCGAACAGCTAATTGCAAAAGCCATTATGCATGAGGTCGTAATGTATTGTGCGTCTTGGCGTCTGCTGTAATCTGCAAACATCCCATCTTTGTGCCACGCTAGACCAATACTGTTTGCACCTGGTGAATAGATTAAAGTTCAAACTTCAAATAATGCCCTTTTTTCTGTCGCTTTCCTATTTCTTCTTTTTTACTGACCTGAATATCTAAATACGAAAATCGTACACATATATTTTACTTCGTAGTGGTTTCGTTTGTGCTGTTACGATCGCTTTGTATTGCATGTAGTGAGTTGATCAACAGGAAACAAAACTTGCATCCTCCTTTGTTGTGTCATGCGTTATTCCCGTTCGTCAACGCAAAATCTAGCAGAACACGAGAATGCTCGTTCTCCAAGTTGCTATTCTGATTAAAGTTGTCCACATGAAAATAATCAAATTTGGTTTCCGATTGTACTGTTCACAGTTTTTCTGTTCTAAAGCGATGGTTCCTTTCTATTTTGATAGATGATGCGAAATATCCTTCAAAAATACAGCGAAATATGTATTCACACTTTTTATATATGTCGTTCCGATTTTGTCATTTTTCAGGTGTTTTTTATGTTAAACATTTTCTACTCGTTTTTTAAGTATTTAACGAACAAGGAAATCGAAAAGTACTGTTTTTTGACATCATATATTGGAAGCTTGTTCTACCACTCGTTGCCTTCTTGAATATCAGCGATCTGTTGGTAAGTTTCTCACCCTCCTGCTCTGGTTTATTTAATGCAAGTCAAAGTTGTTTGCTCTCAGTTTTTATGTATATTTGCAGATCTCTGTCTGTCCGACGTTTATAGACGCTCTGAAATTTTCAACTTATGTGAAGCCACGGAGAGATTCTCTCTTCCTTTTGAAGTGCGATTTCAAATATCAGCCTATCATGTCCAGGTAAGAAGAGTCAGGCAGTGGAATTGAAAATACATTTCGCAACCAACTGCGAAGTAATGTTGGGGTGCAGCACGACATTTCATCGGTTTCCCATTCGCAACAGTTTCTTCATCGCTGTACTTACAGTATATCCTAGACTAGGGGTTCTCAACCGTTTTCCCGTTAAGTATCCCCGAGTGATAAAACAATCAACCCGAATCCCCAGGTTAGCTAATAAAGCCGTGGATTTCACATTGTGGCATCACAACAACGCAAGATCAAGCAAAGTCTACACGAAGTTTTCAATCGGCACGCATTTTTCTCTTGTATAGGATATTAAAAAATAGCAATACATGAAACCTCAACTGCCAACGCAATACCCCTGGAAATCTTCCCGTGAACCCTGGGAGTTGGGAGTTCGCGAACCCCAGGTTGAGAACCACTGTCCCAGACAATCTCCAAATTAGAACTCAATCGTTCACTTGATTCCTACTGCCATTACAAATTATGCGTTTTTTGTTTTCCATATTAGATTCAAATGTTTTCATGCTTCTGGAAAGTATTAACTGTTGTTTCAAGTCACGTTTTCTTTGTACCCGCAATCTTTTTTTCTACGTGAATACCAAGTTTCCACAAACAGCCTTTGGTTTTCAACCTTTCCAAACTTCAGATACCACTAATCAAGTAGATATTAGTTTGAAGGTTCCTCGTCTGCGGTTAGGTCATTTATGTGCTGGTGGTTGTTTGTACACTTGAGGGTTTGAAGAAAACACTTTAAGGTTTATTTTGAGGACCCTCAGATTTTTCACACGGAGGACCCCGTTGAGAAACACTGCACTGACGTGTATTGCGTTGTTAGCATTCAAGATCAAAAGTCACAAGATGAAAAATCATGTTTCGGCGAAGTTGAAAAGGAAGTCGACCATCGTAACTGGCGAGAGTTCATGCGGAAGATTGGAACGCATCCAAACGATCTTGACGAGATGTACGATAAGTCATATAGCAAACACAATATGCTTGTGACTTGTAGCCAGAAAGCAGGTTTGTATATTTTAAATAAAATTCTCTCAGTTGCTTTAGCTGTTTCTGGAATAATTTTGAAATTACTATTGAAATGTTTTTCTCAACTTAGTTTCCAGATGCATTTTATGATGATATGAAGGCTTGCAAGAGTTGGAATTTTTTATTCTTATTAACGATTAGTTTGAGCTCTTTACCGATGTCGTGACTTGTCGAAGGTGCGGCACTTTTTTCAGCGACTATTTTCAAACTTATTATTAGGCTCATTTTGTGAAAACGTAAAGAAAATTTTGCTGGGAGTTGTTGAAGAACTTAGATCGGAAACGCGGGATGTGGCAGTGGATCAATGCTTTGAGAAAGTTGGCAACCATGACTTGCATGAAGGTGAGGCCACTTGCTTGATTCAGTCGTCACATTTTCCCTGTTGACAGCAGTTTGTAGTTGTCGACTGAAGTGCTGTGTGTGTTTGTTTCGGCATGACTGCGGCTGAGTTAAAGTTTTGATTTCGTGCACATGTGTTCAGATGCCGACGTTTTGGAACGTCATCGGTTGATGATAAGCAATGTATTTTCTTGATGACTCATTCAATCTTAATGCGAACAAACGGCCATTGCTATGACGAAAACACCTTTTAACAATTGGTGAATTATTAAAATTTCGATTGGTAGATCGTCCATCTCACGTGACTTACTTGTTTGCATAGAGAAAAATGAAGAAAAACAGGTTTTTGGAGGTTTCCAAAAATAATTGAATTAGTTTAGTATAAATAGACGTTAACTTTTTGAAAACATCCACTTTGTAAATTTGATTTTTGCGAACTGCACCTGTCGCTATTGTTTAAGAAAGGTAAGGAACCAACGACGAGTTGCTGGTTGTTTTAGAAAGCGTTGTTGTGTTGTTCGTTTCAGCCCGCGATCTGGCTTGGTTCGTCTACTCATTCATAGAAGGATATCCTGACACCGATGCTTACTGGCGAGACGTCGTTCACAGCCCAAGCGCTTTTGATCTTAACCCTTATCCTGTGGAAAGGATCAGAAAAAACTGTGACGACGACCTGAAAGAGGCCATGTATCAATCTGTGCAAGCATTCATGCAGAAAAACGCAATAAGTTAGTGTTTAACGTATGTAGTTTGTAAATATTGAAAGAGTTTTTAAAATTGCTTCGAGACTAGATATATTTCTGCTTGACTGTTGTATTTGGTTTTTGTTTGCGATGAAAGTTGAGCAGGAGATAAAGCGCGATGGTTTTCCGTTTGATTCCACAGCCTCTTTACTCTAACTGGTCGTACGTTTGAATGTATAGCTGTCGGCTGTAATTTTCGAGTTATCATGTACATATTGATCCAGACTTTTTCATTTTTATAGATTCCATCTCAATTCGAACGTGTTTAATGCCAGTACACCGTTTTGGGGTGTGATTTTTGGTTGTTTGCAATTGATCTTATTACTATGTTTTAGTTTCCTTTTTTTTCCTAAAGCCACCTTCGGAACCTAAGCAATGTTTGTGACGCGAGTCATAAGCTCAACAAATCCAAGCAATTAAAAGAAAATACGCAAGGTTCAAAATACCACGTGTGTCGAAGCAAGGGCTACAGAATAATTCTAATCCAAATTGCACCGTTGCACATTTTTTCAAAAGGATGATGAACGCTCATTCAATGTAAAGAACATAAAGTCATTGTTGTTAGCTTTGTTTGTAAGTGGAAATTTTGCACACATTCTTGTTTGCACTTTAATTTTCCTGTACGAATATCTGTGGAAGTCAATATTAGGTTCTAATCTCTTAGTAAAACCATCGCTTAACTCAAAGAGTGCTTGACTGGGTAGTCGAAAATCAGTCTATTGAGACGATTGCAAGCCAAATCTAAAGCAACTCGCTGCGTTTGTATTTTTACAAACCAATGTGTGAACAAATCATTGCATCGCACTCGGAACTTGCAAATTTAGGCAAGCATTTGTTCTTCTGTTACAGCATTGGATATAGACTATATCAAAAGCAAATATCTGCAATGATTACCCAGAAACGTTATCAATGCCAGTGATAAGCACAGGGCCATACACACCGTAACACTAAATGCAAACGATGCAATTCCAGTGTTTTCTTCAACAATTTCGATACAAAATTGACGCGTGCAGTGAAATTTTTCTGTGCATTGCTCAAGACCTTAAGGTGGCATATGATAATGGTTTGTTGAACCAAAACCAGACCGTTAAATTTTTAAGATGTCAAGAGAATAGTGCGCTTTTGCTGTTTTTTTTAAGCAATCTGAAAAGCTGTGCCGCGATTTACATATTTTTGATGCTGATCTCTAGATCTTGTTTCAGGCATGGGTAGCTGAATTGAGCTACTGAAACCATTTGTCGCATCAAAAAAATTATTTGCGTTATTTGGTGGAATTCAACCAGTTTGACTGGTACGTTCACAGTTTGTTCCTTGCTGATAAACAATCTCAGCCATTGCTAATGTTGAAGAAACGATCACCAGAGCTTCAAAGCTGCACGTTGGTTTTCAATAAAATAGGCAAAATCTGTAATTTGGTGGTGAGTTTTCGGAAGAAACGTAGGTGGCATTTTCACGCTCTTCTCTGCGCATTTTCACGCATTTCACGCGCTTTGTTAAGCACGTGCTTCTCTGGGTTGAATTCCCTTCGCCGAACACGATGCAATGGGTTTGATTCCACATTGTCGTGCACTCGCCTGCGAATTCTACTAAACACTATCTGCAGAAAGCCAGGCTTTAATTCACTAAGGACACCGCTCAATCATGGAGCTGAACAAGCGAGCAATGAAACTCTGAAACAAACACAA
>Ga0210059_1016418_pt1 | contig 10687 bp, 6 predicted proteins | sample Ectturendosymbi2_FD_188042 | JGI IMG/M metagenome (GOLD analysis project Ga0210059, IMG submission 188042) | Ecteinascidia turbinata endosymbiont from Florida, USA - Sample 2 (SPAdes) (version 2) | ecosystem: Host-associated > Tunicates > Ascidians > Unclassified | place: Key West, Florida... | reverse complement strand
GATCAATACCGGATTTGCTATTGTTTCTCAACTATTTTCTGAGTGTTGGGCAGTGGGCTCCCTTCAGTTAAGTCTCCCCCTGGCTCATACCTCTAGTAATGTCACTGAACCTGATCAAAGCAAGGTTGTACTGCAGATAAGAGCTATGCGTAGGGCTAGCAGCAGTATCCTACAATAAAAGCATAGTTATTTCTTAGGTAACTTGAGCAATACAGTAGTTTTTTCAGCGTTTGTATCGCGTAAAGCTCGATTGGCATTTTTAGATGCGATTTTTTCCATTTGAATTTTCTTCAGTAAAGTCATTCAGAAATCAGATTGCTATTGAGTACTTGCGCAAGTTTGTACTGCTCCCATGCTAAGCAAATCAGAGAAGATCTTAATGAGCTTGAATAGGGAGCAAAAGCCACTTTGCCAACTGGCAACCGCAGAACTCTTCCCAACGATACAGGGAAACAGCAAAAAATGACAAAAGCGCGTTTGGGTCTGATGCCTTAGATTAGTGGTTCTTAGTTTATGCAACCACGCGAAGTCTTATTTCTTAGCTTGATGGTCACTAACTGCTCAGGCGAATAGTCCTTTTCAAGATTCAAAAGAATTAAAAATGAAGGGTCGCAATGTTCCAGGAGAGGTTGTCCACATTAAGCATTCGGTATACTAAAAGTGACAAACTTAGGCAAACAAATTGTAATGAATTCTTATATAATTTTGTTATGAAGAAGGCAGATCAAAACCTTTTTAACTGTTTACTCTGTTATGTTCAGCCTTACTTGATTCGATGATTGCAGCTTTTTATTTTTTTATACGATGTCATTAATGGCAGCATAAGGGAAATTTAAACCAGTCCAGTCGCCACGGTGGACCCAGCCCTTCCAAATTTATATATGAAACACTATAAATCAGTGAAGATTTTATCAAATTTTCAGAATATCAAGTCCCCTTGCACAAATTTAAATCCATTGTTCAAGACTTTCTGGCGACGGTTCCAGTTTTCAAACCTCACATCTTTTCACGCGACAGTTTAGTTGCGTTCGATTCTTACCAGTCTGAAAAAGTAAGAAAAACGCGAATCGCGAACCTAACAGTTACAACCATTTGGGTGCGTTTTATGCGACGTGTTTTGCTCGTGGTGTGTGAGATTTTTACAGCTGTGGTAAGCGAGTTACAACATGGTCCTCACGTTGTGGTTTAAAGTCTTTATGCCGTCACACATACTATATAGGTGCAGTGTGTTTGTTTTTTTAACACAGATAAGAAAAAACAGATGTGATTCTTATAAAAAACGTAGGCCGTGTGTTTTGTCAAATAGTTCATAGAGCCTATGGCGATTTTGGTTGGTTTGCCTGTGGCAGTTAATAATACTGTTTCCGCCAGCCAAGCAGGACATCAACAATTCCGTGCAACTGAGCGCTTTTGCGTCGAAGGCAGCAACAAACGCAGATGGTGGGCACTCCAGTAATGATTTAGAATTTTTTACTGACCGTACTTTCAGAGCGTCATTTTCGGATTTTCGCAACTTGATTAACGCTTTCCTTTCCATTTTTTTCCTCGAAACAATGGCAGAGGGGGCCTCACAAGTGGATTAACCTAGGGCCTCGCATCAGTTAATTTCGGCCCTGTTTTTGGTATGTTATTTGTAATTTGGCAGGATTTCGTAATTGTTTGGAAGAATACACCACGCACAGTCTATTATCCTGCTATGGCTGGCTTACCGCATTGGCGTTGTTCAACAGTGTTGCCAGGTGGTGAAATACAACATTTTTTCCGAAAATGGTGTAATTTTTCAATGCATGGGTGTCGAAAGGATGTTTTCCAGGGGGGAACCAGTGGATTTTTCCAAACGTTTTTCTAGGGGGGGCCAAAAGTGGTGAAATTTGTTTTTTACCACTCGAAACTAAAAAACAGCCATTTTTGCTGAAATTTTCAGATTCCTGCCACCCTTCCGACACCCATGCTTGTGTGTAGGAAAAAGTTCATGTCACACTATTAAAAATTGGTGTAATTTCAAGCGTTTTAACACCATTCTAAATAGAGAAATTTTGCTGAATCTCATACGCAAAAAGAAATATTTGACAGATCAAAATCAATTGTGTTGTATTTTTGCATTGGCAACACTAACTAGCTGTATTTTGTTTCTGCATTGGCAACACAATTGGCATCCTTACAGACAACTTCATAGTTGCTACATATGTTTGTCTTGTCTTTGCATTCCGGTATCTAATGCAGATGTAGAATGAGTATTCAGTCATGTTACTTTTGTGTTCAAGATGTGGAAAAGTGGTGATTTTGAATGTGTTTAAGAAAGGTATCAACGCTGCGTCATGTTTTCCTGTTTTATAAGCGATGTTCTTGGTGTTTTTAACAATCCAGTGGCGACTCCAGCACACGGGCTCCTGGGGCTTTGCCCGAGTCTTCGATTACGATTTATATCGAAGGCGAGCTTGTTTGCTTGGTATATTTGTGCCACCACCCACGGTCCCACTTCACTACTTTGTTAACTCGGGCTCTTTTCTTTGGACTGTTCGTATATTGTCGTTCCATGTCTGGCCTGTCGCGTTCATGTTACAGGCGACCTGTATAAAACAATATAGTTCGTAGTATAGGCGTTCTCTCAACTTCTTTCGCTCGCGCTTTACTCGGGCTCATCCATTAGAGCCTGAGCTGCCCTATGCAATTAAGTAATTTTTAAAACATAATTCATATCGGACTGAATGTTTTTTGAAGCAATGTATTTGTATGGAACGTTGGATTTGAAGTCCAATCCAATGGACAGTTCCCATTTCGAGAATAAGTGCAAGTGAACGATAAATTGTCCAACAACTTGGGCTAATATGAATGAGCCTAGTAAGCAGAGGACTTATTGCCGTTATCAATTGCTCTGCGACGTACGTTACTCAACAATGGAGAAGTTATCATGAGAACTTATCATTTACTATTACGTAACCAACGTCACATAGCAACGATTTTGCCAGCCAGAATGAAAGCAAATGGAAATTCCAGTGAGGAAAACGTCGAACCGTTTTATTCAGTCAGAATAAATCGTATGAAAAGCCCTAGTAACGCTGTTGAACCTGGTCACCCTTAAACAGCCTAGTTGAATTTCAGGTGGTTCACCAATACGTTTTCATAGTGGTGTAATTTTGTCTAAAATAGTGTAATTTAGACTAGTGTTTCTCAAACTTTTTTGTTCTATCGCCCCCTTTTCACTCTCGACACATCCTTGTCGCCCCCCAAGCCTGAAAGCAAACACAAGGTAGTATTTTTAAAAAATTGTATTTAGAAATCGATACATACCATGATCCCCAATTCTGTGTGATAGAAGTGCTTGGCGGCCTTAACAAAGCTTCGAAATATTGGGAGAAATTTTAGTGAGGTACAGTCGTAGATCACCTCACTTAGGAATAAGCAAGCGGTTTCTTTGCTTTGAGAGCATTAAGGTCACAGCCGAAATTAATTCAATGATCGTTAACTGAAGTAACTCAACGATGAATTACTGGTAGCGGTTGAGCGTTTTCGCCCCCTTTGTCTTGTTTTCCCCCCTATCGTCCCCTTTGTTTTCCCTTGCCCCTCAAAATCGCCCCCTTGGGGACGATTCCGGCCACTTTGAGAACCACTGATTTAGACCTTCGCATGGTATATAGGTAGTGACGTCATATTTTAATGCTTGTGACGTCACATATGCCAGTTCAAACCTCAAATTTTATATAATATTTTGAAGTGCACTTGTGTCCCCCACTTTGAAAAAGGTTCCGCCACCCATGGTAACACTCTTATTACTCGGCTTACTGTCGGTGTCGGATGGTGTACAGTTTGCAGAAAAGTGAGGACCACATCCACAAAGCTGAAGACATACCGTACAAAAACAAACGTAAGCTGCAGCAAGTAGCCTAACTTGTGTTGTGAAAAATGAAGTCACAAGCTTTAAATCTAGAAGAGTGTTTTCAGAAATCTTGTTACTGAAGCAATGGGATAACATCAAAGGGAAACTTGTGTGAGTAACAAAACTGAATTTGTTACAGACTGCACTTGCTTTTTAACACTTGCGTCTACCCACAACGCCAACCTTGTTGAAAGTTCTCGTAAGTCACCAGTCGCTAGTAAACAAACGAGAGGTCAGCGACCTTTTGGTATTGCGTCACGTGACTGCATGGGCGAGACGGATCATGCTAAATAGAGATTGCTGAGCTTGTCTGCGTTTTTCAAATTCGCGTGAATGGCAAGCTGGTTGCGACCGAGCCAAGACCATCGTCTGGTGTTTCTGAGGAAATTCAATAATTGTTCATATCTGGTCAAGCCATGTGTTACCTGCTAAAAATGCACGGTCCTGTGCAGCGGCACGGCTGTCTCTGTAATAGATTAATTTTACAACCAAGCCGCAAATTAGATTCCATGCGCTATCAACTTGCATCGAAGGAGCAGTTCGCATCATTTGCCCGAAGCTGCAATCAAGAAACGCAGTTTTGTGATGGTCGTTTCCGTATGATGCGCCAGAAGCGAAATCGACCTATTTTCTAAACGGTTTTCAACACCAGTGCCCAGTGAGACGAGTTGAAAGCAGTCGGATACTATTTAATGTTACTGTAAAGACAAAATGAAAAGTTAGGTGCGCATCGTTTTATCGTTTAGAAGCTGTTAATGTCGCTGTTAAAAACGTTGGAATTGAAGAGATTCCAACTGGTGCAAAACCTTTTTGCAAAACCCTCTATTAGGTTGGGCAAAAAGTGAACAATTTACAGGTGTCAACATGACCATAATCCAATGGCAGCTGGAAATATTTTCGAAACTACATGAGAGTCTTTAAAGCATAAACCATGATATCGAGTTGAATCAGGTCATGAAGTGGCAAAAAACACCTGTTTTCAACCACTTCTTAAAGTTTTTTTGGAAATTTTGGAAATTCAACAGCATTTCCAACACTCTCTTTCATAAACAATTCGTTTTCTTAGTAAATGTTTCTCTCCCGCCAATAAACGCAACTTAAAAATGGACAAGTTTTAGTTTGTTAGTCAAATTTCTGAAACGTACTTGCAATAAAAATCTTTGCTATAGAAGAACTTTCACATGTCAGAAAAATAAGTAGCCGCAGTTTAACATAATTTGTAAGGCATAGCTAATAGCTATCGATCCACGCTGTGCACTTTTCTTCCTCACTGCCATTTTATGAGAGTGAACATGGAGGTTCAAATAGTTTGTCGTAAATTGTTTGAGCAGATTTTTACCCAAATGCATTAAAAATTATGATTCTAGAGAAATTTGGAAAGCAAATCCAACCAGCAATTACAAAGAAAAAATCGAAAGTGAGTTTTACCACAATCTTTATATTTCAAACAAATATTTCTTTGCAAAAAATATATTCTATTGCATTGAAGTCTTCCATAAGTGAACTCAACGTACCCGCAGCTGGCTGAAAAAATTGTTTTTAGTACACACAGAATAAGCGAGCTATAAGTTGCTTGACCTAGGCAAGTTCCTTTTTTTCACCCGATTTTTGGTATCAAATTGCGAATACTTCTGTGTAGAATGCATCGTGATGTTATATATATATTATCTTTTACAAACTAACTCATATACACACTAACCATGATAAATACCAGAAAAAATTATAATAATAAGTGGATGACGAACTTCATTTAGTAAAATTTAACAAGCCAGGCACTCTGCACATCTCCACGTACAGCACCTACAGGATCGCAGAAGCAGCATTTTAAGTAAATGATTGACAGAATAGTGGCTTAGTATTGTCGCACGTGAGTACTGTTCTAAGAAACCTTTTGAAACAGTGCAGAGAAGGAAAGGCCGGGCTGTGCAAACCAGCAGTTTATTGTAACTAGTGTTCAGTGATGCGGAATGGTTGTGGGTCAGGAATGGCTTATTTCATGAATGATTGCCTGTAGAATGCCTGTCGATTGATCATTTGCAAACGTCATAACTTGTATTCGCCACAAATTTCTTAAACAAATATATTTTACTGTTAAAAGCCTTGCAAACATGAGCAAGCATTTCTAACTTTGTAATAATTATACTTAATTTTGCTGCAGCTACGTGCAGGGGCGTAACGAGGTTAGATGGCACCTGGGGCAAAACAAGTTTGGCGCCCCCATGGTGTAACATGAGCTCTTTCGAAAGCAAATTTACTGTATTGAAAAAAGTACTTTTGGCATTGTTGGGACTTTTCGGCGGCTCCCGCAGTAATTTGGCGCCCCCATAGTGAATTGGCGCCCGGGGAATTGTGCCCCCCTTGCCCCCCCCTCGTTAAGCCCCTGGCTACGTGACCCTAACTGCAACATGCTCACGAAAAATGTCAAAGAGATGCGCGTAGATTTGTACTGGTTACAAATGACGAAAAAGGTTTGTGAGTAGCAGTTATTAGCTTCAATTCCAAAAACGTCTGCTAACTTTGGCAAAATTAGGCTTGTCCTCTAATACAGTTGTACCTGTTTAGAAAACTAGCAAGTTTACGTAGCAAATTTTTTCTAGCAAAGTTGTTGCTGAAAATGTAAATTCAAAAAATAAATATATTTGTCCTGAGTCCTGACAAACTCATTCAGGTTTGTCCCGACAAACTTAGCTTTGTCCAAAACCTGAGTTTGTCGTTCCATTGGAGGCTGTTATTTCTAGTTTGAACTATTGATGCATTCATTGCATATTTTTTAGTGGAAAAAATAGTAGGTGAGCCTCGGTGTTTCGGTTGGGAATTCACTATGGGTTTTAGCTTTTCAAGTTTAGTTCCGCTATACTCGCTTTAGTACTCCTTCCAGAGTGTCACGTGCGGTCTGCAGCCCCCCATTTCCGATTTCCGCATGCTTGCTCCTAGTTTTGTAGTGAATGCTGCATTGACGGCGAGTCGAGGCGTAGGACCACTCGTGAACCTTTTCGCAACCATTAATCCATGCTCAACCCAGTGCATCACTTAGTCGGTTTTAGGTTTTGCAAACGCGCATCCTGCGAGCAATAAAATGTGTTTGCTGTGAGAAGTAGTATATTTTTCACTTAAATACTGCGCTTTGTCACAAATTTCAAGACATCTAGCCGTGAGGGCTTCAAGGACGTTTGTTCTGTAGTTAAAGCTGATCTTGAACAAACAGTTACTGTCACATATCTTTAAACTTTGATTATTTTTCGATGATAATACGAAGCGAAAGATGACGTCACAGTGAAAGGCAAATGATCGTATCAAGACCATTTGTTATGCGTATAACGTAAGTACTGGGGGATTATGCGTTTGCTTTTGTTTCAATACTTCTTTTTCCCTCAAGCTTCAAAATCATGGATCACGCAGTTTTGGGAAAGAAAACCGTTGAAAAAACGAATTATCCGGTTGTTGTCTCTAATATAACGCCAGCCAGCAGCTCGTGATGATAGGCACCGTGAGTTACAGTGTAACATGTTTTAGGAAACTTGAATCGCTTGCATAACTTCACCTTCACTCCAGGGGTGGTTTTTATCGGAGCCAAAATAACGATAGTACTGACATATCAGACAATTTATGCAGCTTAATCTTTGGCTGCTATGTCTTACTTGATATCCAAATATTTTGCCCCAAACTACTGAATGTTATTTAGAATCAAACCAACCTAATAAATTAATGTTAAACGTTTGAACTGATAAAAATATAGCGTGGCATTCATAATGAAGAACTACGGTTAAAAATTTCGTTTTCTTAAATTTTTCAGTTTGTTCTTAGAATAAGCAGAAGTTAGAGAAACAGGTGTTTAAAGAATCGATAAAGCAAAGACAACCAAGTTTGCAACAAAATTTGTCAGAAGACTTTGACTTTCTCCTGTTTATTGCCACGAGGAAGAACACTTTAAGATTCGCTAATCAGAAAAAAATTAAAGCAGTGAAAAGTCATAGGAAGGTAACATGGAAAAAACGAAACATGGAGAAAATGAAACACAAATTCTTTAAAAACAATAAGTTGAATTTTTATAGCTGGTTATCACTTGGCGCGCAAGTGACTCAATACGAAATTGAACTAACTTGAGAGATTTCATAAGACGGTTTTGCTTTAAAGAGATCTCGCCAAACACACGAACAGCTTCTGTATGATCGTGATAAAATGATCCGAAGGGAGTTGAACGTTACGTCGAACATCCTTGCAACTCAACAAGTCTTTTCGATTTGCTCTTTCGCAAACCAGTTGGATTGCTTGTTTCTGGATAAGCGACAGTGACGTAGCAAGGGTGACCTGGGGCTCCCGGTTCCGGGCGGCACATTTCTTGGGGGTGGCAATTACTTGATTAAAATTTAATTTTTAAAGTAGTTTTAACTCTTTTCGTTTTTGTGTGTAGAAGTCCTAGATTCGTAAACTAAACAACTAAGAAATGTGGTTGTGGAGTGAGCAAATTGATAAAACGTTTACTCAAAACTCTGGGTCAAATCCAGTGTGCTAAACTACCCCTGTGTTTGTCTTGAAATCATACCTTTCTAACAAACTTACATGGAGGCAATTGTACCCCAGTCCCTACACCTTCCTCCCATCCTAAGCCATTTTAACCCAACCCATAGTCTAAGGTCCTTGAATAGAGGACAGAGATGACATTCGACTTCAGACTAGCAAACATTACTGGTCCAGTAGTTCGAGAGGTTTAAGTTGCCCCCACTCAAAATCTGACAAACCAGGCCCTGCATAATATCACGGCAAATAGTCAAAACTAGCTTAATCCTTTTTCTCCTATCGTTCAATTCTTAGCACCGCCCCAACGGCACATCATATGAACTGACGCCTATCTGCATTGATGAAGAACATTTCCTGGCAATTCTCATAGTATTCGCTAATGTTCAGTGGGATGTTTCCAATAAAAAAGTGTCACAAATTATAGCCTAGTCATTAGGTGGGTTATCAACATTAATTTTGGCAGGTGAAGGGAAGAACTCTGCAAAGGTAGCATTGCTCAGTTTGAATAGAACTGATGTATGACGAAATGATATCGGAAAATTACATCCTTGAAGCTAGATAGTGCAGTTGGTGCGTTTGCATGGGTAATGTAGAGCTCAGGTCGTTGTCTTGAACTGCAAGTAGAACGAACCAGTACCAGACGATAGGCAATATGGGTTTCGTAGAAGGTTTGACTCCTTTGTTCAACGGGAGCCTACACTTGCAATGTTATTTCAACAAGAGAAGCTTACAAAAGGTCTTGCTGTCATTTTTCTAAATTAGAGGCGATGAAAACGTTAGGCTGAAAGCCTAGCGCAAGCGCAAATGGTATGTTTAATTTTGACTGGGAGGCATAGGCGTAGCCAAGGGGGCTTAGGGGACCATGACTCCCACTTTTCGGAACGTATTGTCATTTTGTGCTTTAAGAGGCGGTATCCGAAACAAAATAGCGTTATTTGCCTAAATTAAAGCATTTTACCCACACCCAAGTTTTTTTGACCCCTCCCAAATTTTTGGGCTGGCTACGCTACTGCTGGGATGGAGGCTTTTATTAAAAGGGGTTTTAACCGAAGCAGTTGCTCAACTTGGCAATGGCTGTAATGAATAAAGTTGTTCAGTGCGATTACGTTTGAAATTCAGAAGTTGCAATCTCTGATGAGCAATAAAAAGGTAGATGTCCTACGTCAGGAGTATGCAAACTACGGCCCTCGTATACACAATGCACGCTTTTAGCATTTTTGTGCAGATCGAGCATCACTGACTTACGACAAGTCGCTTCTATTCCAAAACACGCAGTATCATAGTCGAGTGCATCTTAGCGCTGGGTACCGACAAACTACTGTGGCCCTCACTGAAAAAAGTTTGCCCACCCCTGTTGTGTCCAAACCTCGACTCTGTCGCACTGATCCTGGTGACTCGGAAATACTGTCCACCCGTTTCAGCACACAAAGTTCGCTATTGAAGTAAACAGCCACAATGCAGTTCATGCAGGCCACGCAACGCAGTAGCCAAGGGCGTCCGCACGGGGGGACAAAACGGGCATTTGCCCCCCTTGAAATTGGGCCTAAGAACCAACATTTTCTAGAAAACATGAAATCGGCCGCTCAATTTCCAGTAAATGATTAATTTCTTGCAATGACAATTTATTTGCCGGTAAGACACGCTGCACAAGAACCGGGTTCACGGTCCTGGTGTCATGCAGTAGTGAGCTTGCAGTTCATTTATGCTCCATTGCGTGGCCACAATTGGGAGCGGATTCTTCTGCTGTTGGTCTTTATTGCGTAACAATAACATGGTTCACTTCAAGTTACCATAGTAGGTGTTTTGCCGCATGTTGCTGCTTGCTGTTGAATGCAGGTATCTTGGCAGGTAGTGCAGCGAGACGTGAGTGCTGATAGCGCTAAGCAATGGCGTAACTAGAGGTTTGAGCCAGAGGGGCAAAGCTTAGTTGAAGGGGGCCCACTGGTCACCGCAGAGGGGCCCACCAGCCAAAACTAAAAAAGTTAAGAAATGTTAGTGAATCTCTAGATGTCGTGGATGTCCATACTAGATAAAAAACGAAAACACTCCGAAAAACGCAAGAAACAGCAAATTAAGAAATACTAAATGCCAAAATGTCAACTAAAGGGGGTCCAGTTTTTATATTTTTTATATTAAGCTTGCCAGGGGGGCGGCTCGCCCCCTTTCCTCCCGTCAATTACGCGACTGGCGGTAAGCCACGTAGTTTTATACTGTGCAGCAGGGCCGGCCTTAAGCCTATGCAACCGATGCGGCTGCATTGGGCCCCGCGCCTCAGGGGGCCCCGCGCCATGG
>Ga0210059_1016416_pt1 | contig 10687 bp, 4 predicted proteins | sample Ectturendosymbi2_FD_188042 | JGI IMG/M metagenome (GOLD analysis project Ga0210059, IMG submission 188042) | Ecteinascidia turbinata endosymbiont from Florida, USA - Sample 2 (SPAdes) (version 2) | ecosystem: Host-associated > Tunicates > Ascidians > Unclassified | place: Key West, Florida... | reverse complement strand
TACTGTCCATTGAAAATGATTTAGTCAAGACACTATCTTTTGACGATATAATTTCTGAATTTGCTTCAATGAAAGCTAGACGTATTGAATTTTGAACTTTCAATAAAATTAAACAAACACTGCTTTAGTTCTTCTGTTGTGTGGAATTTTAATCAGCTTTTACGACGGTGTTAAGGGGAGGGGGCGGCATTTCGTGCAAAAATCCAAGGGCGGTATATTGCGTTGCTACGCCACTGCACCAGGGCAACACCTCCTGTCCTTACACAGAAAGGTTGGTAATATTTTGTAACGAACAAAACAATTGAAATTTTTCTAAGTCAAAACTAATTTATTGAAAGCATGGCAACGGCAAACACCTCGAATATTCAATTCGCTCACCAACACTTTTCGAGTGAAAATGCGTAGAACCTCTGAACCTGCCGTTTTCAACCTTTTTAATGCCGCGACCCAATTTGGAACCCAATTTAACCTAACGACCCTCTTCCGAAAATTTCCAGTCAGACATATGAAATGCAGTTGTGTTTGCACAATAGAAAATCACAATGACTATAAGATAACGTACGATATCACTGTGTTGAACCAAGACTCATTTGTTAAATTCATGCACATGCAGCATCAGTGAGAGAGACCCGTGCCGTACACAAATCACTCCACTCATTGAATACTAGAATAAAAACTCCCTTAGCTGCCGCAATCAGATATCTAATTTACAAACACATCACATTCTTACGTCACAAAGTTATTTGTGCGTTGCCAAATGCAACAGTATTCTGTATTGGGGTGGTCATAATCACACTTAAAACAATTTTGAATGAAAAAGTAGGCTACCATTTTTGCCAGGTGATCCTATTATTTTGGCTACGACAAAAAGTAGTTCCATAAGAAATATAAAATAGAGAAGTAAATATGAATATTTTTGTCAGAAGCTCTAACGACCCCTAGAAAAAAGGCAAACGACCCCAGGTTGAAAACCACTGTTCTTAACGCTGCCAACATTCTCAATGTCCATGCATTTCTTCATGGAATTTGTAAATAAGGCCACAGGTTTGAGGTTGTAAATTCCTAAGAGGAAAATGAAAATGAACCTTTGCAGTATTTGGCCATTTGCACAAATTTCGGATGATTTTTATTATCTTGATATTTGGCAACGTGCCAGATATTTTGTTACTGCATTATTCAAGGAGTTAGCTTTAATTACTATCAGAGAAATGTGAGGTCTCGCGTCTCGGTCTCGAACTTCCAGGGCTCGGTCTCGGCTTTTATGACAAAGTCTCGGTCTCTGTCTCGTCTCGAAATTTGAGCCAGGTCTCGGTCTCGGAGGTTACGGTCTCGACTACATCTCTGGTCAGTATGTTTGAAAATAGACTTGAAATTGTTAAAAGTTTGAAGCAAATCATGTATATTGCCTTAATTTTTATGTGGAAGAAGCATCGCTAGCAATCATTTCAAGTTTGGTTTTGACTTTTACCTTTTGTATGTCTGTTTTTTTTTTTATTATTTTCTGTTTTTCATTCAAAATAAATCCTGTGGTTTATCTTCGTCACAGAGTGGCAATACTGTGCCAGACCTTGCAGAACTCTGATGAAAAGTACAGTGTTGCGATCGGAAATCCCGAGCGGCATGTGCACAAAGCTTCGCACTGTGGCAGCAAGCAACAATAGAGTTCACATGTGAAGAAGCGGCTTGCCTGCGCACTTACGCACTAGGCTACAAGGAGCTCCCAGTAGCTTTCGTGCTACTAGGGATGTTATGCTTAGCGTGTCGCATGTAGCAGCCACCGCACTGCTACACAGGCCATGATCACTCTATTATTGCTTGTTCGCGCCACATATATGTGTTACAGGCAAGTTTGTCTGTAACAGCTCATTGCTGAACAGAAAAACAAACTTGTTGAAATATCTTCAAGTCTGAGACAGTCAGAATTAATCCAAAAGGGTTACAGCCAATCAAAATTGATTATTAAGTCAACTGACTCGACTGAAAACGGCTAGCCTAGAACGACTACCTCAAGTCACCATAAAAACAACGTCATTGAAACGTCTGCAAGGTCACAAGACGAGTCACAAGACACAAGCGGAAATAACATGATGGTAATCACGACCAGGGGAAATCCCGAGCACCCAGATTTACCTGAAGGTGCTGGAAGCATTTAAAATCAGCCAATCACCAGACAATTACGCAAGCAATAGCCAATTGGAACACCTGAAGAAAATGGGAATTTCCAAGTCACATGACGAATTACGGGTATAAATACCGTCTCATTTGGACCGAAATTCAGTCTTAGAAAGAGTCTCTCTTTCTGCCTTGTGCCAATAGGCAGAGGTTAAGTCATTGTCGGATATTGGGCCTTGCGCTCACTTCGGGCAATGATCAGGAAAGAGAAACTGGTTTGTTCTGCCTTGTGCCAATAGGCAACGGTCAAGTCATTGTCGGATATTGGGCATTGCGCTCACTTCGGGCAATGATCAGGAATAGACAAATGGTAACTCGCGGCTTGTACCAAGTGCCATGCCAGTTTGAAACCTTAGAAAAATGGCTTGTCCGAACGAAGTTCTGCCAGTTTAAACTGTACCAGCGTAGCTCAGTTATGCCAGTTGTTTAGACTTGTACCGCATTCGTGAGTGGATGCCATTTCTGAGTTACTGAGTTGCTGTCGGATCAGTCCTTTTGGCTGAAGTTACTTTCGACTAATTACAGTAGCGGCCAGTTATAGTGAGTCTTATTTATATAGTAAATTGCTTGAATAGGGAACCGATCTGAATAGATTGTTGATCCCTTATCGCAAATTATTAAAATGCAGAATAAAAATATGAGGGTTACTCGAGCGTTGTGACATGTCGAAAAGTGTTTGAATAATCGTATATTGGTGAATACCAGTTTGTGTCAGTTAAATATATTTATTATGATCAATAAATGTTATAAAACCAAAAATTATATGCTTCACTGGTGTGTGTATTTTATAGTGTGAACCACTGAGAAATAGTTTATATTCGGGCAATTAATTAGGGCTGTTAAACAGACTTATCTTCTGCGAGAACGGTGCCTGATTCAGTAATGAGAACCCGTGCTTAAAATATTACTGCTGAATCTAAATCACATCGTTGTCACCCCTTAGGGGTCATAACCTGTGTAGCATATGTAAGGTGTTGTTCTTCACGCACATCCCGTTCGTGGCGAATCATACATTTAACGCAACGCCACCGGAGAGGTTGCAACAACAGCCCCTCCTTTTTACAACGACCGCACCAATCGCACGTTCTTTGTGTGAAGGCTGACCCTGGCACGACCTTCACATTCTGGTCACAGCACCATTTTGTTGCGATCGGAAATCCCGAGCGGCATGAGCGCAAAGCTTCGCACTGTGGCAGCAAGCAACAATAGAGTTCACATGCCATGATCATTCTATTATTGCTTGTTCGCGCCACATATATGTAAGGTGTTGTTCTTCACGCACATCCCGTTCGTGGCGAATCATACATTTAACGCAACGCCACCGGAGAGGTTGCAACAACAGTAGTGTAGTCATTCTTATATTGCGGAGTAGGATGGGTGCCGGAAGGGGGGAGATCGAGGAAGCCTTGGCCAACCCTGGATTTTGAAATTTATAGCAAAAAATGTTGTTTTCTTAGTTTTGAGTGGGAAAAATCAAATTCCACCACTTTTGGTCCCCCTGAAAAAATTTAGGAAAAATCCGCTAGTGCCCCCCACCCTGAAAAAATCCTTCCTACGCCCATGCGTAGTAGCAAACACTATTATTGTGTTGTTTCTATACTGGTAACAGTCTAGACCAGTGTTTTTCAACCTTTTTGCTGCAGCGGAACCTTCCACAAATGTTTGAGTTGCCTATGGAACCCTATGCAATGATCCAAGTGTCTATATTGCTGTATACAGATACAGCATACTGCTTAGTCACATTTTGTGGATTTTTGTGGAGGTTTTACTCAATTTATTGCGTTGTTAGGCTATACATTGTCATTTCCCAGTGTTTTCATTTTTTTGCACTTTCATGATTTCTGTCACATACTGTCACTCATTTCCTATAACGTGATGGTCAGTTTTGAGTTTTTGTCTTTGTATGTCATACTGCTCATTGTTTTTTATTATCAGCAAATATTGCATATTACCGTAACCATATTTGTTAGATTTTAAGCCAAGGCTTAAGTTTTTTTCATCATCATTTCGTGCGGCTTACAATCAAGGGCAGCTTACATTTTTTATTTCTTTACTGTATCAAAGGGTATAGATGATGGCGTGTGATCTCTATTGATACTGAACAGTTTAATGTAAAAATCCAATTTCAATATTGATTAGGTATATAAGAGTATCAACTTGACTTCTGACAGTTTAAACAGCATTTCAGGTTGTGGTCATTGGATGTGAAGACAAACGTATAAGGCAAATGTATAAACCATTTTTTGATTTATTAAAGGTTGCAGTTGGTTTCAATTTTCAATTTAGGTTGTGATATGTATAGGTGCTAGCTTAGAATTTTTATAAAAGGCATTGGCAGCCTAGATGATATGGAAAATGCTGTATCCCTACATACAGGAGGAGTACTGATAATGGAAGCAGTAGATTTGAATGGTCTCTCAAAAACAATACAGCGGCATAATTCAATACAGCAGGTATTTATCATATGTTTGCATACAGTACATGCACATATTCATAGACTGTTTTCACCACTTTTCCTTTTGTTTTCACCTTGTAAAGGCAAGAATATCTGTAACTTATAAGATATTCTTTGTACAGAAATTAGTTTATCAAATAGTTGTTGATAAACTGTAGCTGCCTACAACCGCAGTTTTTTATGTGGCTAAGTATGTTTTTTTACTTTGCAGTCTGGTTTAACAATCATAAAAACAATAATGAAGATGTGTTATTTGGTCATACATCCACCATCAAAATCTTCTACTGTGTATTGTTGTTTATTGTACATTGTATAGAATTGATGAATGAAACTTGGTTTATGCTTTTGATATAGTGAAAACTATTTCAAGACTACATATCATAGTCATATACTCTTTCAAAATTTGACAGTTGAAAACTTGTCTTATTTCTGCACAAGCCATTTATGAAAAATGTGAAGTGGTTTTCACTTACCTAAGATACAGAGATTTGAAATTTGATAATTTGTTTTGGACTTGGGATCATGTGTAAATTTTTGTTCAAAAGCTTAAGGTGCTATAGTCCATGAAATTTTGTAATGCTCTTGATTTACCAGACAAAGGAAAGAACACTTTGATCTTTAGTTTTATACAAGTTCATTTTATCATGCTGTGCCATTTTTCAAGTTGGAGTCAAGTACACTCCTTATTAATTGTGTGCTAAAGAGAGTATTTGATTTTAACTTTTAAATCTTAAAAATGGCATGTGGTCTTTTGTACTCTATCTCATTTTTACAATTATACTTTGAAATCTGATTGGTTTGGCAGTTTAATGCTTCAATTGTTTTGTCATTTTTGCCTCACAGAGTTACAGGTATATACAGTATTGTTGAAGACCTACTCTTCACTGCTATGCAGCAGAGATGAGCAAACGGTCATATTTTACAATCCAGATCTAGTCCTGAATTTAAAAAACTCAGTCCATGTCCAACCACAGACCAAAAAAATATAAATGTTAAGTGAAGTCCAAATGCAGTCTAAAAATGTAAGAAAATAACAGCTTTTTAACAAAAAAATACACGATTCGTTTTCATTAACTTAGTCCAAATCTAACCCTGATCCTAAATTTTTGAGGCTATTTATAGTCTGAATCCAAAAAATTTATTATAGCTCCTGGGGATCCACTCCAGTCTGCTCATCTCATCTCTGCTATGCAGTACAGTGCATCCTCGATTATCCGGCCATGTTGGGCAACCTTTTTCCAAAATCTTGGCCGGATAAGAAAAGTATCTATCGTAGGGTGCCCACCGTCCACCACCTACACCACACTTAAAAGAAACTAAAGAAAAAAGAACGAAAAACGAAACTAGTATGAGAACAAGCTTAGCCACAAACAATTTAAATGCTAAATGAAACAGAAACTCGGGTGAAGTTTAAAATCACAAAATTTAAGAAACGAGCTTCTTGACAACATTGTTTGTTGGCTTTCTAGTTTTTTTCCACTATAAAACGTGTAGATTTTAGACTAAATAATTGAATGTACCTCCCTGTTCAACCCGGCTGGTTAATCGAGGGGCCGGTTAATCGGGGGCCGGAAAATCGAGGATGCACTGTAGTTCTATCACTGCAAGATGTTGCAACCTTGTCGTAAGGACTCAGCAGTTAATATCACAGACATGCAATAAATACCTACCAGAAAAAATGTTTCCAAGGTTGTTTCTATTATCGTTAACAAAAATCTTGTTGGGTAGTTTTTATGTTTTTTTCTAGGAGCCTCCTATCATAATTTTATAAGATATTGGTTGTTGGCATTTTGTAGTAGAAGAGGATTTTTTACCAAATAGTTTAAGTGAAAGTACTTAGTTGCATATATAGAACCCCTACTAAGTATGTATTTTGTTGTATATGAGTAGAAGGCAAAGTCATAGGATTTAACTCAAATTTATCATTCGATTCCACCAATTATGCCATTAAACAAAACACATTGGTTATTTTAAAGGTGATTCCTGAGGTTGTTGATCTGAATGTTGGAGGAGTTTTCCATACCACCAGTTTGTCTACCCTTCAGAAATATCCTGATTCAATGCTTGCTGCCATGTTTAGTGGAAGGCATCATATTAGCACTGATTGCAATGGAAGGTTATGATTTTTAGTGTATTTTATACAGATGTATTACCATCCTTTAATAAAACGAATGTGTTTAATGGACTATGCTTCTTGCTTACATTTTTTCCAAGGCAGCTGGTTTTGGAAAAAAATCTTTACATTTTTTTGATATAACATCTTACATGCCAAGTTTGTTAAAACTGGATTGCAAAGGTAAATGTAATTAACATCTTTATCAAGCTCCCCCATCATCAATAAAATGTTGGACAAAAGTCAGAAAACTTTAAGCTTGTATTATTGCATGGATATGAATGGATTCGTATTTCTGTGACTGTTGCTTTACTATATTGTCGTCATCACCCTCTGCTTTGACCCAAACTGTCTTCATCCTTAGAATGTGAACTGTTAATTCATTGCAAAGGAGAATAAAAGAAATAACACTCATTTTTCCAATTGATTGCTTAACACCTTCCGTTCCGGCAGGTTAAGGCTAAAATCCAGTAGTTTGCATGGAGAATATCTCCGCCGACGATTGTGATAGAGAGCTGTTCAAACCCTCAAAAGATTCGGCAAGTCTTCACATCTGTATTGAAAAAAAATTTTTGGTTTTGGGTTTCAGGTTTTTTGTGAGTAACGTCATAAGTGGAGTTGTTTTAGGCCTTTCTAGCCCACTTCATCTGGTCCTAGGCCCAGACTGTTAGATGGTAGTATTTTGCTGAAGTTTTTAATGGAAACTAGGTTTAAATCTGAGTCTTTTGATACTTTGGATGACTTGCTATGGTTTCTAGTTGAAAAGTTATGATCTGAAATAAACAGACAAAATAATTAATCTCATATTTAAATAATTACTTTGTTTATTTTAGATCATAACTTTTGAACCAGAAATGCTAGCAAGTTGATAAAGGTCTCAAAAGACTCGGATTCAAACCTAGTTTCCACTGAAAACTTGAGCGAAATACTTCCGTCTAGGCACTAGTGGTTGGGCCCAGGCCAGGTACCAGCAGACACAAATGGCAAAAACCTACCTTACTTATGACATCACTCACAAAAAGACAGAGACCCAAAACTAAAAAAAAAATTTTCATTGCAGACTCGAAGACTTGCCGAGTCTTTTGAGGGTTTAATCAGCTCTCTAGCGCAATTGGCTGAGGGACTATGCGGTTGGTAGGTCAACTGAAATATCACTGGTTTTGCCCTGATTTCCAAGTACGATATATTCGTAGACTGGCAGCAAACGTGTTAAAATAATGAAATTTGTTTGGCACCGATAAATCTCAGTTTTTGTGACTTGAAGCTTTGCTAGACAATTATATGGCAAAGCTTCAAGTCACAAAACAGGAATAAAAAACAGTCAATTTCTTCTTGATTTGGATATATTGATTGTTTTTATTCCTGTTGATTCATAGCTGTAGGACTTCTTATTGGAATTTATTTATTTCTGTCATCATGTGGTGATTTTAGAAGGCTTTGAAAAAATGATGATCTGATGTGGATAACATCATAAGTGAGATCTAGAGTTTTTCCATTTATTTGATATATATATATATATATATATAATTGTTTTATTTTTATAGTGGATTTTAAGGAAAATAGCTTGTAACCACTCAACTACCAAAACTTCTGTGCAAAAATAAATTGTTTAGTTTTATTGTATTAAGTACTTAGCAAAATCCAAACATGTGCTTACACATGACAAACAGAAATTACAAAAATACTGGCTGTCTGCAAACTGAGTTGTACAGGAACTTGATTGTATCACACCTATTGGAAATGTTCATTGTTCAAGGTTGATCAGGATAATATAATTAGGTTCAAGAATTTGATGAAAGATCACATTTTTATGGTATGAATCAAACAAATCATAAAAGTTTTGCTTCTTGTTTCAGATGATTTACACCCTTATTAGCGCTATTGTGATTTTCATCAGTGAATGATTGCCGCATGCAAGTATCTATAATATGCTGGACAGATGGCAAATGCCGAAACTGTATTTAAATGAAACTGCCATGGTTATAAAACCAGCTAGTGGTACAGTTAAGCATCCACCACCAAAGCTGGTAGGCTGGGTAAGATACCCACTGGGTTCAAACCAAAGACTTCAAAAACAGTACTTGTGGCCTGTCAAGTGTCGGGCTCAGCAGTAATGGGTGGATGCAAGGAAACAGTTCATGCGTGGTGCTGTCATTTACTTGCTGTCAATGAAGCCTTCACTATAAAAGTAGGCGCATGTGACCATAGGCCATTTGTGACACTCCTGAAGGAGTACAAAAAGCAAGGATAAATGAAATTGAACTGTCATGTTTCCAAAATCCCAACCAAGCAGTGTTGCACAGATTAAATCATGTTTTTTGTATCAATTCAGAAAACGTTTTGCATGCTTGCTTTGATATTATAACTGCATTTACAGTTTTAGGGCATGCCCTGCATCTTTTAAATTTAGTGAATGAGTTGCAGTTTGTATCTGAGGCTTCAATGTACTTTTTTGCTTTGAGTGTGTATGTTTTCTGATTGCTCAACAAATTGCATTCAGCATTTTATGATTGTAGCCTGTCAAGCGTTGTGCTTAGCAGTAATGGATGGTTCTATTTGAATAAGAGCTGATGATGCCTACCTAGTAGGTGGAATATATACTCTGCAAGATCTTAGTGTCTGAATCTTTGTTGTGAAAGGACTACTTTCAATAGACAGTGATATGATGAGCTGTAGAAATTTATATGAGAAAATATTTCTATGCTTGTTCAGTTTTTGCAAGGTATATACTTCATCAGGCTTGTGCTTCCAGTATTAATCCTTTCTGCTATGGTCACAGGTCTATGGTTGTCCTTTCGCCATGCTTGTTGCATGGTTCTTGTTTTTGCTGAAAATGTTTGTAACCATCCTCCCCTAGGTGTCAGCTCGTTCTGTAGAGAATTACATGGCCCTATGCCTTTTTAACTCATCTTGGAGATCGTGGCAATCTATGGCTCTGTGCAAGTACCAGTAACCACCCAGCATTTACTTTAAAACAAGAATCATTTTCAAAAAGATTACTTGAACTGGTGTAGACGTCTGTTGTTTGTTGTGCAATGTCCTGGTGATGTTAGAAGATGCTTAGGTACTGTTAGTTTAATTCTTTACCCATCCACAGATTTTTCATTGACAGAGACGGGCATTTGTTCAAGCACATTCTCGGCTTTCTGCGGCAAGGTGCTCTGCCAGATTTATCAGTTTGTTTGAAGGTTTATCAAGAGGCCCAGTTCTTCAACATACAGCCAATGGTTGATGCGTTGGAGTTAATGCGGCCAGTTGCTGGCGAAAAGTTTAAGAAAATTTTTTTGGAACACGTAAGTAGCTGTAAGCTCTATTGCACTTTGCAGGTTGATTTTTTGCCATAAAAGCAGTCCTTTGAATAACTGAAGTGTCGTTCACAACATTGGACATTTTCGTTTGGACTTACGGTACTTAGTTCATTGTTAAATACAGTAGCTGAGCAACATGCAATAGACAAGAGGCATCAATCAGGCTTCGGCCTGTCGCCAAATTAACTTTAAATAAATTAGTCGCATTGCATGCGATCCAGTCAACATTGCAATCAAGCAGGTGATGCATTCTGTTTTTTTTTTTTTATTATTATTTACAACGGTAGAAACCCCAAAATCAGTGAATAGCCTTTGTGTTTTAGTGCTCGTAAGTAGGCAGTTAGTCAAGGTCCTCGCTGAGCATGCTGCTCTAAAGCAATCGTAAACAACCATACGCTGGACTTAGTATGTGCACGTCTCAGGTAAAACTCCAGTAGGAAACATGAGTGATACACGGCCCCAAGTGGCGTACATGCTACAGGAAATTTTTATGCGTTTGCAGCGCCAGCGGTCGTGCTACAGGTGTATATTATTAATAACCAGTGGCGGCTCGTGGTGAAATTGGCAGGGAGGGCTGCGAAATTTCATCTCTAGCTGAACATATGGGATTGTCGCCCTGGCTGTTTTTATAATATAGTG
>Ga0210059_1016415_pt1 | contig 10689 bp, 6 predicted proteins | sample Ectturendosymbi2_FD_188042 | JGI IMG/M metagenome (GOLD analysis project Ga0210059, IMG submission 188042) | Ecteinascidia turbinata endosymbiont from Florida, USA - Sample 2 (SPAdes) (version 2) | ecosystem: Host-associated > Tunicates > Ascidians > Unclassified | place: Key West, Florida... | reverse complement strand
GGCTGATCATGTGCATTGTTTCTGCAAAGGTTTTCGATTTTTGAATTTTAAAAAATCGCTACAATGCAACACCTCTGTTTCATGACATGCAGTTTTTCTCTTTTATTAATAAGCGTTAGCACCACAATTTCATGCCTCGCTCATTTATTCTCTAATGCTGTCGCAAATCACATTTTGTTTGCTTTCTGTTGAACAGGAACAGATGCCACAGTTGCGATGAAGCACAAATCTGACATGCCGTATACTTGTGCATTCATTGAGGAGCTCTATCGATTCCGCACATTAGTACCACTGGATGCCCCGCACAAGACAACTGAAGATGCGACACTGTGCGGGTACAGTATTCCGAAAGGAGTGCAGGTAGTCTGAGAGAAAAGATGTTGCATGTTGCGATTATGTCGCCAGTAATGCTCTTCTGTATAAAATTGCTTTTAGATCATTTCAAATATCTGGGCTGTTCACAACGATCCAAGTCTCTTCAAAGAACCGCAGAAGTTCAAACCGGAACGACATCTTGATGAGAACGGAAAGTTTCTCAAATCGAAATACGTCATACCGTTTTCGGTCGGCGCCCGTCGCTGCCTGGGAGAGCAACTTGGTCAAATGGACGTTTTTATTTTTCTGGTTTCTATGGTACAAAAGTTTAAGTTTGAAGCAGGCGATAGTGATCAAAACTTGCTGAAGCTTCAGGAAGGCACCGTCGGTGCAACAAATAGTCCAGTCAAGTACAGCGTGGTTGCAAAAGAACGATAACAATCTGCAGCCAACGTATTTGTAACATACTGAAATAAACATTTTCGTATGTATGAGGACAGCAACATGTCGGTAAAACTGACTAAAGTTTCTCGGATAAATTGTACATAAATGTTTGTGTACCAACGCTTGTTAGTATTATGGCTTTTGGAACGGATGTCCTATGTTTTTGACTGTCTCAAGGATATTATAAATATTGATTACGTCTGTTTCAATAGAAATTTTAAAAAAAGGGAAAAAACGTGTAATTTTATCTGTGATCGCGTGTTTGTACGTGTGTGCGAGCATACATGTCGGTTCACTTGTTTTCAAACAAATGATAAAAACCTCAGAGCAGCTTCCCTCGTCTTCCAACAGTCGTTGGCAGCAAAAATACTTTCGCTAGCCTTTGTTTTATATTTATTTGTGATAACCTTTTTGATTTTCAAAAAGTTTCTTGAACGTTCAAAATACCGAATCGACAGTCACAAAACGAGTCTCAATGCAAAGACTAAGTCGTGAGACTCCTTCTTTGATAACTATATTTTTGTTTCTGAAGGAAAAGACTCCGTTTTTAAACTTTGCTTTTAAAATCATGTACGCAAAATTGCAGAAATGTACAATGAAGCACGAAGTGCACAAGAACTGCAAAGTTAGATAAGCAGTTGGAATTTTCTCCAGGAAACGTGATGCTTGTCACAAAAAGTGGATCTTCATTACTTAAAAGGCATCTTGTTTATTTTTGCATATTCTGCGTGCGTGGAGGTGCACTCGTTCGCGACCTGCGTCAGCTGCACATAACATTAAACCAGTGTTTCTCATCCTTTTCACTTACGTGACCCCAGATCACGTTTGGTAAATATTGCGTTTCGCACTACGTTGTCAGCAGAAGCTATGCTTATGTACAGTTGAATAAATACACATTCTTCTGAAAGTAGCGGAATTATTCCTGCATACAGTAAAGTGAGAATCTTGCTGCTGAACACAATCAGTGTGTTCCCACGATGTAGTTGTTAGATGTCTAGGTAATTGTATTCTAATATATTTTTGTTCCAACTCCGTGACTCTCACAAAAATTCCATTGAATGCAGAAAACATTGAACATCAAGGCCTGCCTGTTTTTTGTCCCATGTTTAGAAATGTCTAATTTGTTAAATTTTGTTTTGCTTGGACACATCCTGTTGCAATGCGCTTTTGTATAACAATAAGCAAATCTGAAGGACAAGTCCAGTTCATGCAATGGAAATCTTAACCTACGCTTAGCAACGAGTTTTTAGAAAACAAGGTTAGGAAGTGGATATCACTTGATCCGTGTGAAGATTTTCCACGTTCAGTAAAGCAATACCATTTATTAGAATTTTATTTCAGGTGGTAAATCTGTTGAAGCGCTCGTAACAATCAATGTGAACAAGTAAACCCCTTACGCTTCGATTTAAATGACTTGAGTTATAAATTCTACGAAGTACAGAAGCAGGTGCTATGAATTTCATGGGTGGAAATACCTCCAAAATCTTGAGGGTAATATAAGATTATGACAACTGTTGCAGAAAATAAACCACTGCAGTTACCACTCATTTTAAAAATCATACTTTTTCCTGCTGATTAATCTGAGAGTATATATCCCGCTCACTCAGTGTTGTAGACTACTTTCGCAATGAATAATGGACCGGTACAAAAAACCTATAGCAATGCGTGAAACCTTCCCTCGGTCGAATTCATTAAAACCGATCGTGGGACGGGAAAAGTTGCCCTTATTCAAATTTTCAGTTGAACCTGACCGGGTTTTGAGTCCTGTCTACTAAAGTGGGAGGAGAGGTATATTATTCGGTCCAAGATAAAACTGTTACAAATGCAAGACGCTCAAGTAACCCATCTCCTCGTATCGGGCTTTTGGTCCGACCTAACATGGAGACAGTAATCGCAATACACAGAAAAACATCACAATCAGTTTCAAGTGAATGATCAGAGATTGTTAAGGAATAGCGAATCACTTTATTCAAAAATGCAAACCACACCAGGCTTCAAAATTGGAAGACCAAGCAAAACATCTGCAACTTAAATCGAAAAAATTCAAACGACCCAGTTGAGAAAGCCACAAACATTTTGACCTAATTTTAGAAGAAATAGTTGGTAAATATGAAGAACTAGAAATTTGAAACATTTTACCATTCGTCTGTAAACACACCCAGTCAATCCAATCATGTGCCTTACCTAAATTCTTGAAAATGGAAATTATGTCTCATTCAACAACTATCCTGGTTATTTCTTTTTCTGTCTTTTACTCCAAGGCTCATGAACAGTCTTTTGAGCTCCTCTGGTCTTCAGTGTTCTGAGGGTTTGATGTCTGGGTCTTCAATCCGTGATCAAGTACAAATATAAAGCTGGTTAACATGGAACGACAATCACTAAGTCAGTGGCGTAGGACGGCTAAGTGCCGCCCGTGGCCGACCATAAAATTGTCGCCTTTTCCATCCCTAAAATTTGCTTGCAAAAATTTAAAATGGAAGAAGACCATGTTTCGTGCTTATTTAAAGATAAAAGGATTAATAAATCATCGTGAAAAACACAATCAAACACTCACAAACTGAAAAGGGTCTTGTTTTTCATTGTCGATTATGAGTCTTGCTTTTTCTGCTTGTCGCCACCTTTCTCATCATTACTCTTCCTATAATTTCTGCTTTCTTCACATATATTGGCTCGGAGTGTTTCGTGAAAAGTTCTTCCCTATTTGTTTTAAGCTTCCGCTATGCCCGCCACTTGACTTTAAACGTTTGCTCATTCCAGGGGATCAAACAAAAACTTAAATCTTGTGATGGCGGCACACCTACTTTACAGATTTAAACAACCTCTGTTGCATTGTATTGTGTGACGTCTTCATTCGCACGCGCAAGGCGCTAAACTTTAAACATGCATCGTAGTAACAAGGAATACACAAATACATGGAAGAAGACAATGCGGTAATAGGGAGTATAGGCTTCATGGCACTATTACATTTATTGTACTTTGATGAAACACAAGCTTTAGGACACACATATCAATGACGCCATCATGATAATTATAATGTAGTATTGCGATGACTTCCAAGTACATCGATTTATAAAATGCATGAGCGAGTTGGAGGCTGCGAAGGACCATGGCCATCTAGGCTGCAGACCTCCCAAGGACGAAGCTGCTCATCGTGTGTGGGGAACAGCGTATAACAGTTATTAAGGGGTTTTTCTTCTGGGTATGAAATGTAATATGTGCAAAGCGGTTATACGGTTAACTGAAGTAAAATGCATTGCAGGCAAGGACAAGTCACCAGAAGAAATTGGTTTGAAGTTGCCACATTAAACATTTACTGTTTTTACACATTCAAAAATATTCGTGAATGCTAGAGAGGAAATGCGTCAAAAGCTATAGACCGCTGCAGCACCGCAATGGTGTCACGCGATTTAAGCAGGTTGAGAACCGGTCGCGCAATCATGTTTTGCGGAAAAGAACTCGCTGTCAATGCATGCATGGGAACGGAAATTCGCTTGCTTTGTATCTACAGACGAAAGGCATCCCACTGTTTCATACACTGGTTTGATGCGACCAATTTCTGTGAACGCAACAAAACCCAAACGACGTGATACATATAACGGGGACACTTCATGATTTGACAGTTTCCACTGTAACTGCGTTAAGCAATTAAATCAATCCACTTGGGTTATGTGCACCAATAAATAATAACACAAAGTATGTTTCTAGTAGCCGAGTAATACATACTCTGCCGAAAAAAGTGCCAAAATCAGGGCGTCCCTGATGAAACATTTATGTTTGATAATATCTCGTGTAGTATCCCCATCTTTAACTGAAAAAAAGTGGTATGTACTGCATATAGCAGGCTATAATAATAAATTTGATAACATGACCTCACTGATATAAAGAACGTTACATTGTGTACTTCACATGAGTTTAATCAGGGTCGCCGGAGCAGAGGTGGGCAGGGTAAGGCAGTAAAAAATTTTGAGGGCAGTGCAAATTTGTAAAAAACAAAAAATCGTTACCAATTATGCTTTTTTCTTTTCAGCAACGATGTTAACCTCAAAGATAATACCAGATATTATAGAAAACCATTCTGAAGTTTCTGGGTGCGCGAATAGCTGCAATAAATTTGTTTCAATTCGATCTTGGCAAACCATGAAATTACCTATGATACTTTCATAAAAAGGCAACTCCGCCCCGTTTGCCCCCCTTTATGAAAGGGCAGGGGGCATAGGCGTCGGAGGGAGTTTTTCTAGGGGAGGGCCAATAGTGGATTTTTCCAGAGGTGGCCAAAAATATTTTTCCAGGGGGGCCAAAAGTGGTAAACTTTAATTTTTCCCACTCGAAATTACGAAAACTACGTTTTTTGCTAAAAATGTAATACGAAAATGTCAAATTTTTAAATCCAGGGGGCAAGGTCCACCCCTTCCGACGCCCATGACAGGGGGGAAATGACCCCGTCATGCACTGGCTCTCGTTGGGTTTAATTCTCTTAGAATGTGTAAAAGCTTCAAACGTTACCTCTGTCGACACTTGCGTGGGGCCCTCAATACGTGCGAGACCCATTTTGATAAAATAGGTCAAATAGACTCTGGTTGAACCGGCTCTGGTTGAACACTGACTTGCAACCTTCATCGTGACCTGAAAACTTGGTCTAGCTTTTGGGTTTGACCAAATTACACGGCGTATATGTTTCCAAACGTTGAATACATTTTTCGTGAGAATCTTTCAGTTTAGGAAGTCTATCTTTGCTGACTAATTTCCAAATGCTATATCTACAGTCTCTAACACCCTTACTATTGCGCATTTTTATCAAAAGATGTTATGTTTGTTATAATTAGCATTACCTAATTGCAGGGACGGGCAATTAATTTGGCTAGGGGGCCACTTTGAGAAGGACGCGTTCAGCGGATAGATAGACAGATTTATTTGGCGGTACTGAGTTCATTCCGCCAGAACAGATGTGCTCTTCAAGACAACGAACGTCGGGGCACCGACAAATACAGAGTTTATCCAATAAGGTGGTCCAGTGGAGGGTTAGCGGAGGGTCTACCTTCTAATTTGATCGTAAATCAAGTAAACAAAACAAAAACAATAATGGTACACAGAAAAGGTATTATTCATTGTTCTTGTGGAAATGCACTTTATCCAGCGCAAGCAATTCAGTCAAACAAATGCAGCCTCAAACGCTTTTCAACATTTAAAATTTGAAGAATTTTCCTGAATGCTTCCGCGGGCCACTGATACCGCTGTGGCGGTCTACATGCGGCCCGGAGGCCTGTATTTGGACCACACTGGACTAGGCTATAGCTTGTGGCACGTATTGAAAATATCCAACTTTAAAACTGAATTTTAAACAATAGCATGAGACGTGCCAAGAAATGCTCGTCGCCAATGCCTAAGTGTCAGGTGATGTAAAGATACGCCGCTGGGGCGTTGCTGAGAATCGAACGATAGGAGAAAAAAAGATTAGGATAGCCTTGCTTGACTACCGTGATTTCATGCAGGGCTTTCTTTATCAGATTTTGAGAGGAGGGGCAATATAAATCTCGAACTAACGAAGTAATGTTTGCTAGCTTGCAGTCGAATGTTATCTCTTTCCTTTGTTCAAAGGACCTTTTACTGGGATAGGGGAAATTTCTTGTCTGGAGAAAAATGTGTGGGGACTGGGACACAATCACCTCCAAATAAGCGTTTCAAAATAGCCCCGGTTTCGAGAATAACACTGAGGTACTTTAGCACATTGGGTTTTACACGGATTTTTGTGTAAACATTTCGTCAATTTGCTCACACCACAACCACATTTCTTGTTTTATTGTAAGCTAGGCTTCCAATCTAGGGCTTCTAAAGACAAAAGCTGAACAGATTAGAACTAAAAAAATAAAAAAATAATTATAAACTAAGAACTTCACTCCACAGGTGAAATAAGCAAGAATCAATCACAAATTTTGATAGGAAGTCGATTTCACCTAAAACTACGCATCATCAGTCCTCACATATTGTTCAAATCGAATAAGGACGCGAAAATTATAATCCTTAATTACGAAGATTATGACGCCATTATAACCAAAGAGCTGCAACAGTTTGAAAAAATGGACGTGTCTGTAGAGGGTTGCGACACTTACCTTGACAAATTGAGAAAAGTGTCACAATGAAATAAACAAAGAAGTTACAACTTTTAAAATCCTTTCAAAAATTAATTTTCAATCAAAAAAGTGCCGTCCCCAGAAGGTGCCACCCTCGGCTCCCTTGCCACGCCACTGCACTGAGTTATTTCGTAGACATTCCACTTTGTATCTCACTTGAATTTGCTGTTGGAAAACTCGAAGGTGAAGCAGTGAGCGAAGGAGACCAACGGCAAGTCAGGCAGAACGCTCATCGCTCCGAAGTTTGCGTCCTAAAATGACAACAGCACAGATCGGCAGCACTTGACAGTCAAACGTTTCATAAGCGCTCAGCGCTAGCAGGCCATACTGTCAACAACTTGAATTGAACGCTCGTCATATTCAAGAGGACATTCTTTGTTGTTTGACTGCATGCATGCCATGTACATTGTGCTAGATGCACGCAACTGCAATGCAACCGGTTGTAAATGAGGTTTTCCTGCCTGGTTGTTTTGCTAGGAACGCTGCAGCAAGAAGTTGCTCAGGCGAAAGCTGAGAAAATCCCGGGTTTAGTTACTCCTATAGACTTAAGATAATTATACTCATTTTAACAATCTTGCAAGCGAGGCTTGTTTGTTGTCGAAAGCCTGATTACTTGTCTGAAGCAACACATGTTTTCGATTCTGTATTTCAAGGTTGTGGTTTTTGAAAACTGAACTAATTTTGTGTTGCCTAGACTCGTACAACGTTTATGTTTTACTGATAATGAATTTTTCCTTCAAAGGAAATTAAATAAAAAACAAACAGCGCAAGCCAAATGTTAATTTTTTGCTTCGATGTTGGACTTAGCAATAAAATATCGTAATGCGCGTGTTGTGCTGAGTAGGCAATTAGAAAACTGAGCTGTTCCCTTGAGAGCACCGCTCCTTTCAGTATATACAGAATTCAATTAGCACTCACGTCTGTCGCAAGAAGGTTTAAACGGTTTCGAGTGACTTGAATGGTCGAATACAATTCTTTGGTGGACATAAGCTTCGACAGTTGGAGGGTGTTTGACAGCAACTGATCTTGCTAGCATGTTTTGCGACGGCACATAAAGCGTAGATCTTTCTCAGAATGAAAGAAATGTAACAAAACCAGATTTATATGGTTGTAGCCTTGGTTAAGCAAATAAAAAACAGTTACATTAACTAAGTATCTCGCTTTGCATTTTAGATGTTCTGCTCTTTCAAAAATGTGATCATTTAAGGGCGCGTAGTGTTTCTGTATTCGCTGTCATTACACCCACAAAGGTTTTTATTTTGGGTGACCTGTGTTGCCAGTTCTTTCACAGAACTCAGTGGAACGCTATTGGCTGACCGTACACTTACAACGCTTTAGCTAGCAAATTTAAATATGTGTTCCGTTTGTTCCTTATTGAACAACTATGCAATAAAATTTGGAAAGAGTGAAAAAGCAACAAAAGCAAATCTTTCTAGAACGTACGTTTTAGTTTATAGGTGTTTTTGTGTAGCATTTGGCCAAGACCAGACTGCAACGATTTGGAAAAATTTTGTTATTGGCAATAAGCAGTGCTTTTAGTAGTACTAAAATATTTACGCGCTATATTCTCTGATACTGATATTTTCAATTTCAAGCTCTGACTTTGTTTGAGAGAAACGTTCCAGATATCTGATTACGTGCAGTGGTGCGAATGCAAAAGTTTGCGTTGGAGGACTTAACAATGTTTTTCAGAATCAGCGAGAAAGCATTTTGATAATTCCTACGACCTACAGCGTAAGCCATGGCAATAAGGCTTTGAAAAACCCTTGCAGTATGTTTACAAAGTCAGTGATAGCAAATGACTTCTGACGGATACCTACTTTTATTGCAAATGCTCCTCACACGTCTGACACAGTGAAAAAAGGTTTCCAACTCACCACGTATTTTCTCAGCTGTTGGCAAATTTTACGGACAACAGATATTTGCAAAAAACGTTCGCGGTCTAAATCGTGTCATAACGATTTTGTTTGGTCTTAAAAGATTTTGTTTTTACATGACCAAACTCTTCGCTTTAAACATAATCAAAATATTGAAATTGCAAATTACAGTAGACTGTGGAAGTTTGTATTAGCCCATCTACTTATAAACAAACTCTAAACATTTGAATAAATTGTGTGCATAATGTATTCATGGACATGTTTGTCACAATGAAAAAGCCATTGTCTAATCGCAAATTGAAAATTATGCCAAACATACTAAAGTTTTCGTCAAATAATAGCAGAGCAGCTAAAGTGTTTTAAAACGTGTTAATTTCGAGGGATGTTGGAATACTTTCACCCATAATATTCTCTGTGGTAAAAATGTGTTCTTTTATCAGCAGTTTAGTTTCGTCGAATAGTACTAATTTTTAATAAATCATTGCGATAAGTGTTAACGGTTGTGACGTCAAAGAATCAAACCACAGTGGAAAGCTACTACTTTGTTTTTCTGGATTTTTTTGAATTTGCAGAAAACAAATTTTGCAAGTTTAACAAAGGCCCAAGTATGCACTTTTTCTGTTGAGTTGAAGGTATGGTTGTTACTGACTGCTAGACAGAATGTGTGGGCTTAAAATGACGTCAAAAGGGGCTAAAAGACACAAATATCTTTGTTATGTCAGCTGGCCTCACAGAGAGGACTTTCCTCCCAAACCGCATTCGATTTCGGCAGTTTTCCAAGCAATAAGAAGCGCACAGCACAATACCAATGTCAAGCTAGAGCGTAAGATTACGACTAGCGCGCGAGTTAAAGCTAAGAAGGTCTTTGCGTTGATCAAGGCACCTTCCTGTTGCTGTCTCCAACCAGCCCCTGGTCTCAGCCTCTAGAAGTCTTCTGCGCAGATGCCGGCCTCGCTATATTTAGCTGCGGCTGATAAGAAGACGGATGCACGGTCTTTTTGTTTAGTAGAGACGAAGGCCTTGCTCTTAGAAACACGCGGCTGGGGCGCGAATGGCAGATATGGATTTTTCGTTTTGACATGAACAACTTTCGCACTGGTCTTGTGCCATTTTGTGTGTGATCTAACGAAACTGACGTCACTTGCTGAAACGCAGTGGCCTCGCGCCGCGCGTTCGCACACCCAACGCATTTCAGCTGTTCGGGCCATGACGTCACGGTGTAATTTCGTTTGGCCGCGCCGGCTCGCAATCTGCGTGTCGCCGTCTCATCTAAGAGTCAGCTATCATCGTTTTGCGTGCTTTGAGAATTTTTTAAAAATCTTTCCAAGTTTTTATGGGGTGAAAAAATGAGTGTGCGAAGAGAAGACAATGTAGAACTGTCACGTGACCTTTATTACATTTTTTCAGCAGTTCAAGCGACTAGTGTTAAGAGCAGGACATGATGTTATAAACGTGACTGGGTAGTGGCAGCGGAAAACGGTCTTCAGCAATGAGGTAAGATAATACAATATTTCTTCAATTGCTCACTTTCATGATCTATACCGGGGACGCCGGAACAACGACAGGGCAGACGGTCAGTAAAAGATTTGAGGCAATGGAAGCTTATAATAAAACAAAAAAATTCGTTATCAATTGTGCTTGTTTCTGCTCAGCAACAGTGTTGACCTCAAAAATAATACTAGAAATTATAGTAAACCATTCTGAAGTTTCTGGTTGCGCGAATAGGCGGCAAAAAATTATTTAAATTTGATCTTAATAAACCATGAAATTACCTACGATACTTATATAAAAGGGCACCTCCGAACACGTTACCTCCCTTATGAAAGGTCGGGGGAAATGCCCTCATCACTCGCCCCACTCCAGTGTCCCCGATTTTCACCTTCTGTTGCTCATTGCATAAAAAGCAGTTCAAGCGATCGCTGACT
>Ga0210059_1016414_pt1 | contig 10689 bp, 7 predicted proteins | sample Ectturendosymbi2_FD_188042 | JGI IMG/M metagenome (GOLD analysis project Ga0210059, IMG submission 188042) | Ecteinascidia turbinata endosymbiont from Florida, USA - Sample 2 (SPAdes) (version 2) | ecosystem: Host-associated > Tunicates > Ascidians > Unclassified | place: Key West, Florida... | reverse complement strand
TTGCTAAGATGAAAGTAAGCCATACAATGTGTGGCCCTCACAAACATAGTGGCATAATTTTTGGCCCGGCAAGGCATTTTGGTTGGCATAGTTGCCCTACTCTGCACCATTGTACCACAAGTTATGCGTAGTATTAATTCTTTTGCTCATGTCACTTTCACACGTATTGAGTAAACATTCAGTAACCCGCACAAAGAATTTCCTGTCCCGCGCTCGCCCCGCACCAAGTTCAACCCGCGCCTGCTCCTCACTCGCACGCATAACTCTGCGGGTTCACGCACCCGCCCCACAAACACGGGTACCCGAAACCCGTCCCACGTAGGACTCTAATAGGTAAGTTTTATTTTGGAGTGAACAGTTTTTATCTCCTGAACAGGATTTTGTTGCAAAGAGGTATTTAGTGTTCTAGACGTTTTACATTTTGTTCAGTTCGACAAAGGTGGCACGGGCCTTGGTGTTGAAATTGGAATGCTTCTCCAATTCACATTCAAAAGCTTTTGTTACAGTGTCTCTGCACAGGCGTGGCTGAAGTACTTCCACATCTGCCACCACAATATAAAACACTGGTTTTTGCTTTCCAGTTTCTCGAGTTTTGGTTAGGCGGTCTTTCCAATTGGGCAGGTCCCCAATGGATTGACAGCTATCTTGACAAAACTCACCTGAGCTGTTTTTGCAAAAGTCTGCACTAATGCGGAAAGTTTCGTTTAATAATTCTAGAAATGTAGTAATGCGTGAGGTGCCGATGTTCCAAGCACGTTGCAGCAAGCGCACCGGTATGTCTTTGGTGTCCACGTTCATTAAATTCTCCAGGCTTAACTTGTGTGTCTTGAAAAGCGGGTAAGCCCAAGCCGCTGTATTGCAACGAAAGAACTTTGCTTATGCACCGTTGACCTTGCGGTACGCGTTGCTTTTGCATTTCATTCCAGTCACGTGTATCTGCAATTCATCATTCACTAAACCCACAGCATGAAGTTTGCGACCACAGAATGTTCTCGTGATGCTTGATTCTTGACTAAGTTTCCGCATTGTTGGCATTATACCAAAAGTTGGCTCCTAACTATCTGTTGGCCAGTTACCCGTTTGGAGTTAGTGCATTTGGAACAAAGGCAATCTCGGGAATGTTGCAGAACCGTGTTAGAAATCGAGCGAGAATTCATTCACTGGGTTTTGCTGACAATCAAAACAGCTATTTTCCAAACGTTTAACGTGATTTTATTTGAATTTATTGTTTGTAAGGATAGGCTATTTGAATTTTTTGTAGTGTTCACGCATTTTTTGCGCTCGATAATAATTATCTTGTGCTGAATTTGCCTTGGTGGTGGGATTTTGCTTTTAATATTACACTGATATGTATGTGAAACATTGATGTAGTAGGAAGTCTTCCCTCTAAGAAAATTTTACACAGAAATGATGTTTATTTTAGCGAGCGTGAATATTCTAAAACTGAGTTACCAGAGTTCTAAATGAGTTGCAGACTTCGTGAATTATTAGAATAAGTGTAAAATCCTGTCAAAATATGAACATAGTATACGTTTAAATCAAATATCTTATTGTTTTCGTACTTTTCAATGTTTTAGAATGTTGCATGTGCGAGAGAATGAGATTTCAATGCACAAATCGTCCGGTGGTACTGCGCGGTTGTGCACCTTAGAGCGAACATTGGTAGTAGGTATGCGTTTATGATTTCGTTTATTTTATTTTACAAGATGTTGAGAGATATTCAGACAAATATCGAGCTGTTCGGACGACTGATAGTACTATTGCGTGGAAGCCAGACTGGAAAAGACTACCTAAAGAGTTAAAAATTGCTGTGAGGTATATTGTGTGTGCTTGTTGAAAGATCACTATTTCTAGTGACAGTGTGCAGCAAAAATATCTGTTATGATGCCACTAAAAGGACTGCGTGTTTGCGTGTAATGCGCCGTGCATTTGAGGTACCATTTCCATAATACTTCCTGTAAAAATAATTTTTTAAGTAGAGGAAATTTTAAGTATAGAATGGTGTTAAAGGAAAAATATAATTTAAGTTTTGTCTTCAAAAAAGCTGTTTCATGGGTAGTATTAAGGATGCTCATTTCGTGAGCTATTGACATGTTATGTTGGCAATTCAATATTGAGGTCGAGATCTTTGAAATGCATGAATTCAAAGCTATTTCACCAACTCGGAGTCGGAAGATTATTTTCCTAATATCGTAGTGAAATTGCAAGCATCTTTTTTGTTTAACCTTGCGAGACAAGCCAGCACATTAATTTATGCATTTTCTGTTAGACAAGAGGGATCATGTGTAGCCGACAATCTCTGTACAGAGTAGAAAACTGTCAGCGTCCTTGTCAAAAACTTCAGGATGCACTCGTGTCGTAATAGAAGCGGTTTTTAAGCAGTATGACGTGACGATGTCGACCCTGTGATGTTATTTGAACCCGTGAAAAATCTAAATATAAATTAGTCCGTTTCTGTATTTTCACCATTGTTGTAAATCACGGATTTATCAAACTACCAAAAAGTTTAGTCGTTTTTGCAAAAAATATCGTTGGTGATAGTAACTTTACCTAGCTGGGTTTAGGGGGCACAATCTTACGATGTATGCCTGCTGTTATACAATCACGGCATGTAGATAGCAAACTCTGCTAAGTTGGAAGCTGTTGTTTTCTTCGTAAATAGTTGCAAATGGTTGGCCTCCTTTTTTACACACGCCTTTCTTGTCCAGAAAGAAGCGAAAAGGTGGGGTAGTTTCTGCACCTAACTTACCAAAAGCGAAATTTAAGATCAAGAAGGGTGAGTACTTTTTGTTTGCCTTGTCATACCTACGTTACATAAAGTTTTCTGTTCAAAAATATTGAAGTTTTCGCATTCTCTACGCTTTACCACAAACGCATGCATATACTGCACGTGGTTCTAATGAGCGAGTAGTAATTCGTCCACTGAAAATGATTCAATGAAGACATACAGTACGTTTTAAGTAGGAGGGTACAAAGGATTGGGCTTCATTAATGCAATCGATTTTCAATTGCAATTTACACGTTTGCAAAATTGTTCAGTTTACGGTATTAATTATAATTACTTCGCAGAAATTGAAATACTGTAATGGCAATTACTTGAATTCAGAGTACATTTAAACAGGGTCCCCACGCGGTATTGAATTAAATCGGTTTTTAAGACCTTGGAAAAGTGTTGAATTTGGCCAAAATAGGCATAAAGTATTGAAAAAGCACGGAAATTCTCCGGGGGCCACGAGAAGAGGCCTTTATTAAATAGCTCTGCCGTGATATTGCAAAACCCAAAACAAGGATAGATATTTTTATTGATGAGCAGGGGGCCTCCAGTGTTGAGAGTCTTTGGAAGAGGGCTACAAATTATGAAAGTTTGAGAAGCACTGGACTAACATATGTGATTGGAAATCATTTCGACGTTTCTTAGATGAACATTATGTGACATTTGCAATTAATTAGAAGCTGAAAATACTGTAAATATAGTACTACTTCTATCAGTTCGAAAACTACAGTAAAGAAAAGTTAAAAAAGGTCTGCATTAGTGTTTCTTTTGTTATATTGTTAGTTTGTGTAGACGATGGATGGCAGTAAAATTGTGGTGGTGGTCTTGGTGCAACTTTTTTCGCAAAGTTCCAGATTTGTCATTGCTGTTGCCAAACACGGTTGCTGGTTTAAAGTCTCCCCTGCTGCTGGTGTAATGTGTAGTGCTTGTGCCCCACGTGGACTTTTTGAAAAATCAGTGCGGGCCTAAGGGAGAAATACACATAGGTAAAAGCACAAAATAGAGGTAGGCTGCAGTCGAAACATGCTTCAGTGCAGTGAAGGTATTTGCAATAGATTGCAATAACCCTGGTCGTTGAAAATTCAATCCAAATGTTTGTCAGGATTGCTGCTGCAGGCAGGACTGGAAGGTTGGAAACACAAACGCATATTACAACAAAAAGTAGGCAACTAATGGAGACTTAAAAACACTTTGCTTTCAATAACGCCAGGGTCTTCAAACGACACAGTATCTGTTGTCATGATTGCTGGCACAGTCAACCAGGGTTGTGGAGCCAGAACTCAAGCTTCAGGCTCCGGCTACAGGCGCCTAAATTTTTTTACTCGGGCTCCAATATCTAGAAGTTTTTTACTCCAGAACAAGTTGGTCCATTAAAAGCTAATAATAATGGAATTATTTGTATAACTCGCTTGCCTCACAAACACTGTATATGGAACCGGAACCGAAATTTCAGGCTCCGACTCCGGCATCTAAAAGTTTTTGGCTTCGGCTCCAGAGCCCTGCAGTAAAACAACTATTCGTCAGGGCCAACAAGCTTCAGCGCTATTTATGCATGAGTTTTAAAGGTAAATGCTTTGGAGCTAAAATTGTTCTGATTTGCCTAAATCTGTTCCCATTTAGTTGAAGCTTTTCCGAAGTCTTCGCACATCCAACGTGGTTGCCTTGACAAATTTCCTGGAAAAATAGCGTGGGTTTAAATCTGTTCGAATTTAGTAGTTTGTCATGCTAAATGCGTTCGATGTATATTTTTTTAAATACGAACGGCGTGCTGTTGTCGTGAACGTCTCTGTTCTGTGTTTCGTTGTTGACTAAATGCTAACTGTAGATTTTGACTGGATCTAGACGATACAGAAATTAAGAAGAAACTTGATGATTTGGAAAGACGTGATGGCGAAGGCGAAGAAGCGAAAAGCGATAAGGTATTTCTGGTGATTCGGAATATGTAAGTGGTTTCCTGTAGTAGATTTTGTACCTGCTGCTGATTAGCCTTTGAACCCACGCCTTTGACTGTATTCTAGATATTTGGATCGCCACCGGACTTTCAGCTTAACTGCAGAAACCACTTGTGCTTAATAAAAGATATAAATTAGTTATTCCGCTTATCTTCAAACTTTAATGTATTCAGGATGGTACTGAGTCAGAGGCGGAGGATGAAGATGACATTGTTGAAGACGATGAAGATAATGAGGAAGAAAATGATTATTTAACTTCCTACTTCGATAATGGAGAATCATATTTGGATGAAGAAGACGACAACTTAGATGAAAAAGATGGCGGAATATATTAAAATACGCCGAATCGCGTTGGTCCTGGGTAATTCGGAGTTGCATGTTGGGGGGAGAAGATCGGTTGCTGGCTGAGTGCCGTGTGGTGAAGTTCTGGCTGGCATCGTAAACCAAATGCGAGTTTCGCCCAAGTTTTTCAACCCGAAGCGCAAATCTTACCAGTCATTCAAAGATCAACACGGATCTGAACATCGTGTAAATGATTGCAAAGAAACTGAATAAAATATTACGAAAAACTCGAACCGAATGTGTGGGAGACCATGTCGCCGCGCAGGCAATTTTCTAAGAAATTAGTGAAACGCGTTGGAGCCATTTCCTTGAAGTTTCAGCCACATCTACTGAGCATGTGGTGTTTAAGACAAGCACGCTGCAAAACGGATGAATCTGAGGAAAAGTGGTTAGTAAATACTTACCACGATTGGTCTTGCAACGATGGATTCTTGAACTGAGGTAGATCTACGTGTACGTGTCGATTTCGGCAGGGCATGTAGTTTGCCGAGGATCTGATGGTGAACACTCCTATGGAGCGTGAGTAAACTTCCCAATTAACTTGCATCAAACAGCGTCCATATGTCTAAGGTAATGGTGGGTTCATTTGAGTCATGCCAACGTGCCGAACACGCGTATACAAAGGACAAGCTCCGGTCTGGAGTTGTAAGGCATGTAATAAAGTTTGCAGAAATTGCACTGCATTTAGAATGTTGTTTAGTGTTATGCGTTGCATTCTTAGCTTTTGTGAAAAGGGCTGTTAATAAAAGCCCGAAAAGTCTGGATGGAGTGCTCCGTTGTCTCAGGCGGAATGTGAACCGATCGCAACACATTATTTTTATGAGATGGCAGCTGCTGAGGTAGATATATTACAGATCACTGTTAATTGTCCAACGCAAGAGCTTAATGTCGCAAGAGGCTGTTCATTCTTTGGGAACTGCTGCATCGCTTGGATTTTCGGCGCCGAATACCACTGATTTCACTATTCGCGATGTTACTTCGTGATATTTTACTTTCGTAAGTGGTTTGTGGTATTATGCAGTACGGTTAAGTTGTGTATAGAGTTTAATTGGCGTGAACATTCCAACAACCACTGCTTACAAGCGCCGTTTCGGTGAGTTGTTATTAAAAACAGCAATTTTCGATATTGCCATCCAGAGATTTGTGTTTTGTTCCTGATTGTTGGTAGGTAATGGTGGATACAAAAGAGTGATTTTAAGAAGTTGAGTTTCGTACCTTTAAGTTGATTTTGGTATTCATGGTTTTATTTTGAGACAAAAAACGAAACTCTGCATTTGTTCGTGAAAACATGCATGGAAAAAGTTTTTGGGCAGTGCTGACCTGATTGCCTTGCTGTCAAAATAATAAGCTGATCAAAGTTCAAACGAACTTCTGTTTTATTTTTTGTTGTCAAAAATACCAAACAAAACGTTCTGCTTTCAAATCGATGTGCGATGTTATTATTTGCAAATAGCACATATTTTGCGCTCATGACAAAGTTGCTCAGTGCTCATCATGGTTCGTGAAGTTGGTTGAAGTCGAACTGTGGTCATACAGCACAAATGCCTTCGCACAGGCCCAAGTGAGTCAGGGCGATGCTCGTCCATGCGGTATGTGCTTTGGAAAACTGTCAGATGGCAATGCATGGCAAACGGTTTAATATGAAGCTCTGAGATCAAGCAGTGATTCATATCCAGGAAATCGGACATACACGAACAGTGTTGCTTCAGATCTGCTGCTTCGCGTCGTCATCGCATCACGGTTCACTTGTTGCGCCTCAAGGAACGTCATCGACGCCGTATCGTCATGTTCCTAGCATAAAATACAGGTCAGGTCGGTTTCGAAAACGGATGGTTTTTATTTGACGTGAGTTGGTACTGCCCTAAAAATTGCATGATCTTGATAAGCAACAAACTAATAATGCATCACTGATAAAGCTTTTCCCGCAGGCATGAGACCACATAGTTTCATTGACTATGTAATCCCTGTGACACGCTTTTTTACGGTACTACAGTATATTAATCTGGCCAGTAACGTACAGCACAGGAGCTCGAGATTCATTGACAACGCTGATGCGTTTGACGTTACTTGGATATTGATTGGTGATTGACAGTGGTGGACTTAGGGTTGGGGGGCCCGGGGCAAGGCTGAAAAGGGAGTTCCTTGACGACGTCATTATACCCAGCAAACCGTGATAATACCTTTTGGTCAAGCCTAGGAAGGCCACCCAAGAATACATGTTTGACACTACGGCATGACTGACAACAGAAAATACTAAGGGTATTCATGATACACAACTTTAAAGATACTGAAAGTTGGGAAGACAAAGCTAGCAACACATCTAAGTTTAAGTGATAGCAAGTTGACATCACTCCCATTTCTCTAAATTGCGCCCCATTTCTCCGCATTCGCCATCAGGAGACTAGAAAGTTTATACCGAAAAATGCTTGGTTTCCTGAATTTGTTCACAGCCGTGTCCTGAAAATACTCCATGAAACAACAGGCAACAACCCAGCGGATTCAAAACAAATTTGTTTTGAACTTCTTCCTTTTAATTACATTCAAGAACATGCAGTATTAAACAAAGAATAGACTGCAATTTACAACAGACTTCAAAAATGTAAATTAAGCTTGATACTGATCAATGGAGTCCAAAACAGATCTATCTTTGAATACAACAAAACTCTTGGACGTTCATATGCACTACAATTGCTCTTGAAGCAGGTGCCCCTTTTTCATTGTCGTCCACACTACATTATAAGAAGCTTCGTTCTCTCACATTGAAAAAATCACGATTTGGTATTGTTGCGATCGGAAATCCCGAGCGGCATGTGCGCAAAGCTTCGCACCGTGGCAGAAGCAACAGTAGAGATCATCCGACGAGATAACTCTCGTCGTCACCGTTAGCAAGCACAATCAACTGTTCACCAGGTTCACAAGCATTATTAGAGGTCACTCACAAAGATCACTCCATCAGGATCACTCTGTTATTGCTTGTTTGCGCCACACACATATTTTTGTTCTTCGCGCACATCCCGTTCGTGGTGAATCACACAATCAACGCAACACCACCGGAGAGGTTGCAACAGTATACATTTTTGTTTTTACTCGATAGGGTCTTTTCAGAACTTTTTGGAACAAGTTTTAACCCACAATTTAAGATATCGAGGATGGTTAGGTTTTCTTTGGCCAGTGGCGTGCAGAGGGGGGGGGTGGTGGGCGAACGGGGCGATGGCCCCGGGCATCCAAAAAGTAAAATTACAAAAATGTAAATTCTCTAACTACATCATTTTTCCCACTGCAAGTCTACTGACACACGCTGCATGGATTTAATTTTTCGAAACTCATTTTGTTGTCAACACTAATTTTTATGCATTCAAATGCCAGTAATTCTCAGTTTCTTCAATGCCAGGAACTTGTGCTGTAGGTGTGCGGCCGACACCCAATGAAACTGATGGCGATGGGACTTGTTCCAGATCGTCCGATCGAGGGAAAATCACAAAAAAGATTGAAAGGTAACCTGGGTTCAGAAACACTCGAGTTTTTTTAAAAAACAAACAACCCACTTGTTTTTTTTTCAAAATCCAGGTGTTTTTTTAAAGAAGCAGGTTTTTGTTCCTTTAAAAAAGACATAAACCCCATTCTGAATTGCTTGTATTGCATCATGCAATATCACCACTTTCAGAATTACACAATAATAACTTGTTATACCTACTATGGCATTCAAATCGGAGGTAAAGAAATGTACCTAATCTTTGTTTTCGCAAACTGTTGGTAGTCAATTCACTCGAGTGGTAAGTCATGACAAGCATGTGCACAGCAAACAGAGAAAAATCACTCCCACACAAACTCTACAATTGCACGTCAAATTTATGTAGATGCCCTGATAGTTTAGCATCTATAAAGTGTATGTTTTCAACATATGCTTTGGTATGGTCCAACATCAGAAAGTTTGGATGCAGAGAAGGCAGAAAAATTGATTAAAATTTTACCGATTTTACAGAGCTGAAAAAGCTAACCATAAGAATTTACTCAAACTGTTCGAATTATTCTTCTCTGTTTTTCAAACCCACCAAATTTCGTTGCTTTCCGTTTTGTTTCACTAAAAAAAAATTTGCAGTGAACTTTACAAGTGAGGTGCTTATTTTACTTTTATTCATAGTATGTTTTTCAAAGGAAAAGAAAAGAGTGAGATTTTTGTGGGTTTTCATTGATTTTTTAAGTGTTTTTTTAATCTGGTGGCATTTCTTGTTTGGGTCCAATTTCATCAGCCCTGAAGATAATTATGGACGTTTAATTGATTTTCTGAACCAAATTTCAAAATTTTCCTAATTGAATGTGGTTGATTTAGCTGATTTTTTGATGCATCAGTAGTTTCCCGTTTTGTTTTTTGTGCTAATACAGTGGCACATCTGTGCTTGCAATATGTGCTTCGATTCGAGCTGCGTCAATAATTGGCTGTTCAGTCGGATTGATCATAACGGCTCACACAAGCCCGTATCCAGGGATGTAGTGGGGTGGGAACGGCGTTCTCACGCGATTTTGCACTAGTAACATTACTTGAACTTTTTGATTTTTCCTTTCAATTTCTACGTGTGGATTGCGAGAACTAAAGGACCTTTTTGCGTGTGAGGGAACGGGGTTCCCAATCTCTTTTTTTAGCACTACACCCCTGCCCGTGTCTGCTCTTTACCCTTAGTAACTGTACATATTACAGCCACAAAAAAACAAAATTATCTTGCGTACTTTATTAGCATTCTCAATTCTTACGTAGTTTACAAGTTTCAAACTGTCAACACTGGGTGTCGGCCACCCTTGTCGCATTCCTTCTGATCGACTGCTATCCAACAAGACATTCGCGCAGTTTTTGCAGTTGTGAACTGCGTTGATGTAGCACTAAGTGTGTTCTACTTCCCTGTTTTAATGCGTTGCCAGATAGAACAGTTCATAACTGCAAAACTATCTAAGGAGACCGCTGTTAATGTTCATTACAGTGACACACTGTGGCCTGCATCAACGAGTAAACAGAGTGCGTGTAGAATAATATGCATAGGGATGCCGGAGAATGGAGGCATGGCGGGGCCATTGCCCCCTCTGCCCTTCCAAAAGGGTGGAAGCGGTGGCGAAGTCGTCTTTTCATATCAGTATCATAGGGAATTTCATGGTTTGTCAAGATCGACTTGAAACAAGTTTATACAGATATTCGGGCACCCAGAAAATTTAGAATGATTTTCTATAATTTCTGTTATTATTTTTGAGGTCAACAATGTTGATGAACAAAAACAAACATAACTGGTAACGAATTTTTTGCTTTTTACAAGTTCCCATTGCCCTCAACTCTTAGTACTCCCCTTGCCCTACCGCTGATCCCGCGTCCCTAAATATGCATGTTGTGTCAACCAACTTCGCTATAACGTTGGTTTGCAAACGTGAATATGACGTCATATTGTGACGTCACAAGCAGCGTATATCCAGTAAAAATGACCAACATACGCCACTGCTCAATACTAGAATTCGGAAGGGGGGCATCAAATCAAGCAGTCGCCCCGGGCATCACCAGACCTCTGCACGCCACTGTCTTTGGCCTTTGAAAGAAGAGTACTTGCACATTACAGTTGCTGTTGAGGGCTGCTTTGAAAGCAG
>Ga0210059_1016413_pt1 | contig 10690 bp, 8 predicted proteins | sample Ectturendosymbi2_FD_188042 | JGI IMG/M metagenome (GOLD analysis project Ga0210059, IMG submission 188042) | Ecteinascidia turbinata endosymbiont from Florida, USA - Sample 2 (SPAdes) (version 2) | ecosystem: Host-associated > Tunicates > Ascidians > Unclassified | place: Key West, Florida... | reverse complement strand
AATCAAAGGCTCAAAAGACTCGGACTCAAGCCTAGTTTCCAATGAAAACTTCAGCGAAACACTTGGGCCTAGCGGTTGGGGCCATAGGCCAGGCAACTTGAGCCAAAATGACCCCAAAACTACTTCACTTATGACATCACTCACAAAAAATCCGCACTCACAAAAAATCCGCACCCCCAAACCAAAAAGTTTTTTTTTGAGTGTAATCTACTAGACTGGCTGATTCTTTTGAGCCATTCAACAGCTCTCTAGCGCAATCGGCGGAGGAGCTAGGGCGTTGGTAAGGCAACCGAAAACTGCTGTTTTTTAGGCCGAAATCGAAGTACGAATATATCGTACGCCGGCTATCAAAGTGTTAATTAACTAATTAGGTAATTAGTCAAATATTTTTACTAACTTACATCACAACTTTTGAACCCGAAACCCCAGCAGGTCATCCAAAGTATCGAAAGACTCGGATTGTAGCCTAGTTTCCAGTAAAACTTCAGCGAAATACTACCACCTAACGGTTGGCGCTCAGGGCCAAGCAAAGTGGGCCAAGGTGGCCTAAAAGTCCTCCACTTAAGACGTCACTCACAAAAAACCTGCATCCCCCAAGCAAAAAATTTTTTTAGAGTGCAGACTAGGAAACTTGCCGCGTCTTTTGAGACTTTTACCGGGTCTGTAGAGCATACCGGACCAGATAAATTCTCGCGCAATGCCGTGTGCGTTTAGGCGTTTTTTTTCTGAAAGTCCCCGAAACCTAGCGGACGCCAAAGAGTTAATAAAAGTGGGACAAAAACTATTACTACTGCAATAAGGAACTGCCCAGTGCCCACATTACTTACCCAATTGACACTGCACTGTTATCGAATTGACGCGTGAGCGATTCGTCGCCCTTGGCTTACCTTCGTGAACGCACTTGCGAACTCAACACTGGGGCGTTTTTACAATGCAAAGAATTCGAAGGCTTGCTTCGTGCGCTTGGCCTATGGTATTGCGAAAGCTGGAGAATAGGTGAAAATGAAAAGGTGAAAGCTGATTCCACTACAGAAAGGTGTTTTTTGTAGGTGTAGTTGGAATCGCCGAGGTGTGATTTTATTCAGAGTAGTCCAAAAAATAACAGCCAGCAAAGAAAATTGTAGAGAACTGCTGGACGATGAGGTCATGAAAACCACGTCGCATTGTAATTACACTGTTCAAGTGGCTTTAATAGAATTTGAACAGCTTCTACAGGGCAGGAAATGAGAGTTTGTTTTGACACTGCAAAGCCACTTTGTTGATTTCAGTCAAGATCATTAACCAGGCTATTCTCTGCAGTACAAAGCAACAGAGTGTCAAATATGAGGATCCACAGCACTTTGTAAGCTGTAATCTATGAACAGTATAGGTACTGCAATTCAATATATTGCAATTATAACTTATTTCACAAACTTTTATGACACATTTTATGCTACTCCATGTGTTCCATGATTATGGACTGAGGAAACCATAGCCACATAACTGGGATACAAAGTTCAAAGTATAGCCTATACTGAAGTTATCCACTTCCAATATTACGTATTTTGCAGAGGTTCACAGGTTGAATAATTGTACTATACCAAGGTGCAATGAAAACCTATTAATCAGTATTGGGGCAATAGTCCTTCAGTCCAATATCTGATATCTTGTAACCTACCAAATGGATGGCAAATAATCTTTCAGTGTAATTAACCAATTTAATTTTGCTGATTGTTTCCCTAATTAGGTGTACTTAGCCTACAGGCAAAACTATTTTAAAAAATCCGTCATTTTTGCTAAAGATTAGCTGGAATAGGCTAATCTGTTCCACAGTAGTGGTTTTAGCATCAAACAAGTACTGGTTGTCCAAGACTTAATACAAACCACTCAACATCATTTTCAGTCGAAACCCTTTCGGATTCCCAATCTACCTCCGCTAGTTGGATTCGCTGAATCACATATGGTTGAAAAAATGCACGCTCAGACACTCACTGTGGATAACACTAATTTGAGGCCTGACAGGCCAGAGGGCCGTGTTTCCAAATGATAAACGTGAATTTTTGGCAGGCTGCAGACGACAGAAGGGCGGGCCGGCAGGCTGCACAAGAGCGGTCCAGCGCAGCAGGTTGTGGCAAAGGACGGACTGGCCTGCAGAAAAGGGCAGCCCTCCAACCTGCCCTTTTCTGCAGCCCAGTTTAATGTGCAGCCTGTCTTAATGTGCAGCCCACTGGCCCGATCTTTAGTACAGCCTGCCGACCCACCCTTCTGTGCAGTTCGCCAGCCCCCAGAAAATTCATGTTTTTCATTTGGCAACACGGCCCTCCAGCCCTTCATTTAGTGTTAATCCCTCACTGTCGTGCTTTAGTGATTTGTGGGATTCCCAATCCAACATGAATCCCATAACAGTGCAGTGCAAAGTGGGTAACTGATCACATTTGCAATTTACAGAACACACAGGGATGCCATATTTATTGCTATTAATCTTACTTCTTTAAACTATTCCACATTCATTTTCTTCCCAATGTAAAATATTTGCATATTTTTTTAACAAATGTGCAATACACAAACATTTAGACCATAAGTGACAACCAACACAGTACAATAAATTAAACCCATCCATACCATACTCCATCAAGCACTGTAGCCTACCTTAGTTAGTAACCAATAATTCAATTAATAATTAATTGCATCAGAGATTAGTCCAGTTTTACACTAGGAATAGGATGGACAATCCTACAAACCATAGCATTCGTTAGTTGTAAACAAAACCACAGTGAATACAGTACACTGTATCCTACTTTATCATTAAATGTCCTGCTAGCGTTTCCACACACTCATCTGCCACAACACTGCGACTGACTGTCACAGTCACAAACAACACTGACTGTGTAGGCCTAGTAGGCCTATACTATAGTCAAGCTTTTTCTAGTAGGTTAGGACTCGAACGAAGTCAGCACAAGTTCAGCGTATCACTTTAATTTTTACACAAGTCATTGGCAATACCTCAAAGCTTCCATGGCGTCATCCAATACGAAATCAAAACTGTTTTGCAATGACAGACCATTCCACCCCACACCTTCGTATGTGAAAGACGGTATCACACAGCGATTTCATTAGCGCGGCAAGGCGTGCTGCGCATGAAACAGAATGGAACAAATCGGTCACGTGGCCCACGTGATGGCACCTCATGTTACAGACAATCACTGGAGTGTGAAGAAAACACAGCATGCCACAACGACGAATTGGTTAGTGAACCCATTTAGGATTTCGGTCCGCATGCATTATGAAATATCGTTGGCGGGCAGCACACATGTTCATAAGGAAACATGTGGTGCGGAGGCTGTTTATACTTCTGGAATCAAGATTATAGAATGAAAAACTGCACCAGCTGTCTTTCCTAAGTTAAACACAACTTTTTTTTCAGCAGCATTAACAGTAAACACAACAGATCTTCAGAAAGCGTGAAAGACTACTAATGCTGAGACCAAAGGCGCAACCAGGGGGGTTTGAAGGGGCTCAAGTCCCCCCCTTAGCAATCAGAATATTGATGTTTATTTTCTTAGTTTTTCACCAACACTGTAAGTCGAGATCGGGCGCATTGCAGAATGTTCTTTGGCAGTACCACAAGGCGGGGCGTAGCAACACATTTATTATCAAACCAAGCGGTTATGAATTTTCGAGATTTGAGAAATATTGAAGCAGCTTTCTTCATTCCTGCGTGGTTTGTACTACCATATATAACAAGAGCTGGGTGTTACCGTGCTCTGCCAACGTGGAAACAAGCTTGACATTTGAACTACCAACAGTGTCGATTGATGTGTAGTTTATACGTCACAAAGCAGGGACCTCCCTGATGTGCACACGTGGATGATATGCATCAGTGTTACCACTTCTGATGTTTTGAGAAAAATTTCTGATGTCTGATGTTTTGGCAGCAAATCTGATGTTGACTGAGCTGTTATTTTTTTCCCCAATTTTATATCCTTTCAGGATGAAGATAGTTAGATTCAAAAATTTTAAATTTCTTTCATCAATTTCTCACTCTCATGTGTGTTTGGTAGTCGTTCCAAACCGAAGAATCTCTCTTCCTAGCATCGGGAATAACATAACACGTTACGCATATAACCGATTTTTCCATTTAATGACGATACTTCGCTCAGTTTCGGATTCAACGTGGGTTATCGCACTTTGCTAGGTATTGGTACAGAACCGTCGCCAGAAAGTCTTCAATAGGGGTGCTTTACGTTTGTGTAAGGGGGCTTGAGATTCTAAAAGTTTACAAAAACTCCACTGATTTAAAGTGTTTCATATTTCAATTTGGTGGGGCTTGGAGCTTGGTTTGGGGGGCTACGCCCACCAAAGACCCCGTGGCGACGGGACTGTATTGGTAATGGAAGCATTTAGCTTATATTAAACTGTAGTGTAAAAATCTGAAGTTGAAAAAAGCAACAATCGGATGTTAACGAAACTGACACCAGTGGCAAGACTGCCTGATATGCAGTGCGAGGTGTCAGTGACCGCTAGCTGCAGGCTGGATTAATTAACTATTCTGCTAATCAGTTGCACGCCTCTCTTTAGTCAGCAAAAAGTGTTAAGTGAAATCTGACAAGTTTGTGGTGAAATTAAAAATAAATTCATCTTCGTATGAAATAGATCAGGGTGAGCAGCCTCGAAAAGTTTTTATTGGCCGGTGTCAGAACAGTAGTGTTGCAACCTCTCCGGTGGCGTTGCGTTGATTGTGTGATTCACCACGAACGGGATGTGCGTGAAGAATAACACCATAATATATGTAGCGCGAGCAAGCAACGGAAAGAGAGATTGCGAGCATGATCTCTATTGTTGCTTGCTGCCACAGTGCGAAGCTTTGCGCACATGCCGTTCGGGTTTCCGATCGCAATAGTAGGCCTACCTCTGGTAGCTACGATGTTTCGGCGAATCTCCCAAGCATGCATAAGATCAGCGGTTCTTAACCTTTTTTCTCCAATTCCCCACTTTTTAGTGGGCCAACTCTCCATTTCCCACCACAGCATCGGTCTTTGACAAAATCGATTTTAACCCATGAAGTGTTTAGTAGGCAAATGACTTACAATACCTCATATATTGTTGTTTTTGTTATTACAACAGTCTGTAAATGGTTGTGATTTGTGAAGTAAGTCAACATTTGGATGTGATGTGTTAAATTTTGAAGCAGTGGTTCTACTGTCCGACCGGTCATTCCCCACTTGGCAACTCCGCCATTCCCCACCAGTGGATAATTCCCCGCAGGTTAAGAACCACTGCATAAAAGATCATAGGCCTTCCGGAAGGCATTTACTGGAGGGGCCAGTCAAAAAAATTGCCCTAAAAATCAACAATTTCATCTGAAACTAATTTTTTTAGTCTAATCCGAAGGGAGTCAGAAACCTCTTGTAAATCTGTTCTATAAAGTTGAATTCGTTTATAAAGGCTTCGTCTGTAATGTCAATTCGCCTGTGACAGGGGTTCCCAACCTGTGGTACTCGTAGCACTAGTGGTGCGCGAAGGTCTTCCAGGTGGCACGCGAGTAACTTCCATTTTTTCACAACACCTGGATTCACAGCTTTCTGGTTTACGTGTCAGGCTTTGTATCTAAACAAATGACTTCTTGTAGCTTTTTATTCCTATTTCATCGCAACATTAGGACTTTCGAAGCGCTGTTAGCAAATTTACGCCACGCATCGACCAATTGGTGGAAGGTAAACAAAATAAAAACTCTTTAAATTTCGTTGCGGTCTTTTATTGTTATTGTAATTTATGTTTTTTCTTCTGAATAAACTAAGATTCGATCAAATTGGTTGTTCTGGAAGAAGTGGTACGCGTTGCCAGTACGGGGTGCCCTAGTGGTACGAATCGTATAAGGGTTGGGAATCCCTGGCCTATAACGTTACATTTTGTTCGGTCCCGGTGGCATCTTTTACATGCGTTTCACTTCGCTCATAACGTCGATTCGGCAATGACGTTCTATATGCAATCCCCTAGAACGCTAGAAATGTCGTTATAGGAAAATTCTGTAATTACCTTGCTTGTTAACTCAAGGGGATGAAGTTCCTTGCGTGTAGTTTTCTCCCAGACAAGAAACTTTATGGTAATTGCTTTTACTGATACAAATATGTACGCGTCTTCAATGGCGCAACGCAATGTTTCAAAATCGACTGTTCCAGATCGAAGGGTCTGACACCCTCACTCCCTACACCCGCCTGTGTTATCGTTGCTGTGCGCTTGAGCAAGGCAAATAAAGACGCGCACTCAAAAGGGTCAAGCAATCCGCACGTACGTGCGGCCCGCTTCTAAAACTCCTGTTAATAAAAAAATCTATCGTCTTAACACCCTGCACCTCTACCAGTGCAAACTCGAAAACGAACAAAGAAAGAGTTACCGAATTCTTATATCAAGCTGTCAAACTACCCACGTCCGATTGTTAGATTTTTACAGAAAACGAGGGCTTGGTCCAGATCAAATTCATTATAACAATTCACGACTTTGGTCCAGATTACACAATACACTTGCCCAAATTACACGGATAACCCCCAAGTGAATATACGCTGTATTGGAAATTTCTTCACCGTGCAGGATTCTTGAGAAACTTGCGCTTGCCCTGAAAAACAGAATTTGCCCTAAACTTTTTCACTGTTTTGAAATTTTTGACCATTAAGGAATTTTGAGCAACTTTGCGCTTGCCATGAAAAAGAGAGTTGTTCTGAAATTTTTCACTGCATGTATTGAATATACTTTTTATATTCAAGCTTTTTGAGCAACTTGCACTTACCCTGAGAAACAGAGTTGCCCTGAAATTTTTCACTGTATTGAATATATATTTTTTATCATTAAGGATTTTTCAGCATCTTGCGCTTGCCCTAAAAAACAGAGTGTGCCACTGTATGGAATATATTTTTACAGTCAGGATTTTTGAGCCACTTGCGCTTGCCCGAAAAACAGAGTTTGCCCTGATATTTTTGACTGTATTGAATATAGCCTACTTTTTACGTTCAAGATTTTGAAGCAACTTGCGCTTGAACTGAAAAACAGAGTGTGCTCTGAAATTTTTCACTGTACTGAATACATATTTTTTATCATTCAGGATTTTTTGAGCAACTTGCGCTTGCCCTGAAAAACAGAGTTTGCCCTAAAATTTTTCACTGTATTGAATATATTTTTTATCATTCAGGATTTTTGAACAACTTGCGCTTGTCTTGAAAAAGAGTGTGCCCTGGAATTTTTCACTGTATTGAAATATTTTGTATCATTCTGGATTTTTGAGCAACTTGCGCTTGCCCTGAAAACATAATTTGCCCCGACATTTTTCAAGCCAGGGGGCGGCCGCCCTCCCCGACCACCCGCTTCGTACGCCTATGCATAACATATTGACATTGGAAAGTTTGTGAGACGTTCTCTGAGTGAACGCGACCGAAGAACTTTATTGTTTAATAGCTGGACTCCTTTATCTTCATACGATTTTCGTGTGGTACACACAGGCTTCCAGAAGCGAAGTTTCCAAATGCAATGGTTAAGGGAGTTTAAGTGGAAAGCCTACAATGAAATTCATGAAGTGTCACTTTGCAAATGGTGTGTTGCGTGCGTTTGCACCTGATGTTGTCAGCTAAGGCCCTTGGTATGTTGGTAAAATCAGCTCACAGAATTGGAAAAAAGCGAAAGAAGACAAGTTTTGCGCAGATAAATTTGATGGGTTTCTTAAACTTTGCAAAAATGAAGGAAACGTGGACGTGCGAAATATGCTTTGCGACAATGGAAAAAAATCATAGATCAAGACAAAACTCGGCTGAGACAAGCAATCAAGTTTGTCCAGTTTTGCGGTCGTCAAGAAAGAATATCAAAGAAACAAGATGGCAGTTTAGTTGGAAGGACCCCCATTTTCGTGGTGAGTACAGTCAATTGTTTATCCACAAATTATGTGCTTTTCTTGGCTATTCTAATCACAAGCAATTTTTCCTTTTCAAGGCTTTTGCTTCCATAACTTCAGCCCCCCCTTAGAAAAATCCTGGCTGCGCCCCTGGCTGAGACCAGCTAACAGTCATGCTTTTTAATAAAAAGAAGTGGAGATTCGCTTTCGAACAATAAGTGAGAGACAAAAATTTTTAGCAATTAAAAAATACTTTTTGGGTTGTAAGCCTACAGTCCACAGAAAAAATGTGAACATCAAGGATTTGAGTTTGGCATTTGTAAGTAAGCTAAACAACAGAATGGCCTAAATGAATTATTTTTTAAGAAACCACAAATGAAATAATTAATTTTTACTGATGCAAAACGCTTAAACTCACCGCCAAAGCATAATAATAACAAATACACTTCGCAAACAATTGACAAAATTTTTCAAGGTAGGTCTACATCTTTCTCCAGCAGCCCGTGGATTTTGCTTTTGCGAGTTTATTCTCCGCACCCGCAGCAGACCGATGGCGATGAACAGGGCCTTGTGGCGTGGTGATTCGCCATATATAACGTTGAATTCTTGGTAGAAATACCAGAATCTTCCTAGTCGACTGGGGAAAGCTTTATTTATTGCTGTTACGCGGAGAGTCGATGGTTCGATTCTCGCTTTAGGTGTCTCAGGGCGACGCAGCATTGTGGCTGCAACAACCTATGAGAGGGGGTCCAGCCGGAACATTGTTCCGGGGTCCGAAAGCTACGGAGGGGCCCGACACAGAAGGAGCACTCAGGGTTTGTTACTAACAAACTCGGAATAATGTAGCGAAATTAATCCCGGTGATAAAACTGGTTTGGCCTTAAGGGTTTGGCAAGCTAGTGTGATGTACTTTAATGTGCATTGCTGGCAGTGCATTCTCCTGATATGATGATTATTAGCAGCAGGCCTAATTATTTTTGTTGAACTTCAATGTTTGCCTACTTTTTTGACATTTACGATAACAGTCTGCACAAAGAGACATTACGGCCCATTGAACTGAATTTTCTTTTACGTCTTTAATTTTCAAATATTTTCAAACAAATCTTCACATCGAGCGCCTGTTGTCTGGAAACTTTCCCAAGCGCAGAACGCCGGCCCACGGTATATTCGTGGATCGGTGCGCGATATACTCGAACTTCCCTTCAAATGCCAAACGTTGAGCTCCGCGTCGCATGTTTTCTTCTATAACGTACGAGCATTTCGTACAACTCTCCAGCAACCAGAAACATATATTTATAATGTTATTTGACGTACGGTGTGGTCAGGAGAGCATTTCAAAGCAACCGTTGTTTATCTTGCCTGCAGCCATGATGGTTTTGCCTGCAGTCACGCACGCGTTTCGCCGAGTGCGGAAATAAGATCAGCCTGCTGTAACCCGAAATAAGATCGAAATATGATCGGCCTAAGATCGGCCAGCTGTAACCATGTGGTTATTTGTCTCGTCACATCGCATTTCATTGGGAGCGGTTTCTAATGTAATGTGGATAAACAATCACTCAGAAATTTTGTTACTGACTTAAAACCTATCATGTAGAGATTTGATGATTTTTGCTTGAGTATAAATATTTTTTTCGGCAGCAAGTAACTGCTTCAGCCGTGTTTTCGACGCTGCTTCACAAACATTCGCTCTTGGCAGATTTCAAATGACCAGTTAGTGTAAAGCATTTGTGAACGCATGCCAATGCAGAGTGCATAAATAATTACTCTACAACTTTTTTACGGAGTTAGAACATATCATGTAGAGATTTGACTATTTTTGCTTGAGCATAAATATTTTTTTCGGCAGCAAGTAAATGCTTCAGCCGTTTTTTCGACGCTGCTTCACAAAAATTCGTTCTTGGCAGATTTCAAATGACCCGTTAGTGTAAAGTAAAGCATTTCTGACCGCATGCCAGTGTGATGTGGATAAAAAATTAGTGTGAGTTGGAACATCATGTCGAGAGTTGACGGTTTTAGCTGCTGCAAAATTATTTTATTTATCAACAGCAAGTAACTGTTGGAGCCGCCTGTTCGGCTGCTTCACAAACATTCGCTCTTGGCAATTAGCCCTGCTTCGCAAACATTCGCACTTGACAATGCGCGCTGCTTCACAAACATTCGCACTTGGCAGTCTTCAAACGGCCCGTTAGCGCAAAGCCTTTGTATGGCAGGAAGTGCATCGCGAGGAATAACACCCGTTGATTTGCGAAACAGCAGTGATTCAGTGATCGCGGCTTGTGATCTTTTTGCTGCTTCCCAACAATACATATCAATGGAGATTTAGAGTCCAACACAGGACAATAAAAGTCGCTGCCAACAATGGCTCACATTGCACCCTTGCCGCTCGTCCTTTACCATCGCAACAACGCCAAGCACTTGAACATGCGTGCATAACTTTTTCACAAATCTCAAACCATATTTACGAACAGCTGATAAAAATGTTGGAGTTTTTTTCCTCTCGTTTCATGCCCTACAATCTTGATATGCGGCCGCTACAAGGTAATCACAACATGTTCTGTGATATTCACATTTTTTCTGCAACAACAACCACAACAGCAGAAGCGTTACATTTCAGCATCCAAGAGCTGGCAATTGTCGAATGCTCAGGCCATGTGCAAGTAAAATTTTGCGTTGTTTTTTTTGTGTAAAGAAAATTTTGTGTGGCTTTTTCATGCGAAAATAAAATTTTGCGTGTTTTTTTATGGTACAATGTGTGTAATAATTTTTTTTTCGGAGTTCAGTTAGTGCAACGAAAATATCTATGAAGGTTTTACGTATTGAAACGAAATAGTGCTG
>Ga0210059_1016412_pt1 | contig 10690 bp, 6 predicted proteins | sample Ectturendosymbi2_FD_188042 | JGI IMG/M metagenome (GOLD analysis project Ga0210059, IMG submission 188042) | Ecteinascidia turbinata endosymbiont from Florida, USA - Sample 2 (SPAdes) (version 2) | ecosystem: Host-associated > Tunicates > Ascidians > Unclassified | place: Key West, Florida... | reverse complement strand
TGACTAATGATAAATTTCCGTTGAGAAGTTTCTAGCAATACTCTGAGTGATCAGAGCTTAATGCTGAGAGTCGAAGCGTGACAGCTAACCGAATACTTAGCGAGATAGTGAACATTATAGCATAAGCAAAAATTAAATTAGATTTAATTTATTTTAAGGAAGTTGCATGAGAGTTCTTGTTCGAGAAGAAGTACAATATTGAAACACTATAAGTGGTGAGTGTTATTGACTGTTTATTATCGTATGGTTTTTAAGAGAAAATAAAAGTCATAAAATAAAATAAATGAGTGATGTTGATAAAAATGAGTAGAAAAGTATCAGAGACAAATCGGTCTTTTAAGCAGACTCGTTTCTGTGATAATGGGCCGTGATACAGTAATGAAGCGAACCCACCTTAAGATTATCTACTGTATCTAAAGAGGTCACTTATCTTCTCATTGTAGAGCAAAGGACCTTAACACAGTGAAAAAATCCTGCTAGATTTGGCAGCAAATCAGCTGAAGTGACAACTCTGCTATCTCGCTTCAAGAACGTCATTTTCCGACACCAGTACGTTATACAGAAAAACAGCAGTTCTGTTGAAACAGAGCAAAGCTAACTTTTCCGGGTTCTTCATTTCAACCGCCAAAATTTAATATTGATAAGCCCACCTATGGACCAGCTGCAGCTTGTGGCACCTATTGAAAATATCTCACTGAACATTAAAAAATAGTATGACGCATGACAAGAAATATTTGTTGCCAATGCTTAGTTGTCAGGTGATGTAATGATGTGCCGTTGGAGTATTGCTAAGGATCGAACGATAGGAGAAAAAAGATCTCCAGGGCTCCTCCCTTGCTACGCCACTGGTCCTACACGTGGTGCATCAGTTCCCATTGAGAGAATTTGGTACATCTTAAATAACATGCGGTCTGATAACAGAAGCAGAATGTGAAAGCGCTTATCACCAGTAAAATTAATACTGACTTTACCTCGTGTGATTTTTACGAGAAAATAAATCGAACAAAGAGTTCTTGAAGAAAGTATTGTTTACCTCTACAGAAAAGTATGATTGGCCGAATATGTAAATTTACAAATGTTTAAATATTGCTTTGTTTCTTAGTAAAATGCATTATTTTAGTTTTTCTTAGTGCCTCAACTACAGAAATCCAAAATGACTACATGCTCAGTAAGATATGAACCACGTTTATCTGATAAGGCTCGTTCTTCTGAAGCGTCCCGGTTTTCAATCACAAAAATATGGTATGCCTAGCAAGTGCGTACGCAACGGGGTGGTGTGGGGTTAACCCCCCCCCTTGAGCTTGATATTTTACAAAAACTTTGTTACCTACATAAAGGAGATTAATTGTTTTCGGATAATTTTTGCTTGTTATTTTGTCGACTTATGCAAATACCACGGAATAAATTTGCATGCAAATTTCAAGGAACATTTGAAAATGGGCCAAAAAGTAGTAAATACAGTAGGCTTCCGTGGGAATCTGCGTTATCGCTTGCGTCCAGACACCATCTCACCAATTTTTGCAGACACTTCGTCTACTACGCATGTTTAAGATTGTGTTCCGCGATAGTTTGCTTTATCCAAAACAGTTGTCTTTATTTTGTCTGTTGAGGCTGATCAGCGCAAGCGCTGACCGCATTGGCTACAATACATTACCAACTTCAGTAGCATGATAGACCTGTTGCACGAGCTCAAAAACAGCAGTTTTTAACATAGGATTCAGGCATTTGATGTCTCAGCAGGGAAAAAGGAAAACTAAAAGTCTGCTGGACTTCTATACATAACAATAAAACGAAAGTTTTCTTGCGTAGTTTATGCGCATTCTCAATTTTTGTGTAGTTTAGCAAGATTCGATCTTGCAAACCGGGGTGTGCGCCAGTCAGTCCAGCCGCACACTTTCTATGCTCAACGCTTGACTGTTCGTATTCGACAAGACGTTAGCGCAGCCTCATTTTGCAGTCGTAAATTGCTCTGACGCACTGATGAGTGTTTTTACTCCCCTGTTTTAACGCGATGCCTGATATTTTTCCAGTTTTGAAGTGCTGTGTCGTAGCGTTGTGTTTATTTTCCTCCGATATCCGAACTTGGAGCGCTGATAGTTTATAAAATAAGGGGAGTGCGCTTAGAAGAATACGCATATTATGTCCAGAAACTTTGCCAAAACGTTGGTTTGGAAACATGAATATGACGTCAAATTGTGATGTTACAAACAGCGGATACCAAATGCAAATGACCACCATATGTCACTGAATGAAACCCCCCGCATGACAATTTTCTGCGTACGCCACTGATGCCTAGACATGCACATCATATAACGTAGGCTACCTCGTAATCGTATTACTGGTTTCGTGGGAAACCCATGGGATGGGATATTCATATGTTTCCACAGGTTGTGACAGAAAAGTTTTCCCCGGACGAGCCTGAGATTTGCTAATCATCATTCTAAAACAACTGCATATAATAACACGTCCGGCATATCTATTTATTGCTACTGTAGTTCCTTCTAACTCATCAATTTCTGTAGCGGTTCCACATTCGTCAGTATGCGGGGTCCGTAAGGAAAGTAGTTTCCAGAAAGACTAGAAAGTTTGCAGTAAATTGTGTGAATAGAGAGAGCGAAATCCGCCGAAACTGGACCAAATAGGAAAATATCACTAATTTGATAGATCCGTTGGTCATTCTGGGAAGCTACTACAGTATTCCAGTTAACCGCTGAAACCTCTAATCAAATACTATTCAACTCCCTTTCTTCTGCTTTTCGCGTGGTTGTGCGAACTTTCTCTATTTGCAATATATGTTCAACCACGTAACGAGTTTGGCTGATAGACATTTGTCCTGTCTTGCATTGATAAAGAATCATAAAATCTTACCAGGCCGAGATCAGTTCTTCGGTGCAAGGTTATTGTCCTTCAATGCTCGCTTTACCCACTGCAAGGATTCCAGGGTCTTTCCGATATGGTCGGTGAAGCTGTCGATAGAGTCAGACATGTGATCCAATCTGCGAAGCAATGCGACTTGGTCACGCACGCGAACAACCAAACCAAGGCCTTCTTTCTCCAGAAGGCGTTGACCAAACCAACCAGACTAGAATAAAAGCGAAGGGTTTCCCGAAGCCCACACGACTTTGCATATTCTTACGCAATATCAATACACTGTTTGAACACAGTAGGGTGTATAAATGACAGACGAACAAAAGACTCTTGAGTCTTCAGCAACTTGCACCAGGAAAATGCTGTTTTGCAAACGTCACTGTTTTGCAAACGTCACTAAAATGCTGTTTTGCAAACGTCACTAACCGGTCAATGATTCCCTGAACTCGGGATTCGACTGTATTTTCCTTGTCTTGACTTTCGCTAAGATAGATATCGGTGTTGTAATGCTCGAATGAAGATAAATCTTTGTCTTCCTCTCTGCCAAAACTTTTCTCTGTACCATAATAATAAGTGGCTGATTTGCTTCACTAATGCAAAAAATTTAAAGCTATCACAGTTGAAACTATCATCACAGCATAGTAATAATTCAAGTAGGCTGCTTGCGTTCAGGTAGGCCTACCCAAAGAGTGGACTTTGTTTAATAAGTCTGCTAAAAGTTAATAATTTGAATATCAGTGTCTTTACAAACGGACTACATTACAATCTACATGTTAAGCTCGAACGGTAATGCCGTTTCAATCACGGAACAACAACTGTAATTTGAAGCATTTATTGCGTAAAAAATGAGTAAAACCACACTCAAGTTTTTGCAATACATGCAGCAAAGTATCCAGCTGTATCACCGTAGACTTGGAGTTTTATGTTCATTACTCTGATGACGTTCTGCCAATTGGGTAACCAAACCCTTGGGGTAATATTAATGAAACACTACAGTCTGGATTACGGACAACAACTGTTTCTCACTTTCAAGCATAATACACACGAAAACAAAACACTAAACTTACTAAAGTCATCTTTTTCCTCGGGGGTCTTCCCAACCGGTTTCATCACGTTCTTCACGTAATAAAAGATAAAACGCCCAAATGAATATCCATGGTGTAACAAGCTAAGTGGGTGGGGAAGCAGTGGTTTACGGTAATATTCCTCGATCAGTTGATATCTTTGGTATTTCCAGATTTGGTCTGTGTTTTCAATAAGCTTGCTGAACGTGTAACTGTGAAAACGAGAGAAGACATCTTTAACAGGTTTGTTTCATTACAGTGGTGTACCTTCAAATGCACCGTCATGTTTTGAAACACAAAGCCACTGCGATCAACTATAAAAGAAGCACAGTGCCACTGCGATTAACTATAAAAACGTCTTGAAGCAGTCGACATAAAGTTTCCAGGCAATTAAATAGAAAAGTTCGACTAAAAAAACTGGTGCTGTTGCAAAAAAAAAATACGACAAAAAAAAAGAAAAACGAACACATTTTATTGCGCCAAGCCACATTTGCATGATTGACATGCGCAATTGCAGAAACCACAGACAACACTGTGCGACGTAACGGATACAACGAATAACGAATGAAAATTTCCTACAGCTCTCCCACATACCGTCCGACAGGCAAGAAGGCTACCAAGTTGAAACGTCTTGGTAAGACCCGGTCTGGAGTCAGGATCCTGACCTACCAGCACCAAGGCAAGACCAAGGGCGTACGCAAGGGGTTGGGGTTAAAACCCCCCTTGAGATTGATATTTTACAAAAACTTTATTGCCTGCGTAAAGGAGACTAATTGTTTTCGCATACTTTTTGCTTGTTAATTTGTCGACTTGTTGCAAATACCACGAAATGAATTTGCATGCAAATTTCAAGGAACATTATAAATGGGCCAAAAAGTAATAATTAGGTTTTGGTGGGAATCTGGGTTATCGCTTGGATCCAGAACAGTGGCGTGCAGAGGTCTGGTGATGCCCGGGGCGACTTCTTGATTGGATGCCTCCTACCAAATTCTATAGCATCGAGCAGTGGCATATGGTGGTCATTCTTACTGGATATACGCTGTTTGTGACGTCATACCGTTTCAGTCACGGAATAACAACTGGACATGTGTCCTAGTAGCCGGACGTGTGGCCTGCGGCCCAGACCTGGTTAGAATGCTCGCTTCATGTCTGATAGGTCGTTGTTCGGCGTGGTTCGAATCTCGGCCGGGTCGTGCCAAGACCTTAAAAATTGGAAGTTGCTTCAGTCTGGCCAAGGGCTCGGCAAAATGACCGGAGCAGGGAAATTCTCCAACGTGGATGCAACCTTTGTTGGAGTCCGGTCGTGTTGCCTACTGCCTTCCCATCGGAACAACCTCGTCAAAGACCAAGTGCATGCAGTCGAGAAATGGGCAATCTCTTCAACACCCTAAACAAGTTTCTGCCCGGACGATCGTCGAAGGCACTCGAAGTACAATTCTTGTGCTGTGCAGTTACATTGTCTGCAACCTTGTACTCGCAACTGCGTTGTGAAAGAACTTTCGGCAAAACGTTCTCGTGTCTTCGCCGTTCTGTTTTCGCCGATCAGTGGCGTAGCCAGCCCAAATATTTGGGAGGGGCCAAAAAATTTGGGGGGGCCAAAAATGCTTGATTTTAGGCGAATAACACTATTTTGTTTGGTAAAACGCCTCTCAAAGCACAATATGACTATATTTTCTAAAAATTTGGGGGGATGGTCCCTCTGCCCCCCCTGTCTACGCCTATGACTGTGATGTCACAATATGACGTCATATTTACGTTTGCAAACCAGTGTTTTGGCGAAGTTTGTTGACACAACATGCATATCCAGGGACGCCGGAGCAGGGCAGGGGGAACAGTAAAACAGTTGAGAGCAATGGAAACTTGTAAAAATAAAAAAAATCGTTACCAAATATGTTTGTTTCTGCTCATCAACGATGTTGGCCTCAAAAATAATAACAGAAATTATAGAAAATCATTCTGAAATTTCTGGGTGCCCCAATAGCTGCAATAAATTTGTTTCAAGTCGGTCTTGATAAACCATGAAATTACCCACGATATTGTTATGAAAAGCAGTGGTGTTGGAGGTGTGGGTGCAAGCGCCCCCCAAAAGTTTTGATTTCCTGAAAATCTGGGCAAAATCCCTGAAAATCCGAGTAAAAATGGCGCCCAACGTTGTTTGACTTCAAAAAATGGCGCCCAAGGTTTGCAGAAAAACACATGGAGACCTTTTTTGGAGGTCACACCAAAAAAAGGTCTTCATGATCTTTGTGGGAGAAAATTTGTGGGCCTAAATTGCACAAAAAAACTTTTCGTGCAAGTTTGGGGAAATTCGGACAAAAATCCTTCGCACTCCCAAAAATTTGCCTGCTCCTACACCTATGAGAAAAGGCACCCCTGCCTCCACTGCCTCCCGTTTAAAGGGTAGAGGGGGAAATCCCCCCGCCATGCCTCCATTTTCTGGCGTCCCTGTGCATATTATGCTACACGCACTCTCTTTACTCGTTGTTGTAGGCTACTCTGTGTAATTGTAATGAACATAAATCAGCGGTCTACTAAGACAGAGCAGTTCATAACTGCAAAAATATCCGGCAACGCTTTAAAACAGGGGAGTAAAGCATACTGCAAAAATACAAGGCTGCGCAAATGTCTCGTCGAACAGCAGTCGATCAGAACGTATACGGGTGGGTTGGCGGACAGGGTTGACAGTTTGAAACTTGCTAAACTACACAAGGATTGAAAATGCGCATAAAGTATGCAAGAAAACTTTCATTTTTTATTTTGTGGCTGTTACATGTAAAACTACTGGGAGGACAGAACGGATACGAGCTTGTTTGAACCGTTGTGATTAATCTGCCTGAACTGCCAATTATTGACGAAGCTCGAAATGATACACATATTTCAACCACAAGAGTGCGACTGTATTAGCACAAAAAACAAAACGGGAACCTAGTGATGCATTATAAAATCAGCTAAATCAAGCACGTTGTAACAGTACAGTTTTGAAATTTGGCTCAGAAAATCAATTAAACACCCATGACTATCTATCTTCAGTTTTGATGGTATTGAACCCAACCAAAAAACACCCGTTTTTTTCAAAAAGCCCACCTAAAAAAACAATAAAACCCACCAAAAATCCCACTTTTTACTTTTCCTTTGAAAAATTTACTATGAAGTAAAAAGCAAAATAAACAGCACACTTGTACAGTTAACTGTACATTTTTTTAATGAAACAAAACGAACGGCAACGAAATTCGGAGGACTTGAAAAAAAGAGAAGCATGATTCGAACACTGAGTAAATTCTTATGATTACCTTCTTCAGCTCTGTAAAATCGGTATATTTTAATCAATTTTTCTGCCTTCTCTGCATCCAATTTGTTTCTGATGTTAGACCATACCAAAGCGTATGTTGAAAAAATACACTAGACCAAGGCTGCCCAACCAGCGGCCCGCGCGGTTGTTTTAAGTGGCCCGCGATGTAATAAGTTCGTAAGCAGACTTTTCAAATTTTTAGTAGTTTTTTATAGGCTCAAGTATATTTGCCATCAAAACACACCAAAATTGTACCTGTTGTTTCTGTTATGGGCCTACCACCCAAAAACTTGTATAACAAACACTTCGAAAATATGTCAATTTAAGATTTGGTTTACATCGATACAAGCTGGCAACACTGCGTGCAACTATAGGACTCACTATCACCTCGTGTTATCGCATAAAACTAATCAAAATCAAGGGACTTGTTTCGTCACAATAGCTTATTGTTACTTCACAAAAACGTTTGTGACCCGCAATAAATTTCCTCATGTGAAAGTGGCCCGCAACACTAAAAAGGTTGGGCAGACCTGCACTAGGCCTATATACTGTAGATGCTGAACTAGCAGGGCATGCACATAAACTTGACGTGAAACTGCAGAGTTTGTGTGGGAGTGGTTTTTCTGTTTGCTGTGTGCATGGTTACCAAGTCACTTTGGAGTGAATTGACCAACAACACTTTGGAAAAACAAAGACGGGGTAGATTTCTTTACCCTCAAATTTGAATGCCATAATTGATATAACAAGTTATATGCGTGTAATTCTGAAAATGGTGATATTGCACGATGCAATAAAAACAAGTCAGAATGGGACGTTTTTGTGTTTTTTTTAAAGAACAGAAACCTGTTTCTTTTCAAAAAACCAAAAAAACAGATTTCAAAACAGGTGGGTTGTTTTTTTTTTAAAAACCCGGGTTGATCTCAACCTTGACTTTCAATCCTTTTTTGTGATTTTCCCTTGATCGCACGATCTGGAACAAGTCACGTCACTGTCAGTTTGATTGGGTGTGCGCCGCACACCTAAAGTGTACGTCCCTGGTATTGAAGAAGCTGGGAATTACTGGCATTTGAATACGTAAAACTTAGTGTTGACAAAAAAAAAGTTTCGAAAAATTAAATCCATGCAGCATGTATTAGTAGACTTATAACAGGGAAAATCATCTAGTTACAGCATTTAAACTTTTGTAATTTCACTCTTTGGATGCACCCCTGCCTCGGATGCCCGGGGCCGTCACCCTGTTCGCCTCCCTCCACTGCACGCCACTGATCCAAAAACCATCTCACCACTTTTTGCAGACCTTTCGTCCACTTCGCATATTTAAGATTGTATTCCTCGATAGTTCACTTTACGCGAAATAATTGTCTTTACTTTGTCGGCTGTGGCTGACCAACGCATGCGCCGCATTGGCTGCATTACCAATTTCTGTAGCATGATAAAACTGTTGCACGAGCTCAAAAATCGCAGTTGTTGACATGCAAGCATTCAGGCATTTGATAATGTTTCAGCAGGGAAAAAGGAAAATAAAAAATTTGCTGGACTTCTATACATAACAAATAATCGAAAGTTTTCTTGCGTACTTTATGCGCATTCTCAGTTCTTGTGTAGTTTACCAAGATTCGATCTTGCAAGCCGGAGTGTGCGTCAGACAGCCCAGCCGCACACTTTCTATGCTCCATTGCTCTTATTTGACGAGACATTAGCGCAGGCTCATTTTGCAGTTGTAAATTGCTTTGAGGCATTGATGAGTGTGTTTTACTCCCCTGTTTTAACGCACAGCCTGATAATTTTGCAGTTATGAACTGCTGTGTCGTAGGTTTAAGTTTATTTTCCTCCGATATTCTAACCTGATGAGCTGATAGTTTCTTTTTCAGTGCCATGACACGCAAATTAAGGAGAGTGCGTGCAGAAGAATGTGCCTATTATGTTAACAACTTCGCCAAAACGTTGGTTCGGAAACAGGAATATGGCGTCAAATTGTGACGTCACAAACAGCGAACACCAAATACAAATAACCACCATTTGCCGCTGACAGAAAAACCCCTATGGAACTTTTCTGCACACGCCACTCAAGCAGACGCACCAACCATCATGCCACGAGCTGATCTTATCTTGTTTAAAGCCCTTTTCTTGTTTACCGCAGTCGATGCTTCATCGTTTCAACCAGCGTTTTGCCGAGGGCGGACCAACAATCTACAGGGAAACAAGAGTTGCTACCCCAGCAGCTCCTAAAGATAGTGCTTGAATGAGTAAATAAAAACTGCTCGACGTTCTGTTTTTCCTGAAAAATCCTTAATGCGAAAGATACTGGCAACTCGCCCAACAAAAAGCAATCCTTGCATTGCACTTTATTGTTCTTGCGTATGAATTCCAAAAACTTTTCACTTTTTCTGAAGCGAATGAGTCACAAAAACTTCATGAGACAAATATGCAAGGCCAAGTGGCCTCGGCCAGTAATACTTGTGATGAGTACATTCTCATTTGATTAATCCACAGAATAAAATCAAACTGATGTCCAGAACTAGAAGTACACTGCAGACCCGATATAACGCGGATGTCGGGATTCACAACATCAGACCGTGTTACAAGTGAGTCGCGTTACACCGAGGTATTTTATTACATAACAAATGGTATACAGTCATGACCAAGAACGTACATTTTCAATTATTTGCCTAAAAGTACTGTATCGCAGCAAATCAGTTATGAAATCGGGGTCCATACTCAAACCGCGTTATATCTGATTCCGCGTTATATCGGATCGCGTTTTATCGGGTCTACAGTGTATTGTGATTCGAAGGAAGACTAACCGAAATGTTTTGTTCTTCAGCGTACGTGAGAGGCACGTTGGAATGCCGGCAACGCAAACAAAGAGCACTCTGAACGGATTAGTTAGTGCAGGGGTGCAAGGGCGTAGGCAAGGGGGTGGGTTTGGGGTTAAACCCCTCCCCTTGAATTTGCTATGTTACAAAAACGTCATTACTTATGCAAAGGAGTTTGTGGATGTTTTCGCACATTTTTTGCTTGTTTGATGTCAACTTAACTCAAAAACCACAGAATGATTTTGCATGAAAATTTCAAGGAACACTGTAAATGGACCAAAAAGAAATAATTACATTTTGGTGGGAATCTGGGTTATCGCCTGTATCCAAGAACCATCTCACCACTTTTTGCCAACCTCCCGTCGACTACGTATTTTCATGCTTGTGTTACGTGTAGTTCACTTTATTCGTAACAATTGTCTTTATTTTGTCAGAAATAAAAGTTTGCTGGACTTCTATTCTAAGAAATCTCGAGATGATTCCACGGAAAATGTCACTGTATGTCGTGACATGAAGGCAACTAGTTCTGTTAGTGCTGAACTTGCGTGCAGTAGTTCTAATGACAAACATAAGCTACCAGACAGTTTCACAGAAGAATTTCAGTCGTCCAACCAGCAGCCACTATCTAGCTCTGCGCTAAAATCGCCAGCAAA
>Ga0210059_1016411_pt1 | contig 10690 bp, 9 predicted proteins | sample Ectturendosymbi2_FD_188042 | JGI IMG/M metagenome (GOLD analysis project Ga0210059, IMG submission 188042) | Ecteinascidia turbinata endosymbiont from Florida, USA - Sample 2 (SPAdes) (version 2) | ecosystem: Host-associated > Tunicates > Ascidians > Unclassified | place: Key West, Florida... | reverse complement strand
TGCTGTGACGCAGTAAGATTGTTTATATTCTTCCTTAATCTTTGAACACTACAACCGCATTTTACTTTGTGACTGAGTGCTCGGACATTGCAGTGTTTGTTCGTTTGAGGGTGTGCATGTCACAATGCATTCGCACTTTACCTGGGCTTGACCAGTTTAGGAATTAGCGTCCCACACTGCAGTAAAGTTGTACCAAGTGAACAAATAGTGTTAGGAATGCATCTGTAAACGTGAGGCTCGGTCTCCAACACCGTTACAAAACGTTCTGTTAAAAAAGCTTCGGTAGCCCGGTGTCAGGCGACATTTCTGACCTCTGCGAAATTTCTGACCTATTATATTTTGTCAGTTATTTTGCTTGTCAGTTATAAGGAATAAATCATGGCGATTACTTTTTTGATGTGTGTTGTGTGAATTAAAACTTTTTGGTTAGATGTCAGATAACCACAACAAGCTACAGTACGGCAATAAGTAAAACCAGTGAAAAATATTAGACTTAATCTTAGACTTCAATTATTTTTCTTTTTCTAACTGTAGCATAAACCCTAACTCGACACGCTTAACTAAATACGAAATCCTAAGCCTTAATCATCAATTTTCTCAGCGTATTTGATATGTTGAATGTTGCTCTGTGCATGCGCATATGGTGTGAAGTCAAAAATTTCCCAAGTCAAAAATTTCGCTTGACACCGGTGATTCAGCCTCCAACGCTGTTGTAAAACGTTATGTTTAGTCTGTTTTTATTAACCAGCATTGTGCAGAATGTGTGTGTTTGCACTATGGACTTCGTGTCTGCGGGCAAAAATACATTATTATTACATGTGGCTGTTTGCCTCTCAAAGCACAATGCCTCTCAAAGCACAAAATGACTATGTTTTCCAAAAATTTGGGGGACCATGGCCCTTTGCCCCCCCTGGTTACGCCTATAAAATGAAAGCAGCCTTTCTATTTTCCAGCTTAAACCTGAACAAAATTATTGAGCAAAGCGGCAGAAAAAGGCACATTTTGTGGATAATGCTTTAAAAACAAGGGGCTTTATATATGAAAATGTTGAGACATGGTTGTTGTTTGCCCACAACAACCAAGTCTCAACATTTTCATATATAAAGCCCCTTGTTTTTAAAGCATTATCCACAAAATGTAACAAAATTATTGGCTATGCACCTGCTTAGGTAGTATGCATTCCTCATTCGCGACCAGTTGCTCCAACATGTTTAATTTTTATTGTAACATCCCATTACTTCAGTAGTAAGGTACTGTATTTGAAGCATTCTTTGAGATTTAATATGTAAGACTCCATTTTCCACAGTACAAGTTATTTAGCCACAACCTACAGTATGTACAGTATTTTGTTGTACCGTATATTTTCAACTTTACGAGTGATTCCCTTAAATTTCTGCAATCTGTGCAGTACACCATCAAAGAGTAAACCAGCTGAGGAAACACCTGGGCCTGAATTTAGTGATTTACCTGACAGTGACATATCAATGGAATGTGACGAGTTTCATCAATAGGTAGGAAGCTCTGCAATTGACAGCGGTGGAAGTCTGTTCCAAATTAGTTCAGACTTTCCAGAGCCATTCAAGCAGGAGGAACTGAGTGATCTTATGAGGGATCTAGCCAGTGGCGTACGCAGAAAATGTTCACGGGGGGGGTTCATTCATTGGCATATGGTGGTCATTTTTATTTGGTGTGCGCTGTTTCTGACGTCACAATATGACGTCATATTCATGTTTCCAAACCAACCTTTTGGCGAAGTTTGTTGGCATAATATGCATATTCGTCTGGTCGCCCTCCCTTTATGTGTCATTGAACTGAATATAAACTATCAGCGCTCCAGGTTAGGATATCGGAGGAAAATACACTCAACGCTACGACACAGCAGTTCATAACTGCAAAAATATCAGGCTGCGTGTTAAAACAGGGGAGTAAAACACGCTCATCAATGCGTCAGAGCAATTTACAACTACAAAATGAGACTGCACTGATGTTTTGTCGAATACGAGCAGTGGCGCACAGAAAGTGTGCGGCTGGACTGGCTGACGCACACCCCGGTTTGCAAGATCGAATCTTGCTAAACTACACAAGAACTGAGAATGCGCATAAAGTACGCGAAGTAAACTTTCGATTTTTGTTATGTATAGAAGTCAAGCAAACTTTTACTTTTCCTTTTTCCCTACCGAGACATAATCAAATGCCTGAATGCTTTTATTTTAACAACTGCTGTTTTTTGAGCTCGTGCAACGGTTTTATCATGCTACAGAAATTGGTAACGTAGCCAATGCGGTCAGCACATGCGCTGCTCAGCTATAGGTGACAAAACAAAGACAATTGTTTCCGATAAAGTGAACTATCGCGGAACACAATCTTAAATTTGCGTAGTGGACGAAATGTCTGCAAGAAGTGGTGAGATGGTTTCTGGATGCAGACGATAACCCAGATTCCCACCAAAACCTAAATATTACTTTTTGGCCCATTTACAATGTTCCTTGAAATTTGCATGCAAATTCATTCCGTGGTATTCCATTAAGTCGACAAATTAACAAGCAAAAAGTATGCGAAAACAATTACTTTCCTTTGCGCAGGTAATAAAGTTTTTGTAAAATATCAAGCTCAAGGGGTGAGGTTTTAACCCCAACCCCGTTGCGTTCGCCCTTGGATCTAACTTATCTAAAGAAGCAGCAGGTATTTTGGCATCCCGAATCAAAAACAAACACTGTCTTGGAACCGGAGCATCAGTAACATTCTACCGTACGAGAGAAAAAAAAACTGCTTCCAAATTTTTGCCAACAAGAAGTTGTTTACTGCAAAGACAACGAAGGGTTTCTGCTGAAAATGGGAGTGCCATAATGTGGAGCTAGCCTTGATTTAAAACTTCGGAAAAAGGCAATATTTTTCTCTCTTGCGGTGTCTTAAATATTAGGCGTAGGCTTAATGTTTAACGCATTTCATCAAAAATTATATTGGAAGTCCAGCATTCTGTCATTTTTCCAAGCCATAATAATTTTAGCCTGTTATATAACTGTATTCAATTGAAACAACTCTATTTCGAAGCATTAGTTTCTTTTAAATTGACAGCTTGTGTTTCACAAGGTCATTCAGTTTGTCTGTAGGTGAGACGAACAGTGGCTAAAATATTCTTTCGTTTCCAATTAATAATAATACCCAGCATTAACACTTTCACCCACAAGAGCTTAGCAGGTCTAATGCAACGCTGTCGTAACAACACCAATCGTTATGGGAAAAGTATGACTTTAAAAAAAATTAATTCTTTCAGGAGATAAACAGATTAAATTGACAAGTACTCAGCATGTACTTGTTTGCGTTGTCAGATGCTACTTAATCGCTATCAGAATTTTTCTGTGCTTTTCAGCTTAATTGATATTAAGGCCATGACGTCGAAACTACTCGAGAAAAAGTACCGGTCAAAAAATAAGTGAGCTCACTCCAGCTTGATATCTTGTATGAATGAAAAAGACATTCTTTGTTACCAGATATGCAGATTGATCTGAATTTAATGCTTGAAGTTCTACGATAAATTCATGTTGGTAATATGATATAATGTTTTCCTGGGATGATCAAGTTTGAACAACGTCGTTTTATAAAAGTGTTTGAAAATCGGAAAAACATTTTTCGGCAGAAAGAGCTTGCGGCATTTGCGCATCACCGATGTACAGAATGTCAAACGATTTTCGTTTTTCAAAATTTATCTTTTAAATATTTTTTGATGAATAGATCCATGTCATAACTTTTTGCTTTGTGTTGGTCTTTACAAACTTTGTTTCAAGATGAACGTGTTTGAACTTCAGTTTTTTCGTTTCGTTTGTTATACAAACTGTGAAATAAATGTTTTATTACACAAACCCTACAAGCATTTGAGCTTTGTGCCATTACTGTTACGTCTTTATATAAAAAAGTAGTTTATGTTGCAATGCACCATCTCCCAGTTAATTTGAATTCTGCCAGGGCTATAAAATACATGTTCAAACGTTTCGTATTTTTGCCAAAGGAAAAAATCAAATATGATACTCAGATACTGTAAGAAGAGCATCTGGATTTTCCTCCCAACCACCAGTTTGGGTACAAGATAGGTTTTTGGGGTTAAATCTAAGTACTTAGAAGAAAAGTTACTGTACAAAACTGAATGCTCCAACTGGAAAATAAGGACTGAGAGAAAATATTCATAACTGCTTTTGTTGCAAATCTGCACAGATCTCAATAACTACTTCAAGTTGCGTAAAACCGCAGCAAAATTCCTAATAATCTGCTTCCTGCAGTAAAATCGTCAAACGAAACCAAAAGCACCATGGATTAAATTTGCTTCACGATGGTGTTACAGACAGCACGAAAAATTTAAAATCGTTGTTTTTTTAGAAATACGAAACTTGTTCGCGGTACGATTACAATCTGACGTCGTGCGAATGTGATGACGACCTCAGCTGCATATACTTGCCCCGCCCGGGAGTAACAGGATGCGACTACGGGTACTGGTATGACAGAACATATTTCGCTGATACCACAATTACAGAGGTAGCGATTTACTTTTTATTTGGATTCGTTTGTTTATTTCGCAATGAAGGTTCTTATCACACCGATATGTAATAGCACAGGGAAATTTTAAAAAAATAATCACAGAACAGGAAACAGGAAGCGGTGGAATATATATGCAGGAAATATTTTGACCACTTCTAATTGAAGTGTGTAAAAAACACCATTGCTTGATTTGAGGCGCTTACCACATACAGTATATGCGCAAAATGTAAGGCGACACACTTGACCTGTCAACGTCAACTAATGTTTGTCCTATGTTTGCCTAGATCAAATACTTTAATTGTATAGATTTTAGAAATTGTTTGTCAAAAGGGTGATGCTTTGTTAAATTCATGTAGACTCCACAATATTTTGCTTCAAGCTTTGATGTGTCAGTAAAAATATTGGATTCATCTCTGTTGCTACTTCAGCGAAAATCAGAGTTAGACGCTAATTGTGGTAAACTTAATAACTTAACAAAACTAATGCAGTTAAAATTTCGGCATTTTGCTAGAGACAAACGTTTTAAATGAATTAGTTCCTTTTTTGCCAGCATATTTCAAATTTCCTCCGAATATCTGCTTTTTGCTTGGCCTGCACTGTATTTGAAAACAAATTCAGAATGTATACCTTTCCAAAATTCGATAAAAACATTGTTTGTTCTCCTAGTGAAGCTTCTGCAACTACTCAAACCAAGTGTGTTTCTGGTTTATGCAGGGGTGTTGTGGGAGCGCGTGGGAACGGCGTTCCCACACCTTTCAGTAACGTTACTTGAATATTTAGATTTTTTGTATCAATTTCTGCGAGTGTGGGCAAGGGCATCTGGATGTGATAAATTCGCCTCTCTCGCGCTCCCAGTGTTTTGACCTTGGCCGATTGCAACCTATTTCAACACTTTACAGTTGAACAAGCTCACAAATTGCTTCCATACGTATAAATTAACACTGACCTTGGGGTTATTTTCGTCAGACTCGCCGTTTACCTTGTTTTTTTGGATTGCTTAGCCTTAGCTTCTCCCTGTGGCTGCGTGCGTGCACACCATACCGCGTGATTTACCTGAAAGCAATTGCACAACGTTTTCGCCGGTAACGAGTGTGTTCTGCGTTTACTTCATAGAATCTATTTGAAGAAGATTTAAGGACTGAGTAGTGTTACGTGATGCGGATTTCTCCTTTGCTTATAGATTCAACTGCCTCACCTTTCTGGAGACTAATTGCTTGAAATTGCTCGTGTGCGTTCAGCATTTAACAGAAAGGGCGGGCAAACAAACCAAAACATGTAGAATTCATGTGAAGCAAAAACGCGAGTTATACAGAGGGTTACTTATTTCAAAATTTCGGTATTTAAGAAGTTCTGTAATATTTTGATGTAATTATAACTATGTGAAACTTAATACCTGAGAATTTTATAACATGTCGAACGAATTTTTATAACATTTGATGAAGCGTTAAAAACAAATATTGAACGACTTCAAACTTTGCTTCAAAAACAGAGCAATCTCAATTAATTTTTTTATCCTTGTTTTCTTGGTTGTTGTAACTTATTTGCAGATTAGAGGATCACACAAGACGAGGGGTGTGGTGGGAAAGCGTAGGAACAGTGTTACCACATTTTTTCATGGTAACCTGACTAGAAGATGTGTTTTTTTACTCAGATTTCCAGTGTGTAGCTCCAGACGTCGTTTCAATTAATAAATGACAAGCTATCTCTTGCGTAGCACCTTAGCATATTTGGGTAATTACTGAAAATGTCTAGTTTTTTGGCTGAGTTTCCACACTTTTTTCACGTTCCTACACTTCTTTACTTAAACGGTTGTTTTGGTGTACGACTCACACTTTTTAGCACTACACCTCTTCACAAGATTTCGACGCACTTCTGCATTGTGTCGTTCAATCTTTCTTGTTTATTGCCGCATAAATGTTAACTTTAAAAACAGTAACAATTTATTTTCATATTTTTGCATAAAATAACATAATTCTATAGTGGTAATGAACGTTGAAATCAAATCAGTGAACATGCTGGATATAGTTTTTCCGACATCAAGACAAACAGGACAACAAAAGTAACACTGGTGCAACATTGCACTCGAATACTGTGATTACAGAAGTGCTGTGATTACAGTTCTGAATCTTTTGCTTGCTGCTACCTTTTTAATGCGTTTCTTCACACTTACTTAGATGGTAGATTTGTTTGGCTTATTTTTCTGCAGTTTTAAACCATTTTTAAAAAGGTTCGGTTCATTTACTAAGATTTCGGCTAATTCTAAATTCCTACAAAATAGATTATTAATTTATTTGTTTGTTTTTATGAAGGTTGAATTTAGGATTTGCAAATTATTTCAACAATTCCTTGTAAAATTCAGCCAAAAACTAGTTTAAGCGTCAAACATAAGTTTTCAGTGGGCATTGTGTATGCAATATATAGTTTGATATTCTTTCAGCTCTTGTGGTTTGTGTTCTCTCTGCACATTAAATAACAATGCATTTCTGCAACAACATTGTTTTGTTTTAATCCTGTCAAATCAAATGCATCTCTTTTTCAGTGGAACTTAGTTTGCGACAGGCAGTACCTTGACTCTCTCGCCAATACCATTTATTTTCTCGGAGTATTTTTTGGATCACTTTTAATCGGTCCTATTTCTGACTGGTGAGAAAAGACAGCTGTTGCTTGTTGACATTAACAACTTACAAGTGCGAAAAATAAAAACAACGTTAAATTTCCAGGTTCGGGAGGAAGCCAAGCATGCTGCTGTGTTGCTTAGGCTTGATTGCCACCGGCATTGGCACGTCGTTTGCACCAACCTTTGATCTTTACGTTTTCACCCGGTTTCTCGTTGGACTGTTTTCTGTTACATGTTTCATTGCGTTCTACGTTTATGGTAAGACGCAGATCGATGCATGCGCAGCATTTTCTTTAAAGCACAATTGCAATCAAAATCAAAACCAACGTCCTTTTGTGTAAAGCGTTAAAGGTTCACAATTTGTTACAAATTTGTTAATTTTGTGTGGCAATTTTTTTGTTTCAAAGTTTTTGTTTCTCTCTTGAAACCTGAGCTCCATTAATTAACAAATAATAAGCAAAAGGAGAACTAAACGCTTGTAGTTGGTTTGATGAAATTTTCATCCTTGCTTGAGTTCCAGAAATTTTTCCTACAAAACGAGCTAACATGCTTGAGGCATCCAACTGAATGTTACAATCACGGAGATCGCTGTTGCTTAGAAATTGCAGATCTGCCGTTTGCAAAGCTTGTCTTGAAACGAACATAAACTCACTGTTTTCACAAATGAGAGCAGCTGTAGGTTGATGGCTGCAAATATTCATTTACTGCTGTAGCCTTTTACAGTCAGGAAGTTTTTCTAAAATTGCATCAACGGTGTGGAGACTGGAGACATTCAAGACGGTCATGTTGCTAAGAACAGTTTAGAAATTTTGCACTCAGCTTTCTAATGCTTTTGTTAAACCGCAAACTTGGCATATGACTGTTAACTCAGTAAATTGTTTTTACTGTTTGTTAAGTAATATTCTATTTGTCATGGGTAGTACTTATAAAAAGAAAGAGGCCTAATTGCATCATGCATTAAATTTAACTTTTTGATACTTAACGTTTTTTGAATGTTTTCAAGCATAAAACAAGTTAGTTTACAATTACAAAAAGAGTGGATAACCAGTCCATTATCGCGGGCCAAGAAAAGTGTGGAATGCCACGGGAAACCCGCAATAAATTCAAAATTTTTTCTTGGGGTAAAAAATCCAACAAAGTACAAAAAATGTTTACAAAAACACGCAAATGCAAAATGTTGCTTACTTTAATAAATTCATTCATTTCAATACCTGCTTTTCTTCCGGGAAGGGTCGCGGAGGCAGAAGCCCCAGGAGCACACGAAGTACCTCACGGTTTGTAGCAATCTCGGATGGTTCTGTTGACTCCACACCTAGACTGGGCCAAGCAAGGTCGGAGATGTAGCAACACCACTTTGTCCTTGATCGATGTCTAGTACGCTTTGGGTGTAGACAGCAGGACTCGCTTTGCCAATGTTTCCTGGGACATTCTGGACGCATGACCGAACCAACGTAGCGGGGATCTCTATGAGGAAAAGTGGCTCGTCATCCAGGCCTTTACGGATTTTACAGCTGCCCACTTCGTCGCGAATTGCCACGCCGTGAAATCTTCGCAAACTATCTCTTCCGATTGCAATTGGGAATCACTCTTTCAGTCATTACCCAAGAATCACGACCATAAGTGAGGATCAGAAGAAAGACCGATTTAAAAACTGACAGCTTTGTAGTGTCTCAAGAGCGATAAATCTCACTTAGAACAGCGTTTGCTGTACCAACCCGTGTAGCAATACCCTGGTTCCGCTTTCTGTCACTATAGCGAATACCACCCCGTGACCCCAAAGGAGTTGTACTTTTCGACCTGCTGGAGTGTATTCTACGGTTCAGTTGCAGCGCGGACTGGCTTTGGTTTTACTTAAGAGAGATACTGTAGCTCGGCCTTTGTAGTGCTAATCGCCATTCCAGCTTAGTCGAACTCAGCTGAAAACCGATGGAGTGCATGCTGAAGACCAGTGTTCCATCTAAGGTGCGCAACTGCGCAGTGCAAACCAGACCATTTTCGCAATGAAATCTCATTCTCGCGCATTTGCAACATTGTGTCTGCATGGTTGCACAGTTGCAAGTGCACTAAAACAAACATTTGCTCAGAGTAAAATTTTTTAGAGAGAACACTGCTGAAGACATGTTGAGAAGATGCTAGCAGTATCAAATTGTCGGCAAAAAGCAAACAGTTAATCTTGCTGCTTCCAGCAGAGACACCCTTGTCGACTGGGCTGTCACCGTCGACCCGATTTATATTGACTATGAATAGGAGTGGTGACAGCTTACACATGGACGTCGCAAGGATTTTTTCCAGGGGGGGGGGAATTTGGTGAAATTTGATTTTTCGTATTCGAAACTGAGTAGACAACCGTTTTTTCTGTTTTCAAAATCCAGGAGGTCCATGGCCCCCCTGCCCCCCTTCCGACGCCCATGAGCAGGTTTTTTTTAAGGCTTCGCTTTGGTGACCGCAAGGAAATTTTAAGAGACCGCACGGAGGAATTTGAGAGACCGTTCTCGATTGATGTGATCTCAGGTCACTATATTTTGAGAGACCGTAGGAGGAATTTGAGAAACCGTTTTGGTCCCTCAAAACACCTTAAAAAACACTGCCCATGAGTATATATCCTTTTTGGAATCCAACGCGCACCGTGAACAGTTGTGGTTTAATTCCGTTGATACGGGAACAAACGTATGAGCAGGAATACAATGACTTCACGACCAGTAACAGACAGGTGGCTGTCAATACGGTACTCCCTCTACACTCCCCAAAGCTCTTCAAGGAACCCGGTTGTATGCTTCCTCAAGGTCATCAAAACATGTATGGACGTCTTCAGCCTACTCCAATGATTTCTCGAAAATTTGCCGGAGAGGGAAAATGTCGTGTGTAGTGTTAAGACCAGAACCAAAACTGCACTGGGTATCGTTTAGCTTTGGCTCAATTATTTCGGGATACCTCGGTAGTTAGTACATTCACTCTTGTCTCCCTTCTTAAGTATGGGAATGATCACCCCAATTTGTAATCTTTCGGTGCTTTTCTAGATCTAGAATACAAGCCACTTAACACACATTAGTTAGCCAAAGACTCCTTGATTCTCATGGAAATCCCATTAACATGGGCAAGACTGAAAATAGCTGAAAATGAGGAAGTATAAAATGAGATAGTTGTTGATACCTTACAGAACTATTTTTGTCATGAAAAAGCTATAGAAAAGATGCTGGTGAATGTTAATATTGCATAATCTTGTAATGACTAATGCTAAAATATTAAATTGTCAGTGCGTGATGGTGGTTGTCACTTTAGTCAGAGAAACTTTGTTAAAGTCGTGGAGTACAGAATTCTCTTCTGAGTATAAAACAAACTTCACACCATTTCACGATGATCACTTCCACGTTACGATGACTGACGCTTATGTACTGATATCGCTGCCTACTTATTTGTATTATGATTATGATTTATATGCTATGACAGTGGTGGGCAATTGTTTTTATTCAGGGGCCACTTTGAGAAGGCCGCATTTAGCGGAGGGCCGTGCCTTCTTATGAGAGTAGTAGCTAGTCTCGGTTT
>Ga0210059_1016410_pt1 | contig 10690 bp, 3 predicted proteins | sample Ectturendosymbi2_FD_188042 | JGI IMG/M metagenome (GOLD analysis project Ga0210059, IMG submission 188042) | Ecteinascidia turbinata endosymbiont from Florida, USA - Sample 2 (SPAdes) (version 2) | ecosystem: Host-associated > Tunicates > Ascidians > Unclassified | place: Key West, Florida... | reverse complement strand
CTGAAAACAGAGTTGCCCTGGAATTTTTCACTGTATTGAATATACTTTTTACATTCAGAATTTTTGAGTAACTTGCGCTTGCCCTGAAAAACAGAGGGTGCCCTGAATTTACTGTATTGAATGTAGATTTTTTATTATTCAAGATTTTTGAGCAACTTGCGCTTGCCCTGAAAAACAGAGTTGCCCTGGAATTTTTCGCTGTACTGAAATATATTTTATTTTTCAGGATTTTTGAGAAACTTGCGGTTGCCCTGAAAACAGAGTTTGCCCTGAAATTTTTCAAGCCCGGGGGGCGGCCGCCCCCCCCGCCTCGTACGCCTATGACACTGTGTACACACCAAGCATATAAAAGTAAGAAGTGCTGGGAAAGTGTCTTGCTCCTCTCAAGGCTGGACACGTACTAACACCGGTTGTGCAATGCCCTATGGTTATCCATTTTCTGTGCTTTTGAGGATAAACTGCTTTGCTCCTCCCAGTGTTGGTCGTGTACAAACACCGTTTCTGTAATGTGCGCTGATGTATAGCTAACCACTTTTTGTGCTCTTGTGTCTGTGATATGGACCATAAGTCCGCAATAAAATATCATTATTATTATTATAAAACCGATTTAAAAAAAAAATCAAATTAACGGCACAGCAAATCTCCAAACTAGTAAAAACTATCTGTAAACTTTCCATTCAGACTAGTTCACCCAACCGCAGATTACATACTGCTTGCTGTATTCTGTGCTCTTTGCTCTTCGCACCGGTTGCTTCAAAATATGAAAATGCGCTCTGTGGTATTCTGCGAACTCCACTGGATTGCCAACTGTTGTCGCGTGACATAACAGCACATCTTTTGTACATGTCAGAAGAGCGGAACAACAAAAAATGTAATTTTCATAGAGATTATTCGTTTCAGACTTTATGTTGATTGCAGTACATCTTCAATTTGCAATCAATACAAGGTTGTAGGCCTACATCTTAAAAAATGTACTCTTTGTACATCTTAAATTTGCCGGTGCGTCCTACCCTAGGCAAGGTCCATTTCAGCACTAGGCCTCAAAACCTAATCTGACTACACTTGACTAAAACATGATTTAGTGAAGGCTTCGACATAGGCTAAACCTACACGGGCAAAAGCGATGCAGCCAGGAAATATCAAGAATCAAAAAATGAAAAGAACAGAGGTGGTACACTTTAAAATTTTGCAGTGAGCTTGATCAAGGGCGTACGCAAGTGGTTGGGGTTAAATCCCCCCCCCTGAGCTTGATATTCTACAAAAACTTTATTACTTTTGCAAAGGAGATTAATTGTTTTCGCATACTTTTTGCTTGTTGATTTGTCAACTTAATGCAAATACCAAGGAATAAATCTGCGTGCAAATTTCAAGGAACGTTTTAAATGGGCCAAAAAGTGATAATTAGGTTTTGGTGGGAATCTGGGTTATCCTCTGCATCCAGAAACCATCTCACCACTTTTTGCAGACTTTTCGTCCACTACGTATGTTTAAGATTGCGTTCCGCGATAGTTCACTTTATCCAAAACAATTGTCTTTGTTTTGTCTGCTATGGCTGATCAGCACAAGCGCTGCGCGTATTGGCTACATTACCAGTTTACTGCATGTAGCATGATAAAACTGCTGCACGAGCTCAAAAACAGCAGATGTTAACATAGAAGCATTCAGGCATTTGATAATGCCTCAGCAGGGAAAAAGGAAAACTAGAAGGTTGCTGAAATTCTATACATAACAAAAAATTGAAAGTTTTCTTGCGTACTTTATGCGCATTCTCAATTCTTGTGTAGTTTAGCAAGATTCAATCTTGCAAACCGGGGTGTGCGCCAGCCTGTCCAGCCGCACAATTTCTATGTTCAGTTGCTCGTGTTCGACAAGACATTAGCGCAGCCTTATTTTGCAGTTGTAACTTGCTCTGACGAATTGATGAGTGTGTTTTCCTACCCTGTTTTAACACGCAGCCTGATTTTTTCCAGTTATGAACTGCTGTGTCGTAGCGTTGAGTTTATTTTCCTCCTACATTCCAACTTGGAACGCTGACAGTTTATATTAAGTGCAAAGACACATAAAATAAGGGGAGTACGTGTAGAAGAATATGCAGATTGTGTCAATAAACTTCGCCAAAACGTTGGTTTGGAAACATGAATATGACGTCAAATTGTGGCGTCACAAATAGTGCACACCAAATGCAAATGACCATTATATGCCACTGAATGAAACCCCCATGAAAATTTTCTGCGTACGCCACTGAGCTTGATAAAGTATGGCCTGGAGGCAGGGCCGGATTAAATGAATGCAAGACCCCTGGCAAAGTCGTGACCGCGAGACCCCCTGAACGCTTAGCGCAACTCCGTATTGTTTCACACACCCTCGTTTCAACTTTCCAGAAACACCGATCAAAAACGTCAAAACTGATACGATTTGGCAGCCTACACTTCAGAGACAATTGGCTTGACCATGTACGACGTTTCGTACAGTCCCGTAGGCAGGTTTTAAGGTTTGGGGGCAAAAACATTTTTAAGGGGGAAATATTTTTGCTTTTATTATATGTTTAAAACAAATTTTCCGGACATAACAAAATTTGGGGGTGACAAAAATTTGGGGAGTGCTCCCCCGTGGCTACAGGCCTGGGTTCGTATGTGGTTAATTTGCTCAACAGAAAGTTTTATCACAAAAAAACGATATTTTTGCTACCGTCACACTACACATCAATCTTATATGTCATAGACTCTCTGACCATCTTCACTGCACAGATCGTCCAGGAAAGATATGTCTATACTCACTGGCAAATCAACACGTACACCGCTCATGTTGTTCTAGCCGTTGATTTTTCACAAATTATGACTTATTTGTAGACAGTGCTCGAAAAAATGGACATTAGGCAGTTTATGAAAAGAAAAAAGCGCAAGTTGTTAAAAATCCTCAATGTAAAAAGTATATTCAATACAGTGAAAATTTTCAGGGAAACTCTGGTTTTGCAGGGCTAGCGCAAATTGCTCAAAAATCGTGAACGGTGAAAAAATTTCAATACAATGTATATTCACTTGGGGGTGATCCGTGTAATTTGGGCTGGTGTAGTGTGTAATCTGGACCAAAGTCGTGAATGGTTATAATGAATTTGATCTGGACCAAGCCCTCGTTTTCTGTAAAAATCGAGCAATCTGATGTCGATAGTTCAACAGCTTGATATAAGAATTCGGTATTTCTTTCTTTGTTCGTTTTCGAGTGTTTGTTCGTTTTCACTGGGTAGAGGTGCAAGGTGCTAAGATGATAGATTTTTTTGATTAACAGGAGTTTTAGAAGCGGGCAGCACGGACGTGCAGATTGCTTGGCTCCTTTGAGTGCGCGTCTTTAAGTGCCTTGCTCAAGCGCACGCCAGCGATAACACAGGCAGGTTTAGGGAGTCAGACCCTTCGATCCGGAACCGTCGCTTTTAAAACATTGCGTTGCGTCATCGAAGTCGCGTACATATTTGCATCACTAAAAGCAATTACCGTAAAATTTCTTGTCTGGGAGAACACAATACGCAAGGAATTTCAACCCCTTGAGTTAACAAGCAAGTCAACTACAGAATTTGCCTATAACGGCACCTCTAGGGATTGCATAAATAACGTTATTGCTGAATTGACATTATAAGCGAATTGAAATGCATATAAAAGATGCCATCGCGACCAAACCAAATGTAACATTATGGGCGAATTGACGTTACAGAGGAAGCCGTTATGAACGAATTCTACTGTATAGAACAGATTTACATAAGGTTTCAGGCCCCATTCGGATGAAACTAAAAAGTTATTTTCAGGGCAAATTGTCTATTTTTAGGGCAAATTGTTATTTTCAGGGCAAATTTTTTTCCGCCCCCCCAGTAAAATGCTTTATCGTACGCCTATGTCTGAATGTCTTTGACATCTGACAGCTCAGTATCCAATACAATCCCCAGATTCTTGTATTGGTTAACAGATTTTAAGTTTTGACCGCCCAATGTCAGTAATGGAGTGACTATGCTATTGAGTCCATACTTGTTTCCTGCATATAATCAGATGATTTATCCACTGAACTAAACAAGATTAAAGCAGGGTGTTATATTGGTGAAGTCTTAAATCACTTGATGTTTGCTGATGATATTTGTGTGTTTTGTCCAAGTGTACGTTGGTTGCAAAGTATACTAGATGTGTGTCAGGCTTATGCAGAATCGCATGGAACTATTTTCCACTGCAACAAAACTTTATATGACATTTAAGGCTGAGAGTGCAAAAAGCGCAGTCAACCCATTACTGACACTGGGTGGTCAAAATGTAAAATCTGTTAACCACTACAAATATCTGGGGATTTTATTGGATACTGAGCTCTCAGATGACAAAGACATTCAGAGGCAGTTGCGATATCAATATTGTGCAGCAAACACGCTGCGAGCCTGTTTTTCCCGATGCTGAAATGCAGTTAAAAATGTACTTTTATGTTCCTTTTGTACGCCCATGTATGCATCACAATTATGGTGTAATTTCAGGAAGTCATGCATGCAGAGATTGCGGGTGGCCTATAATTTTGGATGCAGAGCTTTATACAACCTGCTCTGGAGAGCGAGTGTTAGCAGCCACCAAGTTCAATGTAACATTCCTACATTTGAGGCCGTATTAAGAAAAAATATGTACCTGTTTCTCGAAAGATGCAGAAAATCTAACAACCAGTGGCGTATCTATGCAAAGTGGCGCCCATGGCAAAATTTAAATGTCCGCCCTTTCTCAGATTTAAATATTAATTATAGGCACAATTTTCACGAAAGAAAAACCAAGGAAAATAAATTTTTTAAAACGGATAATAATGTGTTTATTTTTGCTTTAAACTTTTCAGGAAATAATATACAAATTATCCATAAAACATACTTCTATACTCATTTTTTTACTCATTTTTTTTTTATTATGATGAACGTCAAAACATTCAAATAATAATGTTATCGTAGTGTATAGGTCTACATAGTGTTGTCTGACAAAATTGTATATGTTACAAAAAAATAAAACAACATATTGCAACTGCAAACGACAATTTTTTTTAAAACGAAACGCATTCAATCTGAATTGTGCAATAAACTATTTAATGCAAGTCATGCATCACTTCTGTTCGAAAAACACGATTCCATCGAGACACAAACATATCCAGCCTTTTCCGTTTAAATTACACAAAAGTGCTAATTAAAACAAAACAACACTTTCCGTGCCTTTATCGATGCAAAGTCGTCTATGATTTCATCAAAGCAAGCTTTTGCTGTTTTATCCCTATCTATTCTGATCAAAGCTATATCACATAACCTTCCCTGACTAATTCTTAATCAATGAGGCCCAGAGGTATGAAAAGACTAGTTTCAGTTTACTGACAGATTGTTCGCAGCTTGCAGTAAATACTGATTATACTGTATAACTGCTAACATCAGCGTTATTTGCAAAAAGCAATTCGAAGAATGTCAGGAGGACTTCAGGCCGCGATAATTTTAAGTTACACCACTTGAAACCAGCATTTTGCAATCTAGACTCTTCCCGTATAAGTGTTTGCCATCTACATCTGAACTGTACACCGCTCCTAAATTGTCACACATAGATTTTAGTTTCTCACAGTCAGGATCTTTTCACAAGGCCCTGGACATCGAACAGAAGGCCAAGTTTGGACAGAAAACGCTAGTTCTAAACAAGACTAACAAATCTCTTGCATGAGTTAACATTTTTGCTCAACTACGTCGACAGCGGTACTAACTGCTAATTTTTCAAGGACTAACTAATGTTCTCTACCTTTGTCTTTGGACTGGAGCAGGGCCGGCCTTACACCGATGCAGCTGCATTGGGCCCCGCGTCGCTGGGGGCCCCGCGCCATGGTGTTTAGGTGGAGGGTTCACTTTTTCCAGATGCCACTTGCGCTCGAGAATACAGTAGAAACGGTTTATAAATCTCATTGTTAATAAAAAAACGCTCTCGTTAGAACTAGCGATGACTTTCCTCTGTCATCAAACGTTAGCAAACGTGCTCAATTCTCGTGCTAAGGCTTTATATGTGCGCCCTACCATGGTCGTATAGCACGGTTGACTAAACACGATGACGTCATAAAACCACCGCTCAAAGGGGCCCCGCACCTTGGTTTTGCATTGGGCCCTGCACCTGAAAGGGCCGGCCCTGGACTGGAGCATTGCATTCAGCCTATTTGTCGGACACTAGTGGCCGCATTAGTTTAAGTCAGGGGTGAGGAACCTATTTACTGTCATGGGCCGCATGATATGTGCATTAGCGCTGGCGGGCCGCTATGTTAGCATAGTAATATCGTATGTTATTTTTTAGTCATTGAAATTTTGTATTGTGCAAAGGCAACTGCACTTCATATGCCTGACTGGAAAATTTCGGAAGGGGGTTCATAGTTCAAATAGAGTTGCTGCTTGAAAAAGGTTGAACCCCACTGGTTGGGGTTTACGTTTAAGGTTTAGGAATTAGGTTCCGGTTTTAAGTTTTAGATTCAGCTTTTAGATTTAGATTTTGGGTTTGGGTTTGGGTTTAGGTTTTGGATTAAGGTTTTGGGTTAAGGTTTTGGGTTTAGGTTTTGGGTTTAGGTTTTTGGTTTAGGTTTTAGGTTTAGGTTTTTTGTTTTAGGTTTGGGTTTAAGTTTTGGGTTGAGGATTTTAGGTGATGTTACAAGGACCTTACGCTAATCCAAGTATATCGTCCTTGTCACTTGACCAATCCAACCAATCAGATCCTCGTAATGGCAAAATAAATCCAGCAGTGCTTTTTCCTCTGATGGCAAAATAGATACAGCCATGTTAAATGCCAAAACACTGTGTCTATTTTGCCTCATGAGTCAAGAGTAGAGATGGCACTGTTTTGCCTTCAACCAATTGTATTTGGCTAAAGGTAAAATAGCTCCAGTAGTGCTTTTGCCTCATGAGGCAAAATAAAATACACGATTTTACATGGGTGGATCAGGACTGGATCGGACTCTTGATTTTCAAAAATTTTGTGGATCAGGACTGGATCGGATTCAATTTTGTCGGATCAGGACTGGACTCGGACTGAAAAATGTCACAGTCCGCTCATCTTTGTTGCTTGATGCCATTTTGTAGCAAAAAGAATGATTACCGTATCTGGATTGGATTTGGATTTTACAATATTATTTTCAACCTCTTCGCAACTTTCATTTTTTCAGAACTGTAGATTACTGCATTTCATCTGTAAGTTTTCTTCAATAGAGTTTCTCACATCTGTCGAAACTGTACATCATGTTTGCACTTTGCAGTTGCATTTTGAGCACGACATACTATCCAGTGATGCAGGACAGAGATGAGAGAACTGTCATATTTTGCGATCCAGATCCAGTCCTGTTTTTTAGAACTCAGTCCCAGTCCAACCACAGTCCAAAAAGTTTTTCAAATGTAAAGTCCAAGTCGAAATAAAAACCAAAAAATTGGAAAATGTGGCTTTTTCATAACAAAAACGCCGCATTTATTCTCCACTGACTAAGTCCAAATCCGGTCCGGTCCTAAATTTTGAAGTTTTACAGCCTGGTGTTAGGCAAAATTTCTGACCTCTGTGAAATTTCTGACCTATTATTGATTGTCAATTATTTTGTTTCTCAGAGCAATGGAGTAAAGTTTGGCGATTACGTTGTTGATGTGTTTTGTGTAAATTAAAACTTTTTGATTAGATGTCAGATACCCGCAACAAGCTACAGTACGCCGTGCGGGAATAACTATAACCACTGAAAAATATTGGACTGAGTCTTAGATCTTAATCATTTTTCTTTTTCTAACCAGGGTTTCTAGGTTGGCATTTTTAAGGCCAAATTCCAGTAATTTGGCTTTTTTTAAAGTGGTTTGGCATGAAAAAATGGTGTTTGGCATGTACGTCATAGTTTGCCATTTTTTGGCTTTTTTTGAAGGTGTTGGCATGAAAAAACATGGTTTGGCATTTTTTAAAACCTCTGGCTCAAGTCATTGCTGTCAGCTTGGAATTATAGAACTTTTTCTCAGGACAAAGGTTCTCTCTTTTCTACCGCGCTCCATTTTCGAAGATACAAGCGGCTTTGCCGTCTAAGTGACGTCACAGGGCAAAAGATGTACTACTTTTTTGGGCAAGACTTCAGAAACTGCGGCGTGCGGCTCATGCTACAGTGTCTCAAGCCCGGTAGACCAGGGGTGGGCAATTAGCGGCCCGCGGGCCGCGTGTGGCCCGCCACAGCGTTTTCAGTGGCCCGCGGAATCATTCAGGAAAAGCCATCAAATCTGAAATTTCCTCCAACTTATCACAGAAAATGTTAGTACTTCTATTTCTATCGACTTGCTTCTATTTCTACGAGAGCAACGTTTTTCAACATGGGTCGCAAAGATTTTTTGGGGTACGCAAAGATTTCACTGTAACGATATCTTTAACTGTCGTTTTTATCTTAATACTTAAGTTCATATCGTACATTCTGGTCATTGCAATGAATTTATTTCTCAGAGCAGCTTGTTTGTTGAGTATACCGAAATTTACGGTACTTGGAGTACAATGTATAGCATCCGAGTTACCAAATCAAATAGCACAATATGTTGCATAATATGATTAGCAATATGCACCCGAAGTCGCAACCTGAAGAGCACATATGTCAGACCGCCATTGTACAATCCAATCTGTTAGTTTTACAGTAACACCCGCAATACTGCACGTCTATTGTCGAAATCCGAGGTGAAGAAAACCACAAGCAGCCAAATTGCTTGTGTCAACTGAAGCATTTGGTCGTTCTTGTTCTAAAACAGTTATAGTTTGTGATACCAGCAGCTTATTTTTGTGAAGTTGCAGCCAGAAGTCAGGTAGAAAAATATTCTACCTGCAATAGCATTATGATACTTTCATTTCTATTCTTACATGGACAAGAACGCAAGTATTTTGAAGAGAATTTGAAATTTGGTTTTACCTCCATAGCTGGCAAAAGTACAGAGAAGCCACAGCGTGTTTTGTGCAACGTTGTTCTCAATGCTGAGTTTGTGAAACCTTCGAAGTTCATGCGGCATTTAGAGACAAAGCCTTCCAAAACTTCACAAAGAATTTGGTCTAGTTTTCAACCAATTGTTGTCCAGGATAGCCTACCAGCAGTTTATTGTTGTTTATTTGCAATCAACATTCAGGAAGAAACGTACTGCAGTGTTATGAAGAATCTCAGTGCTTTGTCTATGAAATCCTAGAAGATGATACAGCATTTCACGCCAAAAAAGGTTCAGAATTCTTCCGACGCCATGGAGCAAGTTTGAAACGTCAAAGACATCTTGCTGGAAGTTTTCACCAAGAAGAACACAGGTTCAAATGAAGTCGCGCTTGAAATTAACAAGCAAAAAAATACTCACGCATTGGAGAAACGCTTGTGAAACCCTGTTTGTTGAAAATATTAAAAACATTTCTTGGAGAAGCTAGTGAGGCAAAAATGAGACAAATATCTCTTTCCAGCAATACTGTTCACAGGCGCATTTCAGATATGTTGGAAGATGTGAAAGACTAGGTGATAAATGAAACGAAAGCATCTCCAATGTTTTCTTTTCAAGTGGGTGATTGAACAAACGTTACTTTTTGTTCTCAGTTGCTTACGTTTTCGTTTGTGAGGAACTGCTAACTACAAGTGCGGATGTTCTGGAGAAGTAAACCTTTTTTGATTCTGCAGAGTTGCAGTGGACTATGTTTGTGCGGTTTGTATTCATTGAGCTCCTGCAATGATGGGATCGGATCACGTTCACGCTTTCAAAAAAAGTTCAAGAACTTGCTCCTGAAGCTAATGTTACACACAGTGTCATTCACAGATGTGAGCTTACTAGCAGAACTTTACCTAGTCCTCAGAAAAATGAGCTGGATTTCAAGATATCAAGATTATCAATAACATGAAATCTGGAACAGGGCTGTGGAGTCGGAAGTCCCGTCATCCGACTCCGACTCCTGGCAATTTCGATTATCCGACTCCGACTCCAACTCCGATTCCGACTCCGACTCCGGACCGACTCCGACCTTCAGCTGTATTAGTTACTTACTTAAAGTGATAATTCTTTTCAGATGAATTTATAAACCCTACTTGCACTTTCCAGGAATACGGAAACTTGTTTTAAATCGATGTAAATGCACGTTCATCCCTCACTTTCGCAAAATACGATCAAGGATCAAGCAGAAGTTTGTCTTTTAATTTTACAGAAAAAAGTACTCATCTAAAAAAAACACAATTAAAATTATTAGAGAAGACTGATAAATAATCGATTTTAAAGCAGATACCTTACAAACGATATCAGCAAACAAGCAAAATTGAAAAATGTATGTATTCCACCGGTGAGCATGTGCACATATTGCGCAACGCAGTTGATAAACGCACTCGGGCATACTCTCTCAAATGAATTCATTGACACAACTTTTTACGGTCGAACGCTGTCAAGCTTCAACTCTGTTGAACTCACATGTGTCGCTATATTTTTCCTTAGATGGCCAAATGAACATGTTACAAGTAAGCTCTTATACAAGTCAAAATCCACGAACTACCAATCAAGAAAGTAAAACAAATTAGTTTAAGTTTTAGCTTAACCACTTGGGAGCATTCACTTTTCTCTTCGTTATCTAAACACTTCATACTACCCTGCTTTCACTTAGGTATGACAAACTTGCAAGGTTTGAGAATTAGTCAACATGGATTTTTTAACACAAAAATGTTGCGATAG
>Ga0210059_1016407_pt1 | contig 10691 bp, 8 predicted proteins | sample Ectturendosymbi2_FD_188042 | JGI IMG/M metagenome (GOLD analysis project Ga0210059, IMG submission 188042) | Ecteinascidia turbinata endosymbiont from Florida, USA - Sample 2 (SPAdes) (version 2) | ecosystem: Host-associated > Tunicates > Ascidians > Unclassified | place: Key West, Florida... | reverse complement strand
GTCTTTTGAGCCTTTGATCGACTTTCTAGCATTTCTGGTTCAAAAGTTATGATCTAAAATAAACAAATTAATTAATTAGCTAATTAGTCAAATATTTTTACTAACTTACATCACAACTTTTGAACCCGAAACCCCAGCAGGTCATCCAAAGCATCAAAAGATTCGGATTGTAGCCTAGTTTATGATAAAAACTTCAGCGAAATACTACTACCTAACGGTTGGCGCCTAGGGCCAGGCAAAGTGGGCCAAGGTGGCCTAAAAGCCCTCCACTTATGACGTCACTAACAAAAAACCCGCAACCCCCAAGCAAAAAAATTTTTTCAAGTGCAGGCTAGAAGACTTGTCGCGTCTTTTGACGCTTCGACCAAGTCCGTAACCCGCACAGGAGCAGAGAAATTCCCGCGCAAAGCAATGTACGTTTCGGCGTTTTTTTTTTTCAAAAATCCTCAAAAGCAGCCGCATGCCAAAGTGATAACAATCTCTATAGAAAGCGTTCCATAGACGCAGTTGTGCAGCTGATTGTCAGCATCAATTTTACAGATGCATGCACATGTGGATAAACAAAGTTCCTTGCTGTATGGCAAACATTCACCGAATGTTTGACAAGCTAGCACTATGTATTCTTCCATACCAAGTTCACTGGAACAAGAAGCTATTGTGATGTAATAAATGCACTGTGACCAGTGATAACCTGGAAGTCTTTCCTTGAGTGTTTCGACAAATGCTTGATTGATGAGGCTTTTTTGGGCTGTGTTTTTCATTGTTGACAACTGATACTGTCAATATTTTTGAATTACTCAAACCACAGTTGAAAGATATTACTTCACAGCAATGAAGAACCACACAACATTGATTTCTACACAAACATGGGTCAATTTTTACATGGCGCTTTAAGTGAGCTCATCAGCTCACTCTCCTGGTCACATGACACGATTACTGCTGAATCACCAACTGCTCGAGTGATCGAATGAGCTCTCGGGAAGTTGAGCACAGTATGCTCGTAGTTGCTTGGTTCGTAAGTGAGCTCCCTGGTAAAAGTGTGTTCGCGAAGCAGCCGCCTTAGGTTTGGCAGTCGTTATAATGCCTGCGTTGGTTGGATGATGTATGGTTGAATTTGAATCATGTCTGCAGTTTTGAAATAGTGCAACGTGTTGGTTTTAACTTAGTTTTGCAATCCATATTGCAGTAAAAACGACATCAAACTGCTGTGTGACTGTGGAGTGTAGTGAAATTATGTAGGCTACGTAACATGGCCTGGTTCTACAGTTTGTAGTATGCTAGACTGCTGTTTCACTGCACTTTTTGGATGTCAGTATTGCCCACAGTAAAATGCTGTTGCAATTTACATACAAAATTAATAGCCTGGTAGACTATGTAGACTAATTGCTGATGGTGCTTTGCTTCTAAAAAGTACTGTAGGACACCATGATTGCTGGAATGCAATCTAATCATATTTCAACTGCAGAAAATTGGGTGTTATCTGTAGGATTGTGATAACCCCTTTGTGTTGTCTGACGCATGCTGAAACGTTGCAGCAACCTGTGCAAAGAAATGATTTGTAATCCTGGCCTAATGTTTTTGCCTTTCATCAGCCTAGCAAACTGGGTTGTGAAAAGTAATGACTGCTGTGCCTCTTAAGTGCTGTCGCAGAAGACTGAATCTCCGTTTGTCATTTGTAACTGGAAAACCTACAGCTCTACAATGACCAAAAGAATTAGTTTACTCGTGAAGCTAGCGCCGCTAGCCTAAAGTCAGCAGCACAGAATACCCAACCCAGTCAATCTGAAGCGCATGTAAACCCACAGCTGCAGCGTTCTCGTTTTGGTTCAATTACACTGAGCTCTTTTGACGTCAAAACTCCCTTCGACCGCACTTGCCAGCACGACCATGTAAATAGGCCTAATGAAACAATCAATTACTGCAGCATGTACCCTCCTTTCTCTGCAGACAATAATCTTCATACAGCACAAAAACCTACAAGCAAATGTTATGTCGTAGAGCTGTTTATCTAGATCAGCTATGTCCAACTCAAATGGCTTACTGAGCCAAAAATTATGCCCACACCTCAAGCCTTTGATTTTGAGCCTTTGATTGACTTTCTAGCATTTCTGGTTCAGAAGTTATGATCTAAAATAAACAAATTATCTAATTATGGGATAAATGAATTGATTTGTTTTCTTTATATCATAACTTTTGAACCCGAAACCCCAGTAAGTCATCCAGAGCATCAAAAGATTTGGATTTTAACCTACTTTCCAATAAAAACTTGAGCGAAATCACACCATCTGGCAGTTTAGGCCTAGAGCCAGATGAACTGGGCCAAAATGGCCTAAACACACTCCAGTTATGTCACTCACAAAAAATCCTAAACCCAAAATCAAAAAATGTGTTTTCATTGTAAACTCCAAGACTTGCCTGGAAGTCTTTTGAGCATTTAAACAGCTCTCTGGTGTTTTCAGCTCCGGAGTAATGCCCGTTCAAAGCCACATGCGAACAGGCTTGTTTTCATGCAAACCGCTTGAATTATCCCAGTACTGAAAGTGTTAATGAGGGCCACACATTGAATGGCTTATTTTGATCTTAGCAAACTAAAGTTAGCTTTGATACAGCTAACATACTGAAGGTGTTCAAATCCTATTGCAGTGGTAACAGACATGATAAAGTGGCACTGAGGACCACCTGCATTTAAAATGTCAAATTCAAGATTATGAAAATATAGACAGGTTGTCAGTATGTAGGAGAATTTTACTATAGCGAAAACCCTAACTGGGCCACGCGAAACCTTCCCACTGGGCCATGGCCCGCAGGTTCGACATAGCCAGGGCTACCATACCATCCTTATTTTTATGATTTGTCCTTGTTTTGCAGTACTACGTCTTAGATAATATTAGTCCTTAATTCTAATATATGTGCTTATTTGTGACCTGCGTCCTTATTTTTCTTATCTTTCGAGCATAACAATTTTAGAGAAGCAATACCTGATAGACATACAGACAATTTCTATCTCAATGTAAACATTTTGTAATCATTTGTGACATCATAAAAGTAGTATAATCTTGCAGCACAAGAGACTTAACCCTCTATCAGGCATTATTAGCACTGTAAGCTGTCTAGTCTGGTCAGGATTCTTAGGAAAGCTGGTTTTGCAGCGAAGGTTCAGCATTTAATTTATTCAAGAAATTAGCAAGCAAAAAAACATTATTTGTGACGATTACAAGAAGGAAGTTACGAAAAAGATATTGCTGAAGCAAATGGTTCCTGGAGATAAATAGGTAAACGTGATCTGACATTAGTCGTGCAAACAGAAACAATTGTTGTTTAGGTAATAAACACAAATTTTCCTTAGCCATCCTTATTTTTGGTTCTCGATTGATGGTAGCCCTGGACATAGCTGATCTCAATCTAGATGATTGCACAGCATCCTGAATATTACTAAGGCCTTTCATTCTGGGAGGCTTTGATATTACGCACCACTTGATTTAGTTGGAAGGATGCATGCGATATGGATCAGGATATAGAGTTTGCTGTAATTAATCAGAAACCAAGTAGCAACTTGGGTATCCAAACACTTTGTGAGGAACAATAGCATAGCAGTTTCTGTGAGCTGAGCAAATGCTGCCAAATATACACAATGGCAGAATTATTTTGTCAGTATGATACATCGGTAAAGTCATTTGATCAGCTGATATATATCAGCATGCCGATGCATTGGTCAAGCTGAATAGCAACTTGGGTTTCCAAACACTCCGTGACAACAGAATAGCGATTTCTATGAGCTGAGCAAATGTTGCAAAATATACACAATGGCAGAATTTTTTCGATATGATATATCAGCAAAGTCATTTGATCAGCTGATATATATCGGCATGTTGATGCATTAGTCAAGCTCATGTTTGATGATGCAACTGATACCACCATCTAAATAACTAGTTGGGGTTGCGCTAGGCTACTAGCCAAGTTTGATTGGGCCTCAGGGACACCTATAGCCTAGAAAATATGGTTTTATTCTGAAAAGTATTATCAAAATCTGCCCTTTCATGACAGCTTACCTATTCAGCAAAAGTGAACTATTCTGAAATGCCCATCCCTAGCGGTTTGATATTGTAATTTAAATGTGTTACTTTGCATATATAAATTATTCTATGTCGATTGCCAGTGCCAGATTTAGAAATATGCATTGCATAGGCCCCCTTGTTTTTTAGTTGATGACCTTTTTGTTTTACTTTTTAGGTGGACTGCGGCACACATTGTAGGAAAATAACAGAGAAGTATTAGGTATTCTGGATGCAATTTAGCTATTCTGGTATAGTAAAATACTCTGCAATGCCCATCCAGACCAGGCATATCAACAAGTTTTATTACAAGGGCGCCCCAAAAGGGGGAGTGGACTTGCTATACACAACAGCGGCTTCAATTGTGACTAGTTGAAAGCAGTAATTATTGAGGAAATATTCATATTTTCCGCATTTTGCAACCTCAGCCTGTTGCTGTGGTTCCTGCATGAATGACGGTGTCTTTATAGTGGCACAGAGCAACCCACCACTGTTGCATCCCATACTAGGCTTAGACCTCTGTATCAGGTGGTTGAAGTTCATCCATCAAGCCTCCTTCCATCCCCTGCGGCATTCCATGCTTTAAAAAATTTTGGCACTGGTTCAGAAACCAAATTGCATTACAGAGCTCATCATGGCTGAGCAGTGTTGCAACCTCTCCGGTGGTGTTGCGTAGAATGTGTTATTCACCACCAACGGGATGTGCGTGAAGAAAAACACCATACATATATGTGGCGTGAACAAGCAATAATAGAGTGATCGTGGCGTGTAATCTCTGGTGATAATAACGATGTCAACGATTGAACGTAGCAATAGCGTACGCGAAGAGTGATCATGGCATGTGAACTCTATTGATGCTTGCTGCCACAGTGCGAAGCTTTGCACATATGCCGCTTGGGATTTCCGATTGCATCAGCAGGTTTCTAACATTGGCAATTGGAAAGGCTTCTGACCAGACAGCAGAATGTGGCTCTTTTGTGCAGTGAGTAACTGCCATTTGTCCCAAGAGATACGAGTAGTGAGCACGGCATTGAGTGAATCTCTGCAGGCAAGATCATCCTAGGCTGATTATACTTCCTTTTGTAATGGCGATAAATCACAATGTTTGGACTAGGTATCGGTTGCATGGTTTACTTCCCCATGAGAGCATTCCTTGTTAAAAGGAGACAAACTAAAGAACTAAATGGAAAACTAAAATCAAAATCTGCTGGCAGACCTATAGTCACTGCCAAAAAAATGTATACTCATACATATACATTTATTTTTTTTGAAAACCAGATACAGATTTGTAGTTAAGGTTTTGGATTAAGGTTAAACTTTACCTTTAGGCTTGACAGTGGCTATAGGTCAACCAGCGGACCTTCATTTTTCAAAAACTATTCATCTGCCACATGACACGGTTCGAATAAAACACTGAGTTTGTCAGACTAGTGACACCTTGACTAGTTTGCGGAAAGTGTATATGCCAGATGTGCAAGTGGTTGTTGGTTCAGCTGACACCACTGCTGCTTTAACTTTGGTAGTATAGGTTACGCTTTTGTGGGAACCTGTTTTTATATAATTTTTTTAAGTTTTTAAAACTTTTGGGGTTAGGTTTAGAGTTTAAGTTTACAGTTTTGGTTTGGGCTTAGTATATTACTAGCAAGTATACTGCAGTCTACCGCACACTTGTCATGCATTAGTGTCACATGACAGGCAGCCGACAAATAATTTTTTTTAATGGAGTTTGGCCAGCAGACCTATAGCCACAGCCTTTAGGTTTAGCATTACTGTTTAAAGTTAGGGTTTAGCATTATGCTGTTTAAGGTTAGCATTCAGCCTTTTAGGGTTTCAGGGCTAAGGTTTAAGGTTAACAGTTAGGGTACAAGGCAGGGGTCGGCAATAGAGATAGACCAATATATCGGCCTAGCTGATACATCGGGCTGATATTTCGGTTTTACCAATGTATCGTTATTGGAAAAAACGGCCGATGCAGACGCTGACAAAACACTTTGTATTCCTCACACATGCAGACAACTCGTGCAAAAAAGCACACCGAACCAAGTCAAGACAGTTATCCTGCAGCAATGCTAGCAGGTGTGTTTTCACAAACAAGCAGACACGATGAACCCTGGAGCACACGTAGGCTGTCGCAGCCAAAACCAAAGCATCACCATCAACCAGATTAATTTAAAAACATAGCAAAATATTGAAATTGCTGCAATTTCAAAATCTCAGCTCATAATTCGTGATTTTTAATGTTTTTCAAAAAAGGTACAGTGTAGAATACATTATACTGTTGATAATGAAGCAGAAAACAAGATTAAAAAATTGTGGAAATATCAGTTATTGGTATCAGTCCATTAATGGCCGATATATCGGTATCTGTATCAGCCCCCAAAAAGCCATATTAGTCCATCTCTAGTCGGCAACCTGTGGCCCACAGGCCGAATATGGCCCGTTAAGCAAAATCATCTTGCTTGCAGCCCTTTACAAATTAGTTACTATATGGCCCACCTAATGGTATTAGATTTTATGGATCTACCCCCTTGCAACAAACTGTTCACAGTTTCAAGGCAAAACGGTTTGTGGACACAGTCACGCACTCATCAAAAGACCAGACCAAATGAAAAACATTCACTCACATTGAATTCCAGTCTGGTGCGACATGTTCCTATAAACGTCCTTCGTTTGCTTCGTGCGCTGCACCCACTGTTGTAGTTGTAATGATTGCACGTAGTAAAAAAGTCTTTTTGCCTGACCAGAGCACTTTTAGTAATACATACAGTGTCAGCCAACTATTCCTGGCAGAAGTATCCTAGAAGTAAAAAAAGACAAATATAATGTTTCAAAACCAAAACACAAAAATCAAGCCTGTTGCAGCGCAACGGAGACAAACGATTTAGTTTTTTTTAAATAACAACATTAAAGCAGGGTGTTTTATTGGTGAAGTCTTATTAAATCACTTGATGTTTGCTGATGATATTTGTGTGTTCTGTCCAAGTGTACGTTGGTTGCAAAGAATACTAGATGTGTGCCAGGCGTATGCAGAATCGCATGGGATTATTTTCAACTACAACAAAACTGTTTGTATGACGTTTAAGGCTAAGAGTGCAAAAAGTACAGCCACTTCATTATTGAAATTAGGTGGTCAACATGTAAAATCTGTTGACCAATACAAATAGCTGGTGATTGTATTGGATACTGAGCTCTCAGATGACAAAGACATTCAGAGACAACTGCAATATCAATATTGTGCAGCAAACAAGCTGCGAGCCTCTTTTTCCGTTGTTCAAATGCAGTTAAGAACGTACTTTATCGTTCCTTTTGTACACCCATGTATGCATCTCAATTATGGTGTAATTTCAGGACGTCATGCATGCAGAGATTGCGTATGGCATATAATTTTGGTTGCAGAGATCTATACAACCTATCCTGGAGAGCAAGTGCTAGTAGCCACCAGGTTCAATGTAACATTCCTACCTTTGAGGCTCAGCTACGAAAACACACGTACCTGTTTCTCGAAAGATGCAGAAAATCTAACAACGTATGGTTACGTGCTTTGATGCAGTCAGACTGTTTGTACTCGTCACTATTCTTTGAACACTATAATCGCTTTTTACTCAGTGAATGAGTGATCGAACTTTGCAGTGTCCGTTTGATCAATGGCATGTCAAGCCAGCATGCTTTCGCATTTTGCCTAGACTCGACCAATTTAGGAATTAGCACCCTACTCTGCAGTAGTGCGGTAACAAGTGTTACGTGATAGCTAACAATAGTGTTAAGAATGTGTCTGTAACCCTATGGTTCTGTCTTCAATGCAGTTGCAAAAAAGTGTCTCTAACTCTGTGACTCCTCTGGCTTCAATGCATTGTACTACGTTCTGTATTGTCTGTTTTTATCAACCTGCGTTCTGCAGAGTGTGTGTTCATACTATGGACTTCGTGTTTGCTCACAAATAAATTAAATTAAATCCATGTTCTATCTAACAATTGCGTTTCAAAATCAATCCAAATCTGATAAACTGACAGTTTCAAAATCCACATCCTGTTTAAATCCAGAATTCTATTAATCGTGTTATGCTAAAGGCAAAAGAGTTCCACTAATGGCAAAATTATTCTAATATTCACTATATGAATCGATTTCCTTGTTGCACGATGGCTCTTTGTCTTATTTCTGTTTAGGAGTTTAGTCACATGAAACAACAAATCAAACAATCAATCCAAAGCAGTATGAGGCAAACAAGACAATATATACCTTACCAAAATTCACCTTGGAAACTAACTCAGGTTAACTTATACTTATATATGCTCTATCTTCGGTTCAGTCATAACACTATAATAATATAGCAGGACATTTTGAAGACTTCAAGGCAAGCACAATTAGCATCAAATGCAACAAAAAGCTTAGTTATACATGTAAAGTGCAAGACAGCAAATCAGAGAAACAAATTACCTAAGTACAATATTATACAGCACAAGCTAATCATTAGCACTAGGCTAAACATATATAAAAGGAAGTGGACACGCAACAACCGAAGGATCCTCCTGTTTCAAAACTTACTCTACCATACCGCCTCGCATGACGCGGTTCGAATAAAGCGGTCATGTTTGTCATTCAATCCACGCAGTTCTGGTAGCCCACCGGATAAGTTCCAAGTCTACCATGTCAATGGCTAAGGGTTACCCTCTCGACATGGCATCTTATGCTTTCGTAACAGTAACGCTTGCACGTTTCAATTCGTGGGATCAGTTTTATTTTACTTTTTTCAAAACTTTTGCTTTTTTTAGGGGTTAGCATTATAGCTTAAGCTTAGCGTTAGCTTAGTGTTACCTTAGCGTTAGCTTTAGTGTTAACTTAGCATTAAGTTAGGATTAGGTTAACACTAGCTTAGGGTTAGGTTAGTGTTAGCCTAGGGTTAGGTTTAGGTTAGCCTTAGGTTAGCATTAGGTTAGGGCTACAGTTAAGGATTAGGGTTACGTTTACCTTTTGTGTTTACTATGTTTCTACAAAGGCTTCTACATTCTCCTCGTGCATTACTATCACGTTACAGGAGATGGTCGAATAATATAGCATTTCAAATTTAAAGATCCATCGATGGTTCTGTAACCACTGCCGAATAATAATATAAAACACTATAAGTATAACGATCATCATCACATGGGTCAAAAAAGGGACAGAACCATTGATTAAAAGCCACACAAATTTTTAACTTTAATGACATGAATCATCATGATACATAAGATTAAACAGGCTTGTGCCTTGCATCACTGGCTAGTGCTGCATGTCAGTGTTGCCACTCTGTCTATTGTTACAAAGAAGTACTAGATTTCATGTTAAAAATAAAGGTAGTGTCTATTTCACCGCCAAGATCAAGATGCTGGTGGCAACAGATCGGCTGGAGCTATTGTGCTGCAAGTCAAACATTCTGTCTAGTGGCATGACGCAATTTGAATGAAAAGGTCAGTTTGTCATGCAACCGGCATGCTGCTCATAGCGTAAAGGCTATGCTTCACATCTGGTACGCCATTGCTTTTCGGTTTGACTCTCACCTTGGCGACTTTCCTTTTGTTTTTTTTTTCTTGTATCAAAACTTTCCACAAAGTACGCTTAGGTCTTAGGTTTAGATTAGCGTTATTAGGGTTAGTGTTGGTGTTAGGGATTAGGTAAGGTTAGGTTTAGGGTCTATATTTTACGTTTACTTTGTTTCTGGCTCTGCCAAGCCTGTTGCCAGCGCCATCTTGTCGGCAAAATAGACACTGCCTAAAAAAACACTAGATTACAAACTATTAATTAGTCTTCTAAAGTAATTCGGGTCTTGTCAAGTCTAAGTCCGACCATTCCTACTACTCTCACCACGCGCTGCTCATTGCCTCCAGGTGCACAAAGAGAATGCTCACACAGAAAGAGCGCATTGAAAGCAAAGGGCTCGCTTGGAGACAAGCACTGTAAAGAGAAAAACGCTCTCGTAGAAACAGCGCATCAAAAGGAACTGCTCGGTTAGGCAAGCAGCATTATTATAATAAATCCTGTTTCGAGAATCAAAACAACGTAGGCTACATACGTTCTTATTGTAAAACTATCTATATTTAAAATAAGCTGCATTTCTGCACTGAAACGCAAAAGAAAGTGCGAAAGCTGTGGTTACTCATCGTTTTGAAGTTGGCTAACTTATTACAAAAAATTTTACGACGTGATGGAGATTTGAAACAACGTAGGCTCTAGTACGTGGCCTAAACCAGCATTCTTGCACCAAGCAAGGGTATCTCGAATCTCCTTGTTTTGATTATCACTAATGTTGTGGAACACTGGCTATCGCTAGTCAACTGATCTCTTGGCAGCCGTAAAATTGCAAACATTTGGCATTATTTAGATTTGTTTTATGGAATTGCCGCAGGCTCATGGTCCACATCGTAAGGGTAATCTAACTGAATATCAAAGAAGGTCACTCAGAGTCACTCAGAGTGGGATGCACTACCAGAGTTACGTGAGCCCGCATTCGTCTAGCCAGCAGTAAATAAAACGGATCCGGCGAACTATGCAGGCAGGACGTGACGGCTGACGTAACCCAGAGAGAAGGTGGCCGGCAGTCGAAGAAAGTGCAAAAAAACGATATGCAGAGTGTCGTATGATTTGAATGCCTGGAAACGTGCATGGTGG
>Ga0210059_1016406_pt1 | contig 10692 bp, 10 predicted proteins | sample Ectturendosymbi2_FD_188042 | JGI IMG/M metagenome (GOLD analysis project Ga0210059, IMG submission 188042) | Ecteinascidia turbinata endosymbiont from Florida, USA - Sample 2 (SPAdes) (version 2) | ecosystem: Host-associated > Tunicates > Ascidians > Unclassified | place: Key West, Florida... | reverse complement strand
GGTCTAGTCAGTGCTACAGATGATCAATTTCTGCGTTTGGTTAAATTGCTTTTTGTGCTTAGAGCTCAGTTTGTGCAATAAGCATTGAATAAATAGCAATAACGGTACAGTTGAAGATCGCTAACGAGTTTTGCTTTGTTCAATCTAACTAATTCATCGGTGATGAATGCGGTTTCGCCTTGTTTTAATCTTCACTGAGGGCAGGCCTAGCTGGAATTTTCCAAGAATATCTCTGTATTTAATGCGGTTATTAACAAATTGGTCGATCGAGTTCCTTCTCTTTGCAAAATCCGATCGTACTTTAAGTAAGACGTTTAGCTGAGCCGCGATTGCTCAGTAGTAGAGTGTCCCTCTCATTGGAAGGTTGAGTGTTTGAACCATGGCCACTGAGTGCATCGCCGCAACGCTTCTTGGGCAAAAGCGTTCAGCTCAACCGCCTCGCAAGAAGCAAATTTCGGACTTCCGGCCTGCCGGCAATTGACGCACCTTTGTATAAATTGAATTGAATAAAAAATAAAGATGTTTTTGGGTATTTGCGTGAACGGTTCGTACTTTCGGCCGGCTGTGGAAAGGACTTGCTCGTCTGTGGCGCTGAGCGATTGCAAAACCTGCGTTGAAACACCGTATTGTGAATTCTTGGTGAAAACCCACTTTTGTCGATTGTATGAGCGCCCGTCGTAATTGCGCGAGTTTTTAGTGCGTGCTGAGGTCACGTGCCTGTTCTTTAATTTTGTTTGACTCAACCAGCCCTGTGTTGATAACAGACCAGCGCCCAAAACAGGCACCAGTAGACGCGCCTGTCCAGCTGCCGCCACAGCACATGAAACCCCTCAAGGCAAGTCGTCCCGAACCTCCCTCCTCCACGCCAAAGCATCAACCCCCACCGCTGCCGACAAAACACTGTTCGAGGTGGACATGTCAACAATCGCCCCTTATAATAAACTTCCTGGTAGGTATCGCAACCTTTGGAGCCGGTTTAAATCAAGCGGTTCCCGCGCTATCAGGCGGTTCGCACTTATCATTGCAAGTCCATAGCTCCTCCGCCGAATACGCTAGAGAGTTGTTCAAACCCTCAAAAGACTCGCCAAGTCTTCAAGTCCGCAATAAAATAAGCTTTTATGGTTTTGGGTTTCGTTTTTTTTGTGAGTAACTCAAGTGGAGTAGCTGTAGGCCTTTTTCGCCCAGTTCATCTGGCCCTGGGCCCAAACCGCTAGATGGTAGTATTTCGCTGAAGTTTTCAGTGGAAACTAGGCTAAAATCCGAGTCATTGGATACTTTGGATGACTTGTTGGGGTTTCGGGTTCAAAAGTTACGACCTAAAAACAACAAAATAAGTAATTAAACCCATAATTACGTAATTAATTAGTTTGTTTATTTTAGATCATAACTTCTCAACCAGAAATCCTAGAAAGTGGATCAATACCTCAAAAGACTTGATTATAGCCTAGTTTCCAATAAAAACTTGAGCGAAATACTTCCATCTTACGGTTGGACCCAGGGCCAGGTAACCTGAGCCAAAATGGCCAAAAACCTACCCCATTTATGACGTCATCCACAAAACAACCCGAAATCCCAAACCAAAAAATTTGTTTTCATTGGAAACTAAAAGACTTGCCGAGTCTTTTGAGGGTTTGGATAGCTCTCTAGCACAATCGACTGGGGAGTTATGGGGTTGCAAAGCAGCGCGAAATTAGCGCTCAATGCGTGATTTCCAAGTACGATATACTGGGACACCGGCTCCGAACGTTTGTCGCTTACAAAAATAGAGGTAGCGAGCTTTTGAACTTTTTTGATGTCATCTTTGCCGATTATTTTTTAATTGTGATCTGCGGTATTCTTATTCCGTTTAATAAAGTTGTTGTTCTGTAATACGTTGATGAAAACTCTTGGTTCCAGTAATTTCCCAATATTATGTTTATCACTTTAACTTGACCTAGTTGAGCAAAGCTAGTTACTTTACACGGTAAAAATGCATCAAATGATTGGTTTTTACAAAAAGGTGTGTTTTCGTTGGAGCCAAACTCGTGAAATTAGTTACAAAACAGGTCCTTTTTTGTATTAAACTACAAGCTCGGTGACGTCAGCCATTTTCACGTGTTGCGTGGTGACCTCATCCACTTCCACGTGTTGTTTGGTTGGTGACGTCAGGCCTCGCCGATCCTTTTGCAGATGCTCCAACGCAAGAAGTAACCCAAGAAACGGAAATTACACAATCAGATTTGAATGCCGCGTACGGAGAATATTTGCGCGTCCGGTATCTGCGGATGAATATGGAAAAAGTTGCCGAAGAAAGAAGTAACAAGGTACGGATTGATGTAGTTCTTCAACTTAGTTCGGTCAAACTCAATGGATTTGGTGAGTCAGCCTGATAATACCTCTTCGTTTTGAAGAAACCACGTTTCATTTTTTCCAATTACGAAAGGTTCGGTGAATGCGCGAATGGAACTTGACATGAGGTCCTACGAGGGCGCAGGTCGTGATGGGAGTTGTTGAACTTGATGGCGCGCCGTGCTTTTACAAACCCGATCACGACTTAATATCACTTGTTCATGATCGTCTTTCAAAACCTCAAAACCCACATCGGCCATCAATTCCAGACCCTGGACCTTCTCCAGAACCATGCTCTTTTGGTCGGAAGTTACAGTTGGTTGTGAAACATCAAATCACGTTTGGCGAAACAGACACAACAAATCACGTGACGGGTGATCATCCAAAACTATTTCTTACGTGCACTTGGCAAGTTGTTCTGGTCGAAATAACTTTCGAAGTACAGATGAAAGTGCAAATCGTGTGGGGAGAAATCTCAGTATGTTGCAAGTTGCACGATAGAATTTTCGTGGTATATGAACTCCCGACATAGCTGTGTTTACGTGAACACCAAACAATTGTTTTCACTTCCTTACATTTTTTCAAATATTTTTAAAATGCAGTACGCCAGTAAGGTGCAATGCTTACAGGTTCACGTGCATTGCCTTTCTGTATTTGCGAGGAAACTCACCTGATTGCGAGAGTCATTTCTGGCTCGATTCAATACACCGTGACGCTCACTTACAAAGCAACAACAGCAAACATCTTTGCCTCGGATGTCATTGTTTGTAAAAATTTTCTGACTTCATATTCACGTTGAAGCAAAGTGCCATCGTACTAAGTCTGGCAGGAACATAAGCAGATGTTATCAACATACTTTAGCAACACTCGCGGGGCATGCATGTTATTCAGAATCAAAGATGTTAAATTGATGTACACCGCCTGTTGGTAAGTCAGCAATTAAGCTTGCAAAACCATATTCAGTACGTTCGTGACTAGAACCCACTTTGTATCTGGTTGTTCGCTTTTTCCCTTGTATCAAAATCACACATTATATTCTTTTGAATACGTTTCACACCTGTTAGCATTGCTTGCAGATGACAGGACTGACGATGCGTAGTGTTACGTGAAATCGATTTCCTATTAAAAATTTGTGATCGATTCCTTGCTTCTTTCACTCGTGGAGTGAAGTTACTTGAATACAGATATGCGCAAGTTTGAATCATCACAGAAAGATGAAAGCAGAGCCCAGTCGGCTGATTCGTCTAAAGCCTATAGAAAACGTAGAGCTTTTTATTGTCTTTTGAACACGATGCAGAATCCTGGTTACAAATCAGATCATGTTCATCCAAAACGCACCTGATGCCCAAACTACCATAAAAATACTGCCACTTTCTGCATATTTAAGAAGGCCCTGTACAAGTATTGGGCAAGCAAGGACTAGATCAGCAAAATTTCAGTAGGAAATCGATTTCACGTAAAATTATGCATCCTCAGTCCATGTTGACTGGAATTGATTTCAGCACACCCTGGGGGTGCTAGCACCCCAGGTTAAGAAACCCTGCTTACGATGGACACACTCGATATTCGATTCGCTTTCCAATCATATGCCTCCTACAAACTTATTTTATTGTTGTTCAGGCGATGAAAGACATCGCTGCTGTCGTCGCTGCAAACCTTGATCTGGAGGAGGAGGTTGCCGGCCTTGAGGAGGAGGTGATGACGCTTGAGCATCATAAGAAATCAAGGGATCTTCTTCAACAACAGATCAACTGCTTGGCTCCCGTGGTTGCCAAGCTACAGGCCACCCAAGGTAACTGAGCAAACACCAATGTCGTGTTAATATTTGCTTTGTGTTCGCTTTCGCAAAAGGGGATCTTTCTGAAAGTAATGGAAATACAAACTCCGGTTGAACCTGCTCCAGATTTTATGACTTCACAATCTCTGTGTACGACCAGGATTCCTGCGGGTCATAGCTGAAGAAAGAACAACCGCAAGTCTCATTGTTCAGCTGAAGACAGAACAGTCGCAGGTCAAACAATTCAGCTGAAGACAGAGCAACAGCAGTGACTTCATCATCGACCTGTCCTCATTTTTGCCCGGATTAATTTTGGTTGAACCTTTTATTTTTGTCTAATGTAAAAAAAAGTATTTCAATGCAATATCGATTGTAAAACATTGCTTAAAAATGAACACCGAAAATATTGCCAGAAGGCCTTAGATTTAACACCTGGTAATACTTCAAAAACAATATTTCTCTTCAGCTTTGACTGCCTGGCAAGAACGGTACATCCAGGAAAGTGGTTTGTTAACAGACCACCGTGCAAGTTTCTATTAGTGTATTTTTGTGCTTGTAGTTGCCAGTCGGAGTCACAAAGCGCTTTAGTTTTATTAGAATTTTCCTGGAGATAGATCGAGTTAACGATGAAAGGAAAACCCAGTCATAAATTTGCGCTTCATCGCAAGTTATCCACCATGAGTTCACCTTCTTTCAACAAAATTCGTTGCAGATGATATCTCATTAAATGATTTATCCTGTTGAGGCCGAACTTTGTTTTCAGGAAATAAACTGCTAATAGAAGATCGATCAATCGATTACACAACAATGATTATTATGCGTCGTTAACCATCTCCATTCTCTTGGTTTGAATGTTAAACTGGGTAACTTCAATTGTCATGAAGGGAAGCGTGCTTGCGAAAGCACACATGGAGAGATTTTGCGTGTTTTAAATTCCGGAATATGGTACCACATTCAAATCAGGTCAAATTTTCAGAAATACTCAAAGACCAAACAAAATATTTGCGACCAAACCACTTCCGAATACGGCCAAATTTTCACAGTTTTCCCTAGGCCAAGTTTGCAACCTTGGCGGCAGGTTCCTTTTGTTTGGTTTGTGACGTAACAGCCCTGTAGCGGTCAATCGTCTGATATGTAAGTGCGTGGCACATGTGCGGCGCAAAAAAATAACGCTTTTCTATCCAATCCGATCCATGTTCGTGCGACTGAAGCCACTTCGCTCGCCGCGACTCGGTGGTGATTGTGACGTCACAACCGCTCAACTCGTTCCGCTTTTTCAGAAATGTACCGCGAACTCGCAGAGAACATCGACACTACTCGTCATGGCCTGGCCCTGGGTGGGGCGGTTGCGCCTGACCGGGAAAAACTCGAAAAGGCACTCGCGTCAGCGAAGGCGGCGTTGGGGAATATATCCGCGCTGACCCGATCCCACGTGAGTTGACTCGCTCAACTTGACGAGTGCGTGAAATCGAGTTCAGCGTCACGTCATCACAAAACTTCTATTCTAGATTGAAGTGACCGCCGAAGTGTGCGATCGATCGAACGACCTGCGACAAGCAGCGGAGGAGGAAGTTGATTTGCTCAATGACGTCGACAGTATGCTTTGTGACGTCAGCAATCTGGTTGTATCGGCGACACACATGCAGGAACTACTGTGTTGAACTGAACCAATCGCAGCTGCTACTGCAGCTTTTCTCTTATTACTTTTCTTCGTTCCTAAATTTTTTGCGGCTGTAAAGATTTTTTGTGCATTTATTTCTGTCAAAATACACTAAAATTTGGCTATAACGACTTCGGTTATATCGTCACTTTGCCTGTATCGCCTTTTCGTCGGTCCCCGCAGAATGTTTTGTTCGTTTATAACGACAGTTGCAAGTTTTCTTTGCAAGTTCAAGTACTGTAACAGTCTCTTTGGAGACGCGCACTCAGAATGCATTTAGCTACAGCAGCACAACCAATGCGAGATTTTCGCTCTACCAGCAGGTGCACTCTTATTACTCGTTCCGCACTGCACCTTCTATAACTGGATAACTTCCCATTGGTACTTTGTGACATGACGTCATAGTGCAACAAATAATAGTGCAAGCCACGCGTTGCAGCCACAGACCGGTGGTCGATCTCGTGGTGAACCAGCTTGCTGGTGAGTCGCTACAGCAATGCTGCTACAGGCTCTTTTGCAAGAATCACTAGATCAGCTATGTCCATGTCCAACCCGCGGGCCGCATGCGGCCCAGTTTAGGTTTTCGCTGTAGTAAAAGCATCCTACATACTGTCAACTTGTCATTATTTTGACAATCTTGAATTTGACATTTTTGTTGCAGGTGGTCCTCAATGCCACTTTATCACGTCTGTTACCATTGCAGTTAGTATTTGAACGCTTTCAGGACATTAGCTTTAGCTAAATTTAGTTTTCGAATATCAAAGTAGGCCATTCAATGTGCGGCCCTCATTAATATGTTATATTCAATGTGCGGCCCTGGTTAAGATATTGACATAATTTTTGGCCCAGTAAGCCACTTGGGTTGGACACAGCTGCACTAGATTCACAAAAAGTGACTAGATCTGAAAAAATAGACGCAATGTTGATGCGTTGAGGTTAAAATTTTTGCTTCAAATCATTTATTTATGTGCTTCATCACCTAAAAACCTTTACGTCATTTGCAAGTTTGTAAAAATAGATCATAGTGAAGCCCGGAAATCCTATAAGAGTAGAATTTGCCTATAACAACAGTTCGCCAATAACGACGCTTTTTCGTCGGTCCTTCCTGAATTCCTATCGTTCACGTGTATTTCAGTTCGGCTAGATCCTCACTTGGAATATAGCGAAGCTTTTTGTCTGTCCCTGCAGTATTTTGTTCGTTTATAACGAAAGTTGCAAGTTTCTTTACAATGGGCTATGTGGAAGTGGAACCACCACACAAATCTCTTATGACCGAATATGAAAACAGTTTCAAAGTTAAGTGGCCAATCGCCGAGCCATGACAGGTGTGACGTAAGAATGGTATCAAGGATTACGCCATCAGCACTAGCAGCAATGAACGCAAATCGTTGAATGCGTTTTACTGTATTAGGGATTTTTAAAATTGTGGTCAGTTTGATCGATATCGGAATAGTTATGAAGCTGTTCCAATATTGTCAAACCGTTCCGATATTGTCTGATCAACACTTGCCCCGAGATCTGGTGCAGTTAAGATGTTGATTGAAAGAAATGCACCCGCTGTTTTTTTTAAATGAATAGCATTCTACACATGCTTATGCATTCTTTTTGTTTGTTTTGTGCTGACTAGGTTGCCAGTTTATATTTCATTAGCACTGAATTATTTTCAAACAACGAGAACTCATAGGTGGGGGGCGATTTTTAAGCAAAGTTCCTGAAGGGGGCGTTTGTACTGAAAAGGTTGAAGACCACTGGTTTATATATTGAAACTAGTGGTGTTACCAACCTTTCCACGATACGTCTGCTGAAAACAAAAAGGTCACGTTGAATCCAAAGTCACCATTCACGAAGGAAACCATCCAATGGCAACAATGGACGTAATGCAAGATTCCTGCACCGACCTCATATTAGGTCAAAAATTAATCCAAAGATATAAAACTGTTAACGTTAGGGTTCAGTGTACCTGAAAAGGCATTTTTTGTAAAATCAAAGACTCACGTTGTCCTAGCCACCCTTCTACCTGCAAACGTTAACCCTCCTAGCTTGTTCGATTTAAGAAAGCAGATTGCAAGCATATCGCCTGTCGTACACGCATACAGTAACGACGAGTTGGCTTTCACAGAGTCATGGGTGGTAAGAATGCTTTCTGAGGGCATTATCGAATCATCCACATCTCCGGCTGAAGTCCTTCTGAACCCTGTGCGCTAATTTTTTGCAAAATGCTCTGCCACGTTCCAACTCCATAACTAGCCAGCCGATTGAGCTAGAGAGCTGTTCAAACTCTCTACGGATTCGGGAAGTCTTCTAGCTTAAATTACATAAAAATGTTTTTTATTTAGGTTTGGGGTGTCTTGTGGGTGACATCATAATGGCGGCATGTTTTCGCGCCTTTTGGCTGAGGTTACCTGGTCTTGGCGCCAACCCAACGAGTCATTTTTTGGCTCAAGTGTTTTAGGAAACTAGGCTATGATCAGACTCTTCAGAGCACTTGATTGGCTTTCTGGAATATCTGGGAACCAACACTATGGCTCAAAAACCAAACATTTAACTCCCACAAACGTTAACTTTGGGTATTTTTTGCTAAAAGCCATAACTCGCCAGCCGATTGAGCTAGAGGGCTGTTCAAAAACTCCTAAAGACTTAGAATGTCTTGTAGTTTAGATAAAAACATTAAGTGTAAATGTCGTTTTTTTTGTTGATGTTGACATGATGGGAGTATGTTTATGCATATTATGTTTACATTTGAATGACGTCATCAGGCCCTGGATGCCAACGCCAAGAGCATTTTCTTTGACTGGAGTTTTCATTGGAAACTAGGCTATAATACGAGTCTTTGAGGGTTTGATGGACTTACTTGCGTTTCTGGTTCCAATATTATGGCCAAAAATGGCAGATTAATTAGGGAAATCCCCGCTAATCCCCAAGGGAATTCTTACAAAATTTGTTTTTTTTTACTTTTCCATAAAATATCTGACTTCTCTGTTGGTGACAGCAACTTTGATTTCAGCAAAGAACAAGCATAACCAGGAAACGCGAATTGTAAACAGCGCATGCTCCGAATTTAAAATGAAAAGAAAGTCTTTTGTGAATTTATTAACACCTAAGTATTGCTCATGTTAGTCTAATTCTTCGAAAAAATTTTAAGACTTTTTATTCTCATTTGTACAATATTACCTATAACCATTTTTATGATGGATCCTGTATCTTTTTCTTTGCCGTAACAAAGGCACGCAGGTGACCAAACGCCTCAGGGAAGCTGTATCCACACAAACCAACGTGCGGCATGTGCTATTCGAGCTTATGTAAGTAAAAGTTATGTAACCCTGAAAAGCGGTCGACGGCAGCCACGTTGATACCAGGAACTGCAGATGGAAGCAGAGAATTTGTTCAAAGTCCATGGTTTACAATAACACTTGGGTTCCGTTGACATTTTAAACTTTCAGTTGAAACGAAAACGTACTTGGTAGTCCATACCACATTTCGCCGCTTTATAAATACTACGAAATTGAGCTATTCAGGAAATGAACAGTCTGCTACAACCAAACTTGGGAGGAAAAGATGAAGGTGTGGTATAACAAAAAATTTGAAAATAATAACTTTTATGATGGTTTCTGCGAGAAATCGAAACGCTTCACCACTATTATGGGATTACATTTTCAAACGCTCATTTAATTGCACTAGATCTGCCAAAACATAAATAGTGATATGAGAGTTCTAATAGAAATTTTTATTTTGTTACTTCTGAGAAATCGTGAGTCGAGCGTTGGCTTGAAGAGATGGCTCACCCAATGCAAAATAATTTGCTGCAGTGCAAAAATTGGACGAGCGGGCAAACGAAATGTATTTGTAGACGGACACAAGCATCGCAGAAACAACGTTATTTAACTCACTAAACGAGCATGTACTCTCCACAATGGGGGTGAGCAAGGAATCGATCCGCAAATTTTTAGTATGAAATCGATTTCACGTAAAATTACGCATCCTCAGTCCTTTTCAAAGTAAATTCTGTATGATGCACGTTTTCAAGCGAAAGATACGACGTTTTCAAATCAAACGCTTTCATAGACGTTGTGATGCGCAAGATGGATTCAAGCAGATTTGTCTTTTCCCACTGATGTTCTAAAATACTTATGCATGTACGTTCATTTGGGACCGACATCGATAAATAAAGACTTTTCATCGTGACTCACATTTCACCCAATAACTGGACAATCTTTCAATGGCCGTTATTTACTTGTTTTCACAGACATGACGAATAAACTTACTTTCATGATTACGACGCAGAGACATAACAAACAAATTAAACTTACTGCAGTTGAGGATAAAAAGACAAAATAAAGACATATATATCCAAATTGTTCAAGTAAACACCCTCCACGATGGGTGTAAGCAAGGAATCGATCAGCAAATTTTCAATTTTTTTAATTTTAATTTAATTTTTAATTTATTTGTTTATAGCAGACACGAAGTCCATAGTATGAACAAACACACTCTGCAGAACGCAGGTTGATAAAACAGACAATACAGAACGTAGTACAAGACATTGAAGCCGGCGAAATCACAGGGGTTACAGACACTTTTTGCAACTGCATTGAAGACAGCACCATAGGGTTACAGACACATTCTTAACACTATTGTTAGCTAACACGTAACACTTGTTACAGCACTACTGAGGAGTAGGGCTCTAATTCCTTACTTGGTCTAATCTAGGTAAGATGCGAAAGCGTTGTGGCTTGACACGCCATCGATCAAACGGACACTGCAATGTTCGATCACTCAATCACAGAGTAAAATGCGATTATAGTGTTCAAAGAATAGTGACGTGCAGGGGTGAAATTGGGCCGGAGCGGTCCGGAGCTGCAACCCAAAGTTTTTCACAAAGGCGGAGCTCGAGCTCCGGCAGTTGTTTGAGCCAGCAAAAGCAAAAGTG
>Ga0210059_1016405_pt1 | contig 10692 bp, 2 predicted proteins | sample Ectturendosymbi2_FD_188042 | JGI IMG/M metagenome (GOLD analysis project Ga0210059, IMG submission 188042) | Ecteinascidia turbinata endosymbiont from Florida, USA - Sample 2 (SPAdes) (version 2) | ecosystem: Host-associated > Tunicates > Ascidians > Unclassified | place: Key West, Florida... | reverse complement strand
TCAAAACAGATTATAATATTGTCTTGTGTAATTTAGATTTAATTAGGTAGAATTTTTAGCAAATCACAATTGAACTAAATCAAAAGGTCTCAATTACAGTTACAATTAGTAGTTACACAAAGTCAAAATTGTGCCATTAATTACATTTCAGCTCACTCATAAAAAAACACTAGATAGACATAAAAAAACACTATAACACTAGATGAAATGAAAAAACACTAGATCTAGTGGAAAAACACTAGGAATGGCACCACTGACTCAGGCTGAGTCTACTTTTTCTACTCCGTCTACTGTGAACTGTACATCGGCAACATCTTATAACTGTGATGCAACAATAACGTTCTTCTTAACTGCACAACAATGATGCACAAACTGCCAATATTTCTTGTTCCGCTATCTGCACTCAACCTCCTGTATAACTAACTGGCCTACTTGGAGTCTGAATGCAGCAAGTGATCTAAACAATTTCACAATGACGCATCAACATACTGAAGCAAAAATCATTTCCCCTAAAAAACGAGAAACTCTCACGGAACCCCACTACATGTTTTGCGGAACCCCTGTTGAAGAGCACTGTTGTAGGAAAAGCGGCTTGTTGTGGCTATAAACTTTTTTAAATGACAACCAACATGTCAAGATTTCTCTTATCACTTTGAAAGTTTCAGTAGTTTGCACGGTTCAACAGTGATGTTATAAAGTTTCATGAGGTCAAAATGAGGCCTGTTTCAGAAAAAAGTGGCACACGAACAAAAGGATAAAAATGCCTTAGAAATACCAACATTTTAAACTATCTCCCAAGTTTTGGTAATTCCAGTATATTTGTGGTTAAATAATAATCATTTATGAAATTTTTGTTCAGATGGCCTGTCTCAAGATAAATCTTGTAAAGAGATAATTAACCAGTAGAACAAAGAAAATTCAAATAACACTTTTCTTAAAAATAATTAATTACAATACAAAAATTTCACCTTTATTCTTTGAAAGTTTCTGCATATGTCAAAATTTCTGTGGAATGTTTTGAAAATTTCGGGGGAGAAATGACCCCCTGGCTGTGAGCCTGGCTGAAAAGATACTTAGCTTGTCGAACATTCAGCAAATGTCAGTCGTACAGCAATGAGAGCTGTTTAGTCAAACGTACATATACTTTAAGTGTAGTTAAAGTCTTATAAAATCAATGCTGACAACCAGCTGCACAACTGCGTCTGTGGAGCACGCTGTCTATCAAGATGATGGTGATATAAACATAATTGCAATGTCACTGCCGAGAAGAATGATTGAATTGCAATTGCTCTGACTACTTTGCATCGTAATGTAAAAGTGAAAAACTCTAAATCAATATAGGATTTCTTGCGCAGCAAACAACATCGTCAACTGCTTAATTCTAAAAAGGCTATTTTCGAAATACGACACTTGACTGATATTTTGTTCAGATAATACGGCCACAATCTTTGAGGCTAGCTGTCGTGCCTTTCAATATGAGAAGTTACTTATAAAAATATAGTTTCAGTGGAAACAAGCTCACGTTACTTGGCGTGACCCCGAGGACAGCCTAAACTTGCGTAATTTTGTCATAACCTAGTAGGTGTAAACAGCAGATAAAATTTAGCCCGAAACACAAAACGAAACAATCGTGATTGGAGACTGTCCTCTTGCCATGAAGCGAAATATTACAAAACAACTCCTGTGTGTGCGTGGCAGTGTATGAGATTCTGGCAGCATTAGAGCCGGCACTGTCAAAGGAGGAAATTCAGAAACACATGCGTTCGATGCAATATCAATTTTGAGTGTTCAAAAACGTGGATTGTTTCATGTCACTGCGCAGGCGCTATTTAGATAAGGCAGTAACTTTGTTGTTTTGTAATAGTACTATGCAACATTAGAAGGGAAATGTAAGCTGTTGCCTGTTCCTAAACACCCGCATTAGAGACCTGCAGTGACAACCTTTTATGTTTTATCGGCTTTAATGCTGAGTACCTGCAGTGCAAAGGGGTCTGTCATGACAGCCAAACAGACCCCCTAGATGCACCCCTGTTTGTAACTGATATACAACTAAGTTTTCATGCACAAGTGTGACTGTTACTCAATGTATATTTTAAGTAGACTAGAGCTTGTTTTACCATTATGGTGCATAAACCATAGAGATCTAACAGACACTGCTTAGTTGCGTATGAAACACAGGTAAGGATCATGCTTTCAAGACAAGCCTCCCTGTCAAGATATATTATAAGTGCTGCCATGACAATTAATAAGATTCTGCAATGAATTCTCAATGTATGCTAAACATGCCTTAATTGCTATCTTGATCATTGGTTTGTAAGCTCACTCTGTACATCTTGTTCTCATGGATTAAAAAGATTTTGCCAGCACTCAAAGATAGACTTACATTGAGGTAACATCTGCTATTTCAATGCATGTTATTAAACCCAATATATGAAAACTCAGTTTTGTTAGATTTGCCATCACTTACTAAGGCAATCAGTTTTAAATTTAATAATTTGATTAAATACCTGCAGGTCATACTATCAAGCTTTCTACCAATTAATATAAATTTGAGCCTTAAAAACGTTTTCTACAAGTAATGTTGAGCAATGATATAAACATTAAGTAACATAAGCCATTTTGGAGAAACCATTTTCATGTCTACCCTGACGAACATATTTTGCACCTATCTATCTAAACATTGGCTTGTTTTTACCCTGCTTTTATGTTTTAATGCCAATAGAGCCTCATTAAATAATAATGTTGATTTGTTGCAGAAACATGGTCCATATCATAGGAACAGTAAGCAAAGCATGAGGACAAAAAATGGTTAGCCATAACTCATTACAGAATAGGTGTTTGCACATCATCACATGGGTAGGAGAAAAAAAAATTTAACATCACCCCAACTACAGTGCATCCTTGATTATCCAGCCATGTTGGGCAACCTTTTTCCAAAATCTTGGCCGGATAAGAAAAGTATCTATCGTAGGGTACCCACCATCCACCACCTACACCACACTTAAAAGAACCCAAAGAAAAAAGAACGAAAAAACGAAACAAAATAAGAAACGAGCTTCTTGACAACATTGTTTGTTGGCTTTCTAGTTTTTTTTCTATTGTAAAAAGTGGAGATTTTAGACTAAATAATTGAATGTACCTCCCTGTTGAACCCCGCCGGTTAATCGAGGGGCCGGTTAATCGGGGGCCGGAAAATCGAGGATGCACTGTATAGCATCATACACCCACCATAATACAGGGATCCAGTAGTGTGAGAAAAATGAAGGCATTCTTACATCAAAACTTTGAGGTAAACAGCTAACCATTAGTGAGCAAGAATCAAAAAAGTGAGTCTGATGGGGGTGCACATTGGCGCAAAGATACATGCAACTGTCCCAGTCAAGGTTTCAAATGCTTTACAATGCCTTTATTGTGAGATTGACAACAAAATAAATTTTCTAAGTTTTGATGCAGCTAATTAATATACCTGATTTTTAAAGCAGGGCATGGGAGCTTTTTGTTGTTATGCAAAAACAATATTGATGAGGCACATGCAATGGTGCAACGCATCAACACTATATCTGTTGGTCACCACCATACATGAGTGTTAAATAATTGAGAAAAAACGAAGGTTTGTAAAAAGCATCAGACATTTGAGGAGATCAGATGAAAAAGTTAGATGAAGATGCATAACATTGCAAGGAGCAATAAAGATTATTTCTCAATATGGCACCAGAAGTCATGACACGATGGCTAACTTGGTGTGGGTGAACACTGACATCAGCTGGGTATGTAATGCATAATTCGGTAGGCATTATTGTATGCAGTGCACAAGCGCTTCATGCTGGCCTGTGTGTATTTGCTTCACAGTTGGGAAGCATACATTGGCATGCAATAGGCACAAAATAAAGTGTTTTTTTACTGCAGGAGAGCACTGATCAAATGTGCCTTGGAGCTTGTTTGCTGCACACTATAGCAATTTCATTTGTCTCTGAAAAACACAATTGTCTCTGAAATCACAATAAAGTACTGCTAAGCAGTGTAAGTCCTGATTTACTTTGATCAAGCTAAATTTGTATGGCAAATGTCTGGTTATAACAACATAACTTTTAGAGTAGCAACTCTTCCATTTTTAGTTTACTAAAACATCTGTAGTTGTAAGAAAATCCACAACACAGATGACATAATTGAATTGGACAAAAAGTTCTTTACAATAGAAATGAGATGAATATATGACTTCATTCTAGTATTTCAAGCTCATAAGTTTTTATTTTAATTAGATGAAAATGTTTTACCAGAAACCTTCAATGAACATTAACATATATGTAATGCAAGACAACATTTTATTAATCCTCATGAGCCATACTGAATTCTGCAGGCAATACACGCAGAAGATTCTTTGAGGGCTTTGTGTGGTACCACAGAACCAATGCGTCTACATCATTGTCACACCTGAGAACAAATTATGATGTTCTTCCACTTGCCATTTGAAGCAGGAAGTACACAGTAGGCTAGCAGGTTACACTGAAACAAAGAATTATCTGGAATACAAAAGTGATGATTAAAGTAAAAAAAGGTTGTCACTTCACACAGTGTGCTAAACCATATGATACAGTGACCATGTTTTGTTTCCACACTGCTTGTTTTTGGGAAATTGCCAATACCAGAATTCTAGGGGCTATTTACAGCCTACCACAACAGCCCTGCTACTTGCAACAGCACACACAGCATCTTCCTACTCAATGACAACTGCCATGGATTCCAGATTAGCTCTGCCTGAGTTCAGCCTTCACACAAAGAACGTTCGATCGCTGTGGTTCGTTGTAAAAAGGAGGGGATGTTGTTGCAACCTCTCTGGTGGTGTTGCGTTGATTGTGTGATTCACCACGAACGCGATGTGCGTGAAGAATAACACCATAATATATGTAGCGCGAGCAAGCAACAGTAAGAGAGATTGCAGCGCATGATCTCTATTGTTGCTTGCTGCCACGGTGCGATGTTTTGTGCACATGCCACTCGGGATTTCCGATCGCAACAGTATCAGAACAAAATCTGCAGTGAAGTCTATCCACATGTTTAGGCTGCTGCATTTATAATATCACATTATCATACAAATACTAGAGTGCTGGTTTGCATTAACCTTTTATTGCTAATTTCAAGAATAATTTCTGCATCTCAGAATGGAAGTTATATACTACTTTCCATGAAAAAAGACATTGCCTAATACTAAGAAAGCAAACTAAACATATGTAAGGGGACACCAACATCAACATGGTGCCCATGGCATGAGGTTGCCTACATAGACCATGTGTGTTGCACAGCAGCCTGTTTTGAAACTACAGTCAGTAGAGGAACATGATCAATTCATTGTCTTAAGAGATGAAAATTACTAATTTTATAACACAGCTGAAAATCACTGAAACATACTTAAAGATAAATTGAGTAAATTCTTATTTCAGAAGCATGTATAAAACAGATTAGTCTTTTACGCTCATAGGTAGCCAAAAAGTAGCACACAGTTTTGAATATGTTGGTGCCCCCAATTTATATCTAACTTGTCTGCCCACAATTTATATCTAACTTGGCTGCCCACAATTTGATCACCTGATGTGGGTAGCCAAAATTGATATTTAATTGAAGAACTACTATCAAAAAACTTCAGTGAGAGATACTAAAATTTGAATAAGAGCTGATGATGCCTACTTTGTAGGCGAAATATATATATAATACTCTGTAAGATCTTAGTGTCTGATTCTGTGCTGAAAAAGGATTTCTTTCAATAGACAGAGATACTAAAATTCTCTTTTTGATCAAAAAATAATTATGATCCCTGAATCTCATATCAATCAGTGGTTAAGACTAACATGCAACGATTTTTACTAACCGCATTAAATTTTACTGCAGTCTGAGTCTTATCACAAGCCACAATGGAAAGAAAACAACAAATCCTTCATAGCTCAACTCTCAACTGCAAATTTTGGTGCATTGAGCTTGAAGTAGTTGCACACAGCACAAACCTTTTTGAGCATGTAACGGACAGTAACTATTGCAACTTTTCTGAGAGATAACAGTTTCGCTGTCCCTGAAATTGATGTTCCTCTGCATCTACATCATCATGCACACAAATGTTAATTTCATGCGATGAAAATGGCTGTCAATAGAACACAGACAATGCTTAGTCTCAGTGAACCATTCGATATACAAAAACTATGTTACATTTTGACTGGCTGCAATTTAATTTTATCATTTAACAGGTGGAGTAGCTGCGAAAGCTGCACTGCTTGCAAGAATTGCCTGCTTCCTAGCTTTCGATGGAATTACTGGTCGGAGCCTTATACACTGTATATTAATACTAGGTACCTGGTACCTACATTGTAACAAAAATTCGAGCCTCGTGTTGATGTTGTCAGCGAAAGCATAAAACTAAAAGGTGCTTGCTACAGGTGTGCGGCAGAGATCAGCATTTATACCAGTGGTGTACAGGATCCGGATTTTGGAGTCCCATCCGGTAGGATATTAAGATTTTTTTTGATTTGGATTGAATATCGTTTTTACTTCAACCGGATCCGGACCGGAATACCCAAATGAAAAAACTGTGACAATGCTAAAAAAACTGATATTGTATTATAGTTGTATCAGGAAAAATTATCATATTTCCAAATCATATTAGCAACAGTTTTTTTCTAGTTTTTCTTGGTAAAATGCAATGTTGCCTGCCGCTCGGGATCCTAGCATTCAGACTAAGGACATCTCAATTCTCAAGCAACGTGCAGTTTAGAAATGTGTGTGGATGAAAATAATTCTATTGTATTATTATGTCGAAGGGCGTCGTTTTTCAGATGAAACAGGTTTCATTTTTGAAATACATTTATTAGTAGATCGTAGTAAAATCTTGGTGTATATTCAGGCATTGCGAAAAAGTTTTTTTTAGCGTTGAACGAAGCACACCAGTTCTCTCTCAACAACGTAGTTCACTAGTCTAACTCAAAGTGGCCTTAACCTAAAAACTAACTAATAGTAATAAGCGTGGCGAAAGTGTATTGACATTTTGACCATGTTGTTATAGGTTCGAGTACACCTAACTGGCAATGAAAACTTGTGAAGTGTTGTATTTGAAAAAAAGTTGCTGGGTTGTTTATTCTAAGCCTAGAAGTGCTGGAAGTTCAGTTTGGAAAGAGTTTCAAAAAAGGCTTTTGGTTAACATAGTTTCATTGGACACAAATTAATGGTACAGTAGAACTCGTCTAATTCGTCATCATTTAATTCATCAATTCGTTTAATTCGTCACTTTTTCGTCGATCCCGGCAGAATTCCTATCTTTTTTGTACATTTCTGTTCGTTTAATTTGCCATCGTCTAATTCGTCAATTTGCTCAATTCGTCACCTCTTTCTATCCCTTATATGCGTTTTGTTTGGCTAATAAGTCATTTGCAGTTTGGCTTTTGATGTCTAAGCAGCTAGTACATGTGGGAATTCAAACAAATTAAGGATCTTTATCTGAGAATTATTGCACCTCGCAATTTGTTTATCAAATTTATGCACGAGGTGCGAAGTGCAACCTGACTCCCCACTGAGAGAACGTGGGAAGTCTTTGCAGTTTGTTAAATATTTTTAAAGGTGGTAGATTAAATGGAGGAGTCCAAATAGAGTAGAGGAATTAATTGTTGCATTCAACCGTAATGTCATAAACTTGTATTTTACTGCAAATAAGAGCACTGCGTATATGAGTTACTATCATAAAGTATACCAGCTTCTATAATAGAGTTTTCACCTGTTTGCATAATTCGTCACATCGCCTAATTCGTCACTTTTTTCTAATCCCCTTGAGGTGACGAATTAAGCAAAACTGTACTTGCTTTGTCACAGTTAAAATAATGTGCAATAGCGGTTGGCAATGCGTGGAGTCCAGCTGGTTGGTCAACACAAATTTAGGGTGTTTGTAGGTTGTCATTTGATTTAAACACCTGCATTAGAGGATATGAGAATTGCGTACAACCATAACATCCTATCACGTTTAGAAAAAAATTGTGCACTTCTCAGTTTCCGCGTGCATCTGATCCAATGCTCTCTCATAGCACGATAACATGGAAACGGTTTGAAATAGTTGGGACATTTCACCAGTTGCGCGTCTTCTTTCAAATGCACAGCGGCGTATTGCAAGTGGCGCTTTAAATTACAAGCGTTGGAAAACATTTTATCGCATTCTTGACAGTATAACGTTGTTTCTTCACACCGTGGTTGTGATTCGGCGGTTTGTCTGAAATCGCAAAAGAATAAAGATAAAACTTTTGTTGCACCGTCTAGTTCGATTTGATAACAACCATATCCTAGCAAAAGGATCGATTCACTTATGATAAAACAATGAAGTAGATATAACTGACTCGGAATAAGCTACCTGTTACTGTTGGCGCTCTGCTCGTTATTTTCCGATTGAATTGTCGGAGTTGAAGCCGTACTCGAATCACTGCAACGAGTAAAAGCAAATACCGTCATACGCTCCACCTTAAAATGTTCCAGGTCACCACAACAGATTCGGAATTTTCGAGCACAACTTGAAAGAGACTAACCTGAAAAAAACTCACTTGACGTTAGCTGAAGTACAAGTTGACGCTAAGGGTTTCTGGCATTTTGCTTCTGGCACTTTGTCAACTCCTGAATGTGAGGGCAAAGCTAAGCGACGTTTAAGATTGCTGGGGTTCGAAAACGACTTCTGGCAAGGGTGACAGATAAACTTTGAAGCTCCCTCACGGTGCACGCTTTCGACATGTGCTTTCAAATTACTTTTCTTTGAGAATACACGGTCGCATTTCGGGCACTGTACTTTCTGCGGCACTTGACCGTGCAAAGTCAAGTGCGTTTGAAAATCGCTTCCATTGTCAAAAAACTCTGCACAGATGTGACAAGATAACCTCCCACTGTTTGTTAAACCGCAGATTGACGTTACTGACAACTAGTTAAACAGAAATGAATGCTAAAGACCGTCGACTACGCGATTTAACTGTTCAGATCGACCTTTTTTCTGTTGCATAATAACGAACCCGTGACGTAACCGCAATCAACAACGCAGGATTTAATCTGGAGGCAGACCCAGACTTGTCCTTGCAATGAATCGCTCCATATATTGTGACGTAAACGTAAAGTGTTACACCGTCCTCGGTCGTGACAACGCGGGTGACGTGACCGACGGAGGTCAGTCGGCGTCAGTTACGTGCATGCTTGTTTATAAGATTAAAAACTAACACGTTTGGGAATGCCGTTTTGCAACACAGTCTGTTACATGTTGGGGGTACAGGTGGTGTATTTGTTTAAAACTTGTCGCACCTTGTCGCCACAGCTGAAGCCGTGTGGTGACCAAAGAAAAGTTGCAAGCTATCTTTAAAATATGAAATTAATAATGAAAATAACTTTGCAATGGCTGCTATTTTAGTTAAAAGAAGTTGTAACCAAGTGTCATCGCTGACGTTAAAAAACAGACAAACTTTGTTAAAATGTTTTTCCGCAAAAATGATGCGGTTATATTAATTTTGTTACTGAACAGGTTAAACCCGATTAACGACTAACTGTAAAGTGTTTCGTGCTTTACGTTAAAACAACCGTAAAGAGTAATTTCTTGTTTGGTTTTGTTAAAACACGATAAACGTTCAAATAGGAATACTATGCAAAAGAACTGATGAAGTTAGCAGGTTGTCAATGAGTCATGCTTTGATACTAACATCCACATGGTCATCGAATGATGTTCAAGTGAAGCGATCCTGGCCGGTTGCCAAAATATTTGCTTATCGGATTAAAACATGGCATGTCCTGGCGCGCCTTGGCCTTCGACAATCAATGACGGGTTAGAGCATAAAATGGCCAGCTTAGACAAAACCTGCAAGTTGCAAGTTATATCTGAAACATGAAATCAATTAAAAGCATGAAGATATTATCAAAAGTGAAAATATAAAAATATTATCATAACGCAAAAACAAGAAAATAATAAAAATTATAAAAAACAGTAAAAAACATTGAAAAACATGAAAAATATCAGACACACGAAAAAACTTTAAAAATATTAAAGTTATGAAAATATTGCCATAACACAAAAAATATGAAAAATCACAATAAATATAAAAAAATATTGAAAATATAGGTCGGGAGGTGAGGATGGGGGAAAACCCCGCGAAATCTCCCCTTTGGTTTTATCGCCCTTCAAAATCGCCCCCAAGAGGGCGATTCCGCCTACTTTGAGAACCACTGATCTAAAATTTCTTATGACAAAAAGGCTGAGGAAGATAATAAAAATATGTTTTCCAATAAACATATACAACAGTTACAGGCTCTAGCTTTGCAGCAGACCGTTTGAGGAATCTGCTTCCTGGTTCTGCTCCCATCTTCTTGCAATTATTCAAGCTTGCACTCATCATTCAGCAATAACAGTTTAGTCACAACAGTGACTGACACCAGGTGAATCGATCGCAGTTTATTGCGTTAAGGAAACTAGTGTCATGTGTAAGACATCGTACAGGGATTATTTTTACAGCTGGTGCAGGGTTACGCACGTTTGCAGCCAATCCATGCAACACTTGGATTGCACTTTCAAAAGCTAGAATGGCGTGAAGTAGGAGATTCATCCCAAAGCTTTTCGTCTGACACTCTTCAGGGGATATCGTCAGAATGAAGTGGAGATACTACCGAACTGGTTTATATACAGAAAAGAAGAGATCTCATTGGTTA
>Ga0210059_1016404_pt1 | contig 10693 bp, 5 predicted proteins | sample Ectturendosymbi2_FD_188042 | JGI IMG/M metagenome (GOLD analysis project Ga0210059, IMG submission 188042) | Ecteinascidia turbinata endosymbiont from Florida, USA - Sample 2 (SPAdes) (version 2) | ecosystem: Host-associated > Tunicates > Ascidians > Unclassified | place: Key West, Florida... | reverse complement strand
TTTGTTGGTAATTAAGTGTGTGTTCTCACCTTATTTCTTCAAATTCACATAGACTATGCAACAGAACAAAATGTTTGCTGCGAAAAAAGTTGGTGAAAATCTCTCGATTACTAATTTGAATTAGCACAAAATAATCACAATCATATTGAAAAGCAAGAGAAGTCCAAAAAAAAAGTTTTTCAAACGTTCAGACGAAGTTACCACTGTGTTGAAAATTAACTAAGACCAGGGGGCATCTAGCCGAGAAAAAAGGGGTCTGTCGCAGAAGGAAAGCTTTTGATCATAAAACCACATTTTCTCTTAAGACTAGAAATCGAATGATGAATTTACAATTTTGCCGAATTTCGGAAACCTAAGTTGCTACTTTGTCTCTGATTAATTAACGCAAATTCTCTGAACTCTTCCTTAGGATGCGCAGCCCTCCGATTGCATCAAGTAGTGCGCAAATGCGCAATGCTTATACCACTCCACAATTGTCGTCATAAACAACTCCATATGACGTAACATTCGCTCACAGGTTTTTGCATGCGCATTAAGCAAATTATTGCTTGCAAACAAATCAGGGCAAGTACTATATTTTTCAGACCATAAGGCGCACTTAAAATCCTTTAATTTTCTCAAAAATCAAAAGTGTGCCTTATAATTCGGTGCGCCTAGTGTATGAACCTGGTTGTGCTTTTTTATCTAGAATCAGTTTTATGCGGTAAACAGTACCATTGATTTATTTGCTAGTTATGGGTTTTTTGTAAACAGACGCAATAAACCAACAACAATTGCAATGAGCAGCACACGAGAATAATTACCACATACCACAGATAGTATAATTCGGTGAGGTTCCTGACTACATTGGCGCACGCCGAATCAAACATGCGTCCACCTTTATTCTATTCAGGTCTAGTGTATTAGGCATGTGTGACAGATTAAACTCCCTCGTATGTAATGACAGATTAAACTCCCAATGGCGACTCAGGCACCTGGGCAACTCCGGCACTCAGGAGCTATTGGGAAAGAGTTGAATACAGTTTGACTCAGCTAAGTTTTGCTTCATTTAATACGCCTTGTAATCCGGTGCGCTTTATGTATGAAAAAAGAATAGCTACCATTCAATTTTTGATACTGCGCCTTATAATCTGGTGCGCCTTATGGTCCCGAAAATAACGGTAACTACAGTCAGATCTCATTTATCCAAACTACTTTGTTTCGTCAAATAATGTCGGTTTAGCGAGGTATCTGGAAAATAGGAACCAGGCCTGCAGCCACGGTGGCATTCGGGGTCAATCCTCCCCTTAATTTATTTAAGCTCCTCCAAAGTTTGTTCTGCCAAAAAAATTTTTTATTAAAAAATATAATAAAAACAGAAGTCTTGACCCCCTAAAAATGTTTTGTGCCCGCCAAACCTTTAGACCTAGGCTACAGGTTTGGCCTAAGCAAACGTTCAAAGGGGGAAACAGATACAAACTGTAGAGTAGTCTCAGACGAACTGTCAACTTTAAGCAAATATGTAGATTGCATGTGAAACATGACAAAATGAAACTCTCATAGTTGTTTTTGTTTATTAGCAGATCCATATACATGAGTAACTATGCATTCAGAATGAGATTTAAATGCGAAAAAAACTGTACAGGAGACCTATAACTACGTCCTGCAAGGTCTGCCACTGTTACAATTCATTGTGCATAGAAAATTGATTTTCACCCTTCCATTGTGATTTGATAAGCAACTAAGTAACAGTTGGTGCAATCCGGTTTAGTGTTTTTTCTATTGATATGGCACATCGGTTCCTAAATTTGCGAGTAGGTGCCAGACAGCGAGGTTTCCGGATTAAAGGGGTGAAATACATTGGGAGAAATCCGTTCCTAACAATTTGTTCAAATAGCAGGAATTCCGGTTGATCGGAATTCAGACAAACAGGCCTGACTGTATTTGCAAGTGGTATTGATCTCATTGTCAAAATACACAAGAAAAAATTTCGAAGTTGTCACTGGTTTCGGGCACAGCGCATGTATTATATCACAATCGCTGTTTGTTCCTACAAACGTGGTGCTGAAAAGATACTTATCTTGTCAAACATTCTGAAAATGTCAATCGTACAGCAATGAGAGCTGTTTATCCAAACATACATACACTTATAAAATCAATGCTGACAACCAACTGCACAACTCAAACTGCATCTGTGGAGCGCACTGTCTATTAAGATGGCGGTGTTATAAATATACTTGCAAAATCACTGCGGAGAAGAACGATTGAATTGCAATTGCTCTGATTACTTTGCATCGCAATGTTAAAGTGAATTACTCGAAATCAATATAGGACTTCTTGCGCATCAAACAACATCATCAACTGCTTAATTCTAAAAAGGCTATTTTCGAAATACGACGCTTGACTGATATTTTCTTCAGATAACGCGGACACAATTTGAGGCTAGCTATCACACGTTTCAATATGAGAAGTGGCTTATAAAAATATAGTTTCAGTGAAAACGATCCCACGTTACTTGGTGTGACGCTGAAGAAAGCCTAAACTTACTTAATTTTGTCATAACCTAGGTGTAAACAGAAGATAAAATTAGCCCGAAACTCCAAAACAAAACGATTGTGCTTGGAGACTGTTGTCCTCTTGCCATGAAGCGAAATATTACAAAACAGCTCCTGCGTGATGAGATTCTGACAGCATTAGAGTCGGCACTGCCAGAGGAGGAAATTCAGAAACACGTGTGTTTGACGCAATAACCATTTTGAATGTTCAAAAACGCGGATTGTTTCGTGTCATTGCGTAGGGGTCATTTGGACAAAGCAGGGAGGTTGTTGTTTCGTAATACAGTGTACTACGCAACGTTACAAGAGAAATGTAGGCCGTTGCCTTTTCCAAAACACCCGCATTTGAGACCTGCAGTGACAGCGTTTAATATTTTATCAGCTTTAATGCTGAGTACCTGCGGTGCAAAGAGGTCTCTCATGACAGGCAAACAGACCCCCTAGATGCGCCCCTGACTAAGACAGAACTATTTTTCAAACAAAACACAGAAGTTATTGTAACGTTTATTTGAACGTAACATTAAGTTCAAAGTAAAGTTAAAACAAAGTGTTTTTCGAACTGAGACACAGTAGTTTTACAAACACTGAACGAAGTTAGCAATAAACGTAATATTAACTTCAATATAAATTTTTTTTGAAGTTTTTTTTTGTGCAAAAAAAACAAATATAAACTGAGCATGCAAATTTTTTTCTAACAGTTTTAGCTAAGGCAGTGTCTATTTTGCCACCAAGATGGCAGCAGCAAAAGGCTTGGTAGAAAGTAAGTAAATGTAACTAAAAGATAAACCTACAAAATTACCTTAATCCTAACCGTAGCCCTAACCCTAATCCTAACCTAAGCCTAAGCTAACCTATCCCTAACGCTAAGCTAACCTAATGCTAAAATAACACTAACCTAACCCTAAGCTATCGCTAACCTAACCCAAATTTTAACCTAACCCTAACCTAACAACACCAAGCCTTAAACGTAACACATAAGCGGAGCCTAAAAAAAAGCAAAGAACAAAACGAAAGTCGGCAAGGCGAGAGTCAAACCGAAAACCATTGGCATAGCAGCCGTGACACCTAACCGTTACATCATGAGCAGGACAGCGTTTTACTGACAAAGTGGCCTTTTTCTTTGTATTGCGTCATGCCACGAGACTGAATCTTCGACTGTCAGCACAATAGCTCCAGCGGATCTGTTGCCGCCAAAATATCGCCGTTAAAATAGACACCACCTTTAGCTATTGATGCAAACTAAAATTAAAAGTTACTTTAACGTTTTCAAGCTTTCTGGGTCACAGTTGAAATACAAAATGAGTAAGGGTTTAAAGTTAGGGAAAACCTGTAGGTTGACCAACACAGACAAGAAACCGCTACCTCACCTGCTTGCCAGCACTAAATGCATGACAATACTCATCCATATTGGTTGACGGCAAAATAGTTCAAGCAGTTATTTTACCTCATGTGGCAAAATAGACTCTGCTTTCAAGCTTTCAGAGCGTAAACAGGAGTCGGAGTGTAAACTTCCAATGAGCTCCGGAGCAGGAGCTGGAGTCACTTTTTTAAGAACAGAAACAGGAGCAGGAGTCAAAAAAAGTGACTCCGATCACCTCTGGTGCCTATTTTGCTGTAATATCTATTTTAGTATGCATCAATATCAGTTAGTGCCTATTTACTTATCGGTTAGGTCTTAATCATCAGCTACTGTTGGTGAATGTAGCAAGTCTAGCAAGTTTGAGTTGTTTTGTGATTAGAAGTTTGATTGGTAATATTGCTTTCAGCTTCATGTTTCATTACTTGATCCTTGATCTTGGTTGACTGCATTTTTTGGATCTGAGTTTTAGTGCCATTTTTAGTTATGTGTGGTTTATTTTTCCCAGGCTGTGTTTGGAAAAACTTTGTTTTTCAGAAAGAAAGTGGCTATAAGTACGGTGAGAGATGTGGTTAGAATAAACTGCTGACTTTGTCACTTGAACAGTGCATCGATGTTGTTTTGCTTGCAGCCTATAGCAAATGTGTCTATGTCTGCTGTGTGAATGGTTTTCGGTTGGACTCTCACCTTGGCGCCTTCATTTTCGTAGCAGTCTAATGGTTGCAATTGTCAAGTGACCACTTTTTTACTTTTTTCAAATGTTTACAAACTTTTGTGTTCAGATTTTGTTTCGTTTTAGGTTCAGGGGTTAGGTTTAAGGTTTAGTGCATTGATACCAAACCTAGTGCATTCTACTACACATTCATCATGTGTTACTGTCACGTTACAGGTGACGGATGAATAACTTTTCAAATACGAAGGTCCCTGAAATGGTAGCCACTACAGACCTGTTAGAAACAAAAATTTTGAATAGTTACACATTGATTAGTCAAATATGTTAACAGGATTTTTTCAGGATTCGGATTTCATAGTTGTGTTGCAAACAAGATTTGGATCAGGATTCCTACCTCTTAGATCAGGGCTGGAGTCGGACTCGAAAAAACTTGATTCCAAACACTTCTGTTACCTTGGTACAGACCCCAACGGCTGGCCTCAAGCTGATGCAACCAATGCGGCTACATTGGTTTGGGCCCTGCCCTCAGGGGGCCCTGCGCTATGGTGATTAGGGAGGTTGTTTGTTTTTGCCAGATACTCCTTGTGCACGAGAATTGCAGAAAGGCTTATAAATCTCTTGGTTGTTAGCAAATAATCTCGTCTGAATGAACGATGAATTACCTCTTATGTGTCACGTTATCAGACATGCTTAGTTCTCATGCTCTGCTGAGCGTTATATCTGCGCTCCAAAATGTCCCAATCTTTGTGGATAGAATTTGGTTGTTACTAGTGCCAGTTGTTAAGGCTGAAGTAGGTGTACATACCACAAACAAGGTTTTTAATGATCCAACTTGCAATGAGGAGGTGAGGTCATAACAAGTGTCTGTCGTATTAACTTTTGATGGCAGTTTTGCTAATGTAACATTGTTCAGTTCTCCAAAGATTTTCTGTTTTTAGAAAGATTTTGGCAAAAGTTGTGAATGTCATACAGCACACTCGTTCCTGTTTATCAATATATTCTGGATCGCTATATGCTTCTATTTCATCATCAATCAGCCATGAGCCATGCGCGTTACAGTTCAGTACATATTATTATGTTTGGTAAATGTTTCTACAACTGATTTGTGTATCGTTCATCTCATTTTGCCTCATGAGGCAAAATATCCACCATGTTACCAAACTTGAAACCAAGAAAGAAAGTCATAAGTTGTTCTTATGCGAACCAAATCTCATTTGACTCTTTCAGCTCTTACCTGAACTATTCAACTAAGGCACGAATAACTTTTTTATTTAACTCTTTGTGATTTAGGCACACGCACAATGAAACAAGAAGACAACTACGATTTCTTTTATTGTATTTGAACTTGCAAGATGATAATGGTGGTTTAGGAAAAGCCTGAACTGCATTTCTGCTAGCTTGACTGAAACTCTGCACTGCTGTTGCTGCATAATAATGTAAAGAATAAAGATGCATATTACATGCATTGTTGTCTTCTACATTTCACTGAAACTAACAAATTGTGAATACTGCTCGAAACACGACCCATCAAAGTGGCAAAACTTTCAGTCACTGACGTACTGTGATACAGCAGTTGAGCATAAGCTAGGCACCAATCAAATCAGAACACAGACCGGCAGTCTGCCACCCTCCCTCACCCTAAACAGCGCCTGCCTGAACTACTGACTGACCAATCAATCCAAGAGAATATAGCGTTTATTTTAATCTAACAATTAGCCGTTCAGAGAAAATCAAAATTTAATAAATCTAATTATCCGACTCCTGTAAAAACTGAAATTCTCACTCCTGCTAGAGCTCCGGCTCCGATTTTCATTCAAAAATCCGGCTCCAGGTCCTGCTCCGGCTTCGGCAAAATTCGTAGACTTTACCGGAGTCGACTCCGGCACTTCGGCTCCGAGATCACCTCTGATAGGCACAGCAACAGGTTGCCTATGAAAGGCGGAGCTCCGTAAATAGCGGAGCTTGGTTGCGGAGGTTTGATGACGTGTTCGGAGTGGAAAAAAGTTACGTTGCAAAAGGAATAAACAGAAAAAAAGCAAAGGAAAAATATTTTATTATTATAAATAAATATGCGCTTCCCCCAAACATCTAATACATGGATGTTTGCGATGTTTAAAAATTTTACACAATCACAACGGTTGAAACCTATTTTTTTGTCCCCGAACCGTTGTGAAACTCAGATACACAAAAATTATCAAACTTCAGAATAGACTTCTTTTACCATAGTGTAATACAGTAGAATTTGCCTAATTCGTCACCCCAAGGGGATTAGAAAAAAGTGACGAATTAGGCGAACTGACGAATTACGCAAACAGGTGAAAACTCCATCATAGAAGCTCGTATACTTTATCATAGTAACTCGCATACATAGTGCTCTTATTTGCAGTAAAATACAAGTTTATGACGTTGTGGTTGAATACAACTATTAATTCCTCTGCTCTATCTGGATTCCTCCATTTATTCAAGCACCTTTTAAGTCTTCTTTTCCGCGTTCTCTCAATGGGGAGTCGGGTCGCGCTTCGAACCTCGTGTATGAATTCGATAAACAAATTGCGAGGTGCGACAATTCTCAGATAAAGATCCTTATTTGTTTGAATTCCCGTATGTACTAACTGCTTAGACTTCAAAAGCGAAACTGCAAATGACGAATTAGATAAACAAAAGGCTTCTCCGGGATAGAAAGAGGAGACGTATTAAGCAAATTGACGAATTAGACGATGGCGAATTAGATGAACAGAAATGTACACAAAAGATAGGGATTCTGCCGGGACCGACTAAAAAGGGACGAATTAAGCGAATTGACGAATTAGACGATGACAAATTAATATGTGCTTTCCCCAAACATCTAATGCATGGATGTTTGCAATGTTTAAAAATTTTATCCATTCACAACTGTTGAAACCTATTTTTTGTCGCCGAACCGTTGTTAAAAGCAGGTAACGAAAAATTACCAAACTTCAGAATAGACTTCTTTTACCGTAGTGTAATATCACCTTTTGCAGTAAAATTTTTTTCGCTACCGTTTAGTTCTCATTGCTTAATGCAAAATATCGGTTTTAGCCACTCCGGTTACGTCATCAAACCTCCGTATCCAAACTCCTCTGGTTACGGAGCTCCGCCTTTTGCAGGGCACCTTTAATACTGATATTGATACGAGTTTGAGGGTTGAAACCGACTGAAGATGTTTTGTTTCACCGATTTCAATACTTTTTCATCTGATGATCGCATGCGAACATTCACATTGCAAAAGCCGGAGGATATGTTTATTATGCTGTTAAATTTACCAGTTGCCAAAATTTATCTTCAAAAAAGCCCAGATTTGATGGGATTTTTCGTAACTAAACCTAGCCACTCAGATGGACTCAAAATAATCCATATCTGGGTGGAAAATAAAACAGCAATGGGAGCCCTGTTGGTGGATGCACTGAAAAGGTGAGCATGGACAGGATCACGATTGGATATCCTGCGGGGTACTTGCGATTTTTTTGGATCAGGATTGGATTTGGATATTTATTTTTGAAAAAAATTGGATCAGGGCTGGATCAGGATATTTGTTTGATTTCTACAACGAAATTTTCCTGAGAGTGATTCAAGATGTCACAAATGATGGTGCTGTTGTTTTCTTTGCTATGATTTTTATATTCACAAAAAATCAAAATAATTTTGTCAGTGTGTGTTGCACTCATCACACCAAAAATATGCGTGACCAGCCAATTGATAAATAATTTAATGTACTTTCTGGAATATTGATTGAAAAATGTTCTTTTTAGGCAGCTTGTCAATTCAATGCAAAATAAGGTGTGATGGACCAAGTGACACTCGGCGACCAACCAGTTGATGCGATAAACCAATTGGCCACCCCTGGTCTAGTTCAGTGTTTGAGCTGCATTTCCTTTCGGTTAGAATTTTGAACATTCTACCTCAAGTGTTATACAGTCAACCTTTGCTAAAAGACAGTTTGATTTTGTACTTTTTGCAAGCTACTTAGCAAAGGTGAGCAGATATTGATTTTTTAGCTCCCAACCATATCCGAAAAATTTTTGCATATCCATATCCAATCCTTATCCGAAAATTTATGAAATTTAGTATCCGATATCCATCCGTATCCGTTTGCGACAGAAACAAAATACGCATCAAACAAGCAGTGGTTATAGGTCCTCCAGTGGACCTTCATTTTTGAAAACCTATTCATCCGTCGCCTGTAACACAACACTAATCCATTACAAGTGTGCAGCTGACTGCACAACACTTGGTACACTTGGTAGAAACGTAGTAAACCTAAACCTAACCCTTAAACCAAAGCCCTAAACCTAACACTTAAACCTAAACTGCAAATCTGAACACAAAAGTTTGGAAAGTTTTGAAAAAAGTAAATGAAAACCGGTACCATGAAAAGTGCAACCGCTACCATCAAAACCAAAGGTGCCTGATCATGGCCAGAGTCAACACAAAAACCATTCACACAGTAAGCCACGTCTACATGATTACCATGGCAGTGCTGCTAATGTGACAAACTCAGGGTTTTATTCTAACCGTGACGTCGCCTGCGGACCTATAGCCACTTCCAGGCAAAAACACCCTGTCACTTTGTGACTCAATCCATCAAAATAACAGCACATGTTTTGCACTTTCAATTGGAAAAACACAAAATTAGTGCACATTTTGCTGCCAGAGGTATAGCTCTGCTGTGGTTATTTTTCCATTTGAACTGTAGTGTATCTGGCTTTGTCCATTTATAACACTGAGTTCATGGCACCAGCAGTCAGTACAATGAAACTGGTCCAAAGGGAATTCCTGCTGTGCGAGTGGTCGTCGTTTGGGATCTCAGCATTGTTGTTTAGGCTGGGCTGATGGAGACGACTCTTTTTATGGGAAAATGTTTGATGTAAGCTACAGCACTTTTTTAATAAGTTTTGAAAACCAGACACAGATTGACAATTTGGCTGAACGTTTTTGGTTATATGGCAAAGAAAATCCATTAGTCCAAGGATATATAGTCCTTGTCATGTGACCAATTCCACCTGCATCAGCTAATTGCAAAAGAGCTCCAGCATTCAATCAATTGATGAAATAAAGAAAATACATTTTGTAACACTGAGAATAGTTCACAGTATAAAATATTGTAATGCTAAGCAGAGATGATCGGATAGTGGATCTTCACTATCCGATCCTATCCTGTTTTTGAAAAATGATATCCGTATCCGATCCGAATCCTGTTTTGGTTGAAATCATACCATCCGTATCCGAAAACTATCCGAAAGTGTATTGCGATGCACAACATAATTTTTGTGCTGTGTCTATTTTGCCTCATGAGGCAAAATAACTGCTGGAGCTCTTTTGCCTTTAGCTAAACACGATTGGTTAAAGTAGTCACACGACAAGTTTGGAACGCATGTCTTGCTTAGTTGACCATGACATCTGTAAAAGCTCAGTCCCATGCATGGATGATGGTTGTCATGGTTTCAGGGATGGCAAGCTGTTAGCAGCTTCTTGTTTGCATTGAGTGAACTGTAGGCTAAACCCCAACACTAAACATTGAACCCCTAAACCTAAAACTTGACCATAAACACTGATCCTAAACACTAACCATAAACTCCTAAATCCCAACCAATTGTTCTGTGTGTCATGCTTGTCATATGACTACATCAACCAATTGTGTTCAAATGAAGGCAAAATAGTCCCAGCACAGATTTTGCCTCGAAGCAGAGTAGGCACTTGAATGCGTTGTATCACTTTGGTCCCTGTCATGCTTGTAAACAGAAAGTTTGACTTATCTTCTCTTGCAAGCTTGACATATTGCATAACCTAAGTACTTTTCCGAGTCAATTGCATTAAAAAGCAAGCTGAGGTTTTGCCACACAGTCTAGTCACCATGGGGGGCCTTCGGTGGGCTTAGCCCCTCCGAAACAAAGCTTCAATCCCCCCTCCCAAATTGAAATATGAAGCACCATAAAACAGTGATTTTTGTTCAAATTTCAGAATGTGAAGCCCCACTGCACAAATGTACTGTAAAGCTCCCCTATAGAAGACTTTCTGGTGACGGTTCTGTTGCCACACCAAGTTTTTCATTGGCCATTTTTTGGCAACAATGATTAGATTTTAACACCATCCATGATTACACATTCAAGT
>Ga0210059_1016403_pt1 | contig 10694 bp, 6 predicted proteins | sample Ectturendosymbi2_FD_188042 | JGI IMG/M metagenome (GOLD analysis project Ga0210059, IMG submission 188042) | Ecteinascidia turbinata endosymbiont from Florida, USA - Sample 2 (SPAdes) (version 2) | ecosystem: Host-associated > Tunicates > Ascidians > Unclassified | place: Key West, Florida... | reverse complement strand
ATGTTAGCTTTACTCGCGACACCAGTACAGAAGTCCAGATTGGAACTTCCGCAGCGAAATGTTTTTGTCGGGCGACATAATTAAGCCTCTGCCATGTTCTTTTCGTTGTCAGTGTTTTATGGCCACTGACAATTACTGAATCTTATACGAGGCTCAAAAGCACACTATGGAGATGAATAATAAATTGTTGCCTACGCATATCAACGCGCGAACTACGCGAAACGCACCACAGTTTGAAAGTTCGTTTTCTCAGGACTTGCGTCAAAACCACAGCGCACTCATGTTTACGACACTGCGTTTAGTAAATCAAAGAGCGAAGCTGCCTTTGGGTCGTCGATGAATCGGTACAATGTTCAACCTTAGTATAAGGTTTACCCCAGCTGAAGATTGCCTGTCAAATAAATTATTATGGTACGCAAGGGATAGTTCGAACTATCGATTTATTCGGTCAAACAGTGAATGCTGTGGAGCAAAACAATCTTAGCAGTAAGTTGAAATCAAAGCACATTGTTTTTACTCCACATAATTAAGATGGGGAAAAACTTACTCATTTTTTCATAATACCGTACGGGTTTATCTTTTCTCCATATCAGACCAATGAAACGAAAATAGACATTCCGTAAATAAAAATATTTACTCGTACCTGCAAAGACTACAAAAAAGGAAACGAAGAAAAATAACTGAAAACAACATCATTTTTCAACTTCATATTCCTCAATTAAAAAACATTAGCATGCACTCTGGAGTGTTTCTCGTAAAATTTACACTATTACCCAAGAAAAATTAAGCATTAATTAGCTCACATTTTCCTTGCTTTCGAAGCTCTTCAGTTTGTGCTTTTCGCAACACACGTTTTTCTTCTCGTGCTTTGCGTTTACGTTGCGCAGCGCGACAGTCCAGGTGCTCGCGAAAAGCATCAAGGGTCGTCTTGGCTACCGTCGGAGGTCGAAGGTCAAGTTCAGCAATTTGAAACTCCAGGTTCAAAGGTAAATGGCTCAAGTAGCGATGACGCTTACGAGTTGCCTGCATCGCAAAAGGATCTTAGCGCGACAGATTTCAAGAAATTTGGCATTATGAAAAACAAGTTGTCTTCATGATGATTTTACGCAAGGTTACCGGAAACAACAGCACAAACAATGCGATCAGAAAGGGCAAAAAATAAAAAAAATGCCATAATATCCATAGTACGCCAAAGATACGGATAATGTAAACAAGTCCAACCGATGTATTCTGCGTCACGTCTGAGCATTGCCAACCTACAACCGCTACTGTTTTCTTGTGCCGCAAAACTAAAAAAACGAAGAAGTGCGTTGACCGACCGGCGGATGATGCCTGGTGCGTTCATTTTAGTTTTTGCACAGGTCACACTGCAATGATGTTCGAGACGTCATGCGCGGTTGCGCAGCAAAAGAGCAGGGAAATGAACGGGATGTTCATGTCTTGACAAACTTCACGGCACATACATCACGATGCTACCGCGAAGTATAAACAAAGCGTGGGTATCGTGTCTAGCGACAACAGCAATTGTTGAATGTAACCAGTCGCAATGGTTCTGCTGGGAGACACCAAGCATCAGTGCCAGGGCATTGGCAGTATTGATTTATCGGTTATTTCCAGTGCAGGCCACACAGCGTGCGTAAAAACCTTGACCAGTTCCAACTTGCATTGTGGCATGAATTGTAGCTTTAGTAGTGCTACACTTTATACAAGACTTCGATACGAGCTTGAAGAGAGTTGCGCGCGAAATACAAGCATGCCATGTTGCTATGATTTTTACAAGATGCAATTTCTTTCGCGAAAACGATTTTCAAAACAACAAACACATTTTCCTCTTTCGTTAGGGCAAACGCGAAAAAGCCATGGATTTGCTCTGTTGGTTTGTTATCCAATCCCCTTTCTACTTCCAACAATATCTGAATAATCGCTGCAAATTTCAGAAAGGTTAACAACGCGCTAATAAACGACGCCCTGTGTGGTGCAAGGTCATGCCATTGCGCGCTTTTTAAAATGCATTGCAAAAAGCTTAGTACCTCATTCATTGAAAGCGCTTCAGTTTCAAGGATTTTCGCAGTTATTTCTTGAGGACAGCAATTGAAACTGCCATACTGATGAAGCAAGCAACGCACGTTGACTGGATGCATGTATATATGCTGACCATCCTTCGCCTTAGCAAAAGTTACACAAAAGATCGTTAAAGGTTGTGAGGAGAATCAAACTAACAAAAATATAAGAATCGGAATATTTCCGTTGAAACATCAGAAGTACAACAACCATATGTACGAGAAAGACTGACTTCTGATCACACTCTGTGGCAGATTTCTGTTTAATGCATAGGTTTTTCAAGTTCGGAAAGTGAGCAATGCCATGTATTAAAACCGTAGTGTGGAAATAATGCAAGTCAGTTGTCTATCGCAAGGAAACCCTCCACAGAAATTAATTTGACATTATGATGTGTATATTTAGCCTACTGAGCAGGTATCTTAAGCTCTTCTTTAAACAGAATCATATTCAACAGTCAGCAGATGAGAAGAACCGATCAAACTAGGTGCATTTTTCTGTGATAACCAAAAACGAAACAACTTAAATAACAAAAAATACCTGGTAAAAGTAAAAATATTCGGAGGTGGATTCCTTTGGATGTACCGTCAGGTTTTCATTCGATACCAACTCAATGTTCGACTGGCTGCTGTTGTTATTGTTACTATCAGAACCTTCCAGAGGATCTGCAAATATAAAATTGTCTCATGGCAAGAAATACTTCACGTGGAAAATGAAAATTTGACTCTGGTAATAATAAGTTAAAATGGTTTGTTAAAAACTGAAATAAATTGTTATTACTTTCAACAACGAGTTCCGAGTTTTCGTGCGGTTTGCGACCGTGTCAACAAAGACGTCCACAACGTGTTTTGCAATGATGCAAGAATTTAGCCGTCAAACGAATTAATGCTCAGTGAGTTTGTTTGCGACACATGAAAATCGGTTTAAAATGTAGATGCTTAGAAACCCATTTGGAAGACAATAAACCCTCCAAATAATGACACATCCCTAAAGCCCTGCTCAGGTAACTCTTTTGAAAAACGGGTTCAGTAACCACTGCCTTTCCTGTCTATATATAATTTTCATCCCCACCCAGGATTACTAGGACGTTTACGGTGCAGAAACGGCTTTTACAACAACGCAGAAATTATTTTCAAACTTGTCTGACCTTAAAAAAGTAGCTTGTTGAATGTCGAAAATATTTTATTATTAATAAAACAAATACAGGTGCACGCCGAAAAAAGCAGGGAGTAGGCAAATAAGTGACACAAAAACTACATGAAAAAAAATGAAATGCCGCCAGCAACCTTTGGTAGTAGTCTGTACATGACCCATGCCGTATTTTGTTCGAAAATTGCAGATATGCATGGAATATTAGTACATGAGGTTCGGACTTGAAAATTTGTTTACTTTCGGCAAATTTCCCATGTTTTGTTACACATCAGCTGTGCTGAGTCAATTTTGGCGAAATTTGTTTACATTAATCGGAGTACTCTGCTGCTGAAGGGACAAGGGCTAAGGCGGCTGTTTGCAACGTTGTTGCCTCAGCCCGAGCGAGCAAGCCGCCTCAAGAGGGCGACGCGTGATGCCAACTTTTTGCAAAGTGACTCGAAGTGTCGGTGATGAGCGTCCTGTCCAACGTCACTCGAGGTATTTGGGCGCGGGGCACAAGGGCAGGTTTCGTCGTTGTAATTGACTTTCAGCTCACGTTTAGCTTCCTTGTTGTTGAGATGGAAGACTGCCGACACCTTTTTTGTAGTGCTAAGGTTGAACGTCCAGGTCTGGAGGTATTCACATACGGCTGTCATGCCTTTGCTCGGCATTACTTCCATTGCTAGCCAGTCTCCAAATCTCCATCAACATTGCTGATGTTAGATCGTCGGCGTATGCATACTTTCTGGAGACGGTAGTTGGCATGTCAGAGGTGTAGATGCTGAAGAGAAGGGGAGGCAGGATGGATCCCTGTGGGACGCTGTTCGAGACGTCGCAACCTGCTCAATTGTTTATTACCAGTGGTAAAGCTGAAGCTGCGATTGCCAACCAGCTCCATGATCATACGAACCACGTGCTGTCATGTATCAATCGCAGCAGCTTGCAGGGCAAGGCCGCGATGCCATACAGTGTCGTAGGTTGCTGTGAGATCAACAAGCACAGCTCTGGCCTTCCTAGCCGAAAAGATATCCTCGACGTCTTGCGTCAGCAAAGTGATTTAATCTGCGGTCGACATGCTCATAAGACATAGACATGATATGCATACTGCCATCCAAGTACTTCGTCGCGATCACGAATTGTAGCGCGTGCGTTTAGTCAATAACATTTAATTTTTTAGTATTATCACTGCATACCTGATGCTAGCATGAAGCACACACAAAAATCTATGTTTATGATCAGAAAAGCAAGCTAAACGCATGTTTAATAATTTGTTTAAAAAGGGGGATATTTGAAATTCCACACGATCGAGTATGAACAGTGAAACACCGTGGCATGGAAAGTAACGCCATGAAACAAGTCAACAACAAAACGTTAGATACACCAAATGCATCAAGAAGCAAACTGGTGTAAGTAGCTATTGCGAAAGAAATCAATGTAGTTAGTCACCTGATTTAGCCCTGGATGCTACGCTTTGTTCTGCTCTTAGAGACTCAAGCAGAGCAACCTTTCGCTGCTCGCACATGTTCAGTGATTGCTGAATATATTCCTTCTCGGATTCCTGGAAACGTTTAAACAATGTCTAAAATGGAGCATCCTCGCAGTCGTCACGGCGCGTGCGAAAGTTTTCTTACGAGAAGCAGAACTACCAGGTCAGGCCGTACGTAACTTCAGCGCCAAGTAAGGTTGCACGAAGCTGCCAGATTTTATCCACAGATCTGGGGGTTTGTAACAACGTCATGAGGTTCTGGGCTATTTTCATTGAAGATCTGGGTTTTTGGATTTGAACTGCGTAGAGTGAAATCGTGGTTGACTGCGCAAAACTGTGAATGTTAAAACTTGAGTGGATTATGCCCAGCTTGTGCAAAAATTTATCTACAGACTATCGCTTCATTACAAAGAACCTCAACAACTGAAGAGTTGTCCTACAACTCAGATTTACTACAGTTGTAGGACAACTTTGGTCAAACTGTACGCATTAAAATACAGAAGACATGCTGCATTTAACTGGAACCCTAGAACAGTAGGCAACAGAACACCAAATGCAAAGTGGAAAGAAGGGCGAAGATCTAGTTGTACAAGGCCTGTGAGCCATTTTGACAACTCAATAGTTGGTGCGATACCTCAAATCGTAACAACATCCACGCTTAATCCTCAACTAAAGATAAGTTGGCTGTACCTCAGCATCGACAGCTAGTCTGTATTTTAATTGTTCCACTTCCACTTGCACAACATCTGTAAGGAGCTGGTTATTATCCGCAATCAAGTAATTCATGCTTCTTTGTGTCTACAATAAAAATGAAAATAAAATGTGCATTTCGTGAATAACAGCAACTATTCAAAGCATGTTTCTAAAACTTTAACGTGAATTTCGTATATTGTATCAGAAATACAATCAAATCAATGCTAACAGGCACGATGGATTCAATAGTCCCCTGGTATTTGAACATCTCATTTTCAAGGCCCGCTTCTTCAGCAAACGGGATTGCTACAGTTGAACACTTTCTGCGTTTCATCAATCGCATGGTTACAAGACTCTGGACAATGTATTGTTGCTCCTTGTGTACGGACACACTGTAGAAACACCAAAAAAGACATGACGATCTTCAAAACAACCTTCCACAAAAAAATTTGAAAAGCGATGGCAACGTGTTGGGCCCAGCGTTGCAACAGCAGGTAGACAACGCCCTCACTTTTCACTTAAATAATGTGAAATGTTCTGTTAATACGTTTTTTAACAAAAAGAAAAAAACACGAAGTGTTGAGAACGTCTTTGCCTGCTGAACAAATTTTTACAATTGTCCTATCAACCATGTGCGCCAAATCAAATGGATTTTGAAATCTCAAACTTCTGAGACCAAATATATTTACCATGTACACACCTTCTCTGACGATTTACTCATGCACTTCGTACATGCGATACTACCTAATGCAGACCGAAGGATACATTGCAAGTACACCATGGTAAGTAAACATCTGCAGTCAGTCATTGCTAAGCCTATTTAATCAAATTGTGAATGAATGCACACCAAACATGTAACTCATTCAAACTGGAAAACAGACAAAAGTTTTTCGAATGAATGCGTCACTATCCACGGTTTGAACATTTACTGTGCCAGCTCACTTCATCACACCTGAGGGCATATCACTGGTGAAAGAATTTCATTACCCACAAAACCAAGTCTGTACCACCGCTTGTTGCTGAAACACCTACGAAAATTGTTACGACCAAGTACCTAGGTTACAGTCAAGTTTTAGCGGCTTATATCTAAACAACAAGACTTTTTAATGTTGAAACCTATAAACGTACACAGATCAGCAAACTTCATAAGGTTCCAAAAACCACTCTCTGCTCCTACAGTGCATTCCAATCAAGCTAGCTTCATACTACAAACACACACTATGGAGACATTCTCAATGAACTATCCTAACTCTGCGCAATTTGATCGTGGCTTTAATAAACCCCAGCTCAGCTCTACTAGAGTGACGTGAAGCTCACCTACCTCTAGTGCTCAAAAGACAACACCTGCTATAGCATTGTATTTTCCTCTGTTCGGAATGTTTGGATAGAAGGACAGCATTTCAAACGATTAACAGGAACTCTTTCACTTTCAGAACGTTTATCCATGTTTTGATAAGGACAGAGTACATCAAATCTTTCTATTTTTACCACATCATTACTTGCAAATACAATGACATCAACGCCGTTTTCTTAAATGATCGAAAAAATTAAGTCGATTCGGCTACAATGCCTTTTTCAGTCATAAAAAATCAGACAACGGAAAAATGACAGACGGTTTTAGGCTATTTCGGAAAAATAACCGAAATGCCTCAACGAAAAGAAAAACCCAGCATCAACGTACCACACTTCGCTCCCCATACGCTGCAGACGCAGTTGACATATTGTATAAGACCGTGCACACCTAGTTTCACTTTGACAAGCCGTTACATTCGGTTGGTTCATTATGACACGTTTTCATTAACTGTCTGTAGTTGAATATTAAAGAAACCCATATCGTCTGCCCGGGAAATGCAAAATAAACGAGAACACAACGCCTGAAAATTGTGATAAAATAAGCACAATTGTCATTAGAAACCACTAGAATTCAAAGATTAACTGCACCAACCCCAAAAAACAGAAATTAGCGTCATACCTTTTCAAATCAGATTTATGTATAGCCTCATGGCAGATAGGACACTTTCGCCACGAACGGTGGTCGAGTTCGAGGTAATGTAGTATACACGGCCAGCAGTAAATGTGGCCGCATTTGGTGATGCGAGCTGCACAGGGAGTGTCGAGACAAATCGGACAAAATGGCACTTCATGGCTCCACATATTCTGAAAAATATAAGCAATCATGACTAGCAGTGTAGGTTAATAAGCGCAACGCAACGACATCACTAATGAAACAAATCTATAAACCATTGAAACAAAACGATTTATGGACTCTCCTTCACAGATGTGTGTACCTAAAGTGAAAAATCAGGAAAATTGTAAAAATTACGGAAGCCTATATATATACCAAACTGAACTTGTCACATTGTGAAAAATATAACTTTAAAGCAGAAGTACATCAACAGAAGCAATAAATAAACCATGCATCAAGCGTGGCTAAAGCTGTTCAACTAATAACTGCTAGCACATCCACTCGATTGCGTAACTTGTTCAAAAAAACTACCAAAGAAGCAGCTAATTGAGATGACATTAGTCTACGATATAATTTCTTTTTCATTTACTAGAAAATTTTGAATGCATATCCAAGTTTGACCTGCTTCCTTTGGCTGTTTAGTAAAAAAATATCTCTGTAACATAAAGGGTAGTAAAGTATTGACTACAGTGTAATTAGCTAACTATGTAAAACACATGCCTTATCCAGTTTGCAAAATCTTAGAAACACAGACACTGTAAAAGTTTTGCAAATCCAGCATTATAATTTTACAACCATAACAATCCACTATGAACTATGGATCATCATCATTTTATACCACACACAGAAAGAACTATTTGTCCCATGAAAACTGCCAATGTTAACACATAGCTATTACTGTAATTTAGCTGTCAAGTACAGAAGGCAAAACTCACCACTTTTTCCACCAAATCCCAGTCAACCAACTCATCAGTTTTGTGTAGAAACAAATCAAAGTCTACACTCACTTTCACAATAAGCTGACAGCTGAAAAAAAGATTTACTATGTAAGAAAACAAACCAAGAGAGCTTGCATTTCAACATATGAAACACAAAATCAACTTGTTTAAAACAAAGGCTGCAACCAAGGCCAATGGCTCCTATCTCAAATGTTGTCTGTTTTATTGATATCCTTAAAATTTTTGGAGATCAAAACTTTGTTAAGCATTTTTTTGAGAAACCACCATTTCAACTTGTTGGAAAATAAATTTAACAAGAAAACACCACATTATGTACATTTCATAAGCCCTAATTACACACTAATATCTCCAATCCAATCAAACCACTTGAAAAGAAGCATGCATTTCACAAGCCAATTAAAATTTTTCTGAATGCCAAGATATATAGTGTTTCTGGTAATTTTGGGCTGCTAAGACTGAAAATGACATCTATATCTTTGAATTGGCTCTTACCTTTTGAGAGGTCAAGAATTTGTTTTTGACAAGAGAAAAATCTTTAACTTTAGTATCAGCCAAATGTAAAAACAAATGTCAATAACATGTGCATTGGAAATCTATCTTAGGTAGTATGTATTCCCTCTTCACTTTCCCATATGTCTAATTGTTATTACAGTAAGAGATTAACCGATATGGTATTTTTGTGGCCGATACCAATACATTGGCCATTCATGGACCGATAGCCGGTACCAATATTTCCAAAATTTTTAGATCTTGTTCTCTGCTGCATTATCAAAAATATAATGTATTCTATTCCTTACCTTCTTGTCAAAAACTTCAAAAATCAGAATTTATGAGCTAAAATTTTTCAAATTGCCGCAATTTTAATATTTTGATATGATTTTTAATTAACCTTATTAACACTTTGAGAGCCGGCCTACAATATATTCGTACTTCGATTTCGGCCTAAAAAACAGCAGTTTTCGGTTGCCTTACCAACGCCCAAGCTCCCCTGCCGATTGCGCTAGAGAACTGTTCAAGGGCTCAAACAGATCGGCCAGTCTAGTAGATTGCACTCGAAAAAATTTTTTGGGTTGGGAGGTGCGGATTTTTTGTGACTGACGTCATAAGTGAAGTAGTTTTAGGGTCATTTTGGGTCATGTTACCTGGCCTAGGGCCCAACCGCTAGGCCACAGTGTTTCGCTGAAGATTTCATTGGAAACTAGGCTCGAGTCCGAGTCTTTTGGGCCTTTGATCGACTTTCTAGCGTTTCTGGTTAAAAAGTTATGATCTAAAATAAACAAATTAATTAATTATCTAATTAGTCAAATATTTTTACTAACTTACATCACAACTTTTGAACCCGAAACCCCAGCAGGTCATCCAAAGTATCAAAAGACTTGGATTGTAACCTAGTTTCCAGTAAAAACTTCAGCGAAATACTACCACCTAACGGTTGGCGCCCAGGGCCAGGCAAAGTTGGCCTAAAAATCTTCCACTTATGACGTCACTCACAAAAACCCTGCACACCCCAAGCAAAAAATTTTTTTTTGGAGTGCAGGCTAGAAGACTTGCCGCAAGTTTTGAGACTTTTGCTGAGTCTGTAGAGCATACCGGACTGGAGAAATTCCCGTGCAAAGCCACGTGCGTTTAGGTGTTTTTTTTTCTGAAAATCCCCGAAACCACCCGGGTGCCAAAGTGTTAACACTTTCGCATCCAGGTTAATTCAAGCGGTTCGCACAAAAACACCTGGATCGCACATGGTTTTGCGTGGGAATTTCTCCAGTCCGGTAAGCGCTACAGACTGGTTAAAAGCTCAAAAGACTCCTAAACTAAGCCACCTTACATTGGTGTGGTAAAGTACATCAGAGAAATCGAAATCTATGTCTTGCAAGAAATCCCGAAACTGTCTGTGATTTCTCCTCTTGATTTAATTTCAATCACTGCTTGTACTACTGGATCCACAACATGTTTGAAATCTAACCTGGACTTGCAAAGACTTCCCTGATGAATTATACAGTGAAATTAAAGAACTGTATGAAGTGGGTAATCAGCTTGATTCTTGTCATTCATTCTTTTGATAAGTCCAGAATGTTTCCCTGTTAATGAAGGAGCACCATCTGTTGTTATGCTCACAAGCTTATCAAGACATAACTCTGACTTTTCTAAAGAGTGCATAACACTGTCGAATATATCTTGCGCTGTAGTAGTGCCTTTGAGACTTTCCATGGACAGCAATTCTTCTGTGATGCAAAAATGTTCGTCAATTCCCCTGATAAAAATCAGCAACTGTGCTGTGTCCAATACATCTGTGCTCTCGTCTAAAGCAATTGTATGGGGCGCCGTTTGTAAAAATATTATATCTGACAGATTTAGCACAAAAACTGCTATCTCTGCATGCAGAGATGTTATCTGTGGCAGAGAT
>Ga0210059_1016402_pt1 | contig 10694 bp, 5 predicted proteins | sample Ectturendosymbi2_FD_188042 | JGI IMG/M metagenome (GOLD analysis project Ga0210059, IMG submission 188042) | Ecteinascidia turbinata endosymbiont from Florida, USA - Sample 2 (SPAdes) (version 2) | ecosystem: Host-associated > Tunicates > Ascidians > Unclassified | place: Key West, Florida... | reverse complement strand
GACTCCGACACCGACTCCAACTCCCGGCTCCGACTCTTGAACATAACATGAATGAAGTTTGGCTGTCAACAATTTTGTAGCAACTAGCAATCCATGGAAATCGTGGTGCACAGCAAAAATTCTTTGTTTCAACAAAAGTTTCAAAAAAAATTGCTGCACAATATCAAAAGGCAGGAGTTAGGATTCCTAACTTAAGAGTGAGATGTTAATAATAATTCAATTGGATTATCGGAGTCGGATATAAAATCCCATTCCGACTCCTAGTGTTCTTTGGAATCCGACTTCAATCCCACCCAATAAATCCGACTCCTTGAGACCCTGGTTCCGACTCCGTAACCCTGGTCGCTCTACCACCACCGTAATTCACGCGACAAGATTTGAGAATAAACCTATGCTAAATTGATTATATAACGTATTTGAATTAACTTTTATCGAAGAGAATGATGCTGACTGAGGCGCTGCAAAAACAAATTCGCCTCCAGGTTGATGAAAACTGTTAAGAGGTGTTTATGCATGCCTACAGTAGTTAAATCACAGGACCAAGTGCATGGATATCCTCACACTGCAAGCATCTGAAGTGACACCGAAAAGATTACAAGTTTGATTCAAGAATTTTAAGCCTTTTTAAGAAACAAGCTATGAAACTCTCTACAGATTTTTGGTGTTTTAGCTTATGCCTGATTTCTAGCTAGAAATCTAGAAACAAGACCGCAATCTACTGTGCAATAATTAATTTTTGTAGACGTAAATGAATGTCAAGACGGGTTCTACAACTGTTCTGAGCAAGCTAAATGTGTGAATACCGATGGAAGTTACCTTTGTTCTTGTTTGCCTGGCTTTTCTGGTACTGGAAAAGAATGCACTGGTATGCTTACAGTATATCGACATTCTTAACGAACGTGTTGATAGCACTTCATCCCATCACCCAGATGTAGAATTTGTATTATGTTTTAGTGCGTCACTGGAGAATATTTTATGATGTGACTGACGCAATCTTATGTTGTTTGAGTAAGATTTCAGGACTGATGATTCTAAGTGTTGCGTGCATTTATTTTCTGTTTTCAGAAATAATACTGATTCATTCAACATCGTCGCCTTTGTGGAGATTATTTGCTTGAACAACCAAATTGTTTTCCTTTTTTGATCTTCATAACTGATGGGCATGTCGAGATTATTCAAAAAATGTTTTTTTGATGAATAAAACAAGTGTATCAAACAAATAATTTGCAGCTGTCTATTTTTGAAATCTGGCATTTCGCTGACATTAAGTATTTCAAAACGTTTTACATCCTGAAATGACCAGATGCGCCTTATGAGAGCCTCATTGCAAGTGTTTGTTCATATAACCAAGGTTTATTAAGGGCCTATAAGAACCCGATTCTGGTCCCTGCAATCAGAGAAAATCTTGTCCCGAGACTTCAGGTTTTCCAAACTGTTGGAGATCGAAGGATATTTGGTAGATTGAGATTTCCTGGAGTAGGGTGGTACGTGGTGACAGTATTGGGCGCACAAATGCTACCTGATGAGAAAAACTTCGGGAACCACTAGTGTACAGTATATAGGAACATTTTTATATTTGTTTTCAACGTGGAAACTGAAATGAATTCGAGGAAAGGTCTGGACTGTGTGAAAAAAAAAGTTCCTACATCCCAGGTATTCTCCTATTTCCAAATACAGTTTGAAACAAGCCACAAAATGTCTGCTCTCAAAACAATGTTGGCTTACTACAAGAAACAAATGCCGTAAGCTTAGCATAAGTAGTTCACCACGGTGTGACCAATGGTGAAATTAGCGTAAAAAATGAGAAATGTCATAAATAGAATCTTAATCGTGTGCTGTTTCAACAGCAAATGTCGATGAAAATGTTGAATTTTAATATTTCCAAAATCGTCTGCAAATTCAGATTTTTACCACGCTTACGAGCTAACTCAGTGTGCTCCAATAATTAACCCACTCTAGAGTATAGCGCAATCGTATTACAAAATTGACTGCGTTGAGCATCAAGCGCGTTCGAAAGATCATGAACGATGCAAACAGTCTTGGCTTGGCTTTTCAGCTCAGGCGCTTCCAAAACTCAAAATATTTTTCTGCCAACAGATCTGCAATTCGTTTGGAGTAAACCTTAAACTATCGTTTAATTATCCAACTGAGCTGATATGTCATTGTTTCATTTCGTCAATGTAGACCAGGGATTCTCAAACTATGGGTCGCGACTCCACTTGGGGTCGCGAAATATAATTTTGGGGCCGCGAAACCAATTGGCTTGACAAACCAGATATAAATGCTTTTGTAAACTTATGGGACGTTTGCATGTATCATTGAGATCTAGACTCTCAATCAAGGTGTCGCCTAGAAAAAACATTTTTAAATGGGTCGCAGAAAAAAAAAGTTTGAGAAGACCTGATGTAGACGATCTGGAAGTGAAATATTTTGTCTTCTAAATTTCGCAAATCTTGCTTTTTAATTTAATCAAACAAGGCTTGATTCTTCATTAAATTAGTGATGTTTTCTTCATACATTTTTGTGCTTTGTGACTTTGCGTCCCCTGTTCCGGCCCAGTTATCATCAAGGAGTTCTCCATTGCCCGCTAGACTGGAGCAATCGAAAAGTTTTGCAACTAGACTTTAGGCTTTCAAATGCAGTTCAGGAGATAAGGATTTTTTGTCATAGATATTGACGAATGTTGGTCGAATCAATCTGTTTGCGGCGACATCGGAGTTTTGTGCACTAATACTTTGGGCTCGTATACGTGCGCTTGCGCAGCAGGTTTTGAAGCAGTTGGAGACAGATGTCAAGGTAGGTATAGACACTGATGAGGACAAACCGAAATTTTTGCTCTTCACTGCGGAGTTGTAAGTCGGGCCGGGTTTTTCGGGTCGGACCGGTTCGGGCATAAGTTTGTCAAAATGTTTTGGGCCGATTTCCGGCCAGCACACAAAATTCTTTTATAACATGCAGAGCAACGATTATTCTCCGTGACATACATTTGTTGGGCTCATGGTAGTGGCGTCTGTGAGTGAAGTGATTGGTGATTGTTATTTTTCTTCGTCTAATTATATTTGCAAATACAACTGCGTTCTTTTATTCTGTAATCGGATTAGTCTCAAACTATTTCTGAGAAGGTGACAGCGGTGAGGAAATTAACACGCGATGGCATTGCGTCGAAGAGATCGATAACTCGCGCGATTCTTGGCTTGTTTCAAGAAACGATGGCCTACAAACCATGCAGCTTTTCATGCTGATAGCGTTAACCTAGATAGTTTTTTTATGTCTATAGCGCCTTTGTGGATAGTTTCGTGATAGTTTCTTTCTTTCTTGAGAAACACTGCATTCTGCAGTGTTAACGTTGACAAATAAGATAAGTTTGTGCTTGTTCAAGCCAATTGTTTGGTCAAGGTAGTTGACCTAAACATATCGGATGTGATAAAACCGTGGACCTGCAGCTATGCCCGTACATTACGTTTTTTGATACTCAGCAGTTTGGCATATTTTGTCCCACTCGGTAAATTTAGCTTTCGGGCGTAAATCGTGCTTTTTCAACACATGTCTGTCTCGGGCCGGGTTCGGGTTTTACACTAAGGACCGCTTACAACTCTACTGCACTGACTGCAACTTTTGCAAATTAAGAAAATGATGTGTTTTTATGTTTATCAACTTCTTTGGTAAGATGTATGCCTCAACTATTAGAAAATGTACAATACATTGGCTCAAGTCAATAAATTGATTAGTGTTGAGTTGCACAAAAATTTCGTGTTTTCCCTAAAAGAGGGATATTTCTTTATTTCTGCAATGATGTGGCCACTACTTGCTGAAGAGGCACAAAATACGCAATTTTGTTGTACATGTCAGCAAATGGCTCGCATTGGAGTTCATCTGACTCTGCCTACTACATAAAAACAAGAAATCGTTAAACTATTCAAAGGCGCGTAATAAACCAAAAATAAATCTGAGCAGGCCCGTAACCGGGGGGGCGAATCCCCTCTAGAAAACCTTTCGCCCCCATGGGAAATTCAGTTGGATATGGTTTAAAAGTATTGGACATGGTTTCAAATAGTTGGGCACCTCTCAGAAAAATTTTCCCCCCTCCCTGGTGTTCCAAGCTGGTTACTGGCCTGAATCTGAAAGAAGGGCTTGAAAATTGCAGCAGTCAAGTCCACCTGTGAAGTCCTTGTCTAGAAGTAACCAAAAAGTGGGCTTTTATCGCTTCCTTATCTTTTTACTTGTTCCTTCCTAACCTAATTATTACGCTTTTCTCTTCACTTCCTGTCACGTTTCTTACTCCGCAGTCCGACTTCCCTGTTGCAAGTTTTCGGATACCATTCAAGGTTCATTTTTAATTTGATTTTCATTTTTCTGTGAGCTCCATCGTAATGATTTTGCCATTACTGACGATACTCTTCTAACGAAGGTAGTTAGTGGTGTTAACATTTTATAATATTGCAGAAAGCAGACTCAGATGAACACCAATTTTTACTGCATTGCAAGGGAGACAGCGTAAGATGATGTATCAAACCTACTCGTCTAAAATCACTTAGAATCATACGAAATTCATTGGGATATAGAGAGTCAGTTTGCGCATTGCCCAGTCCAGGAACCGTGATCTTCACTGATAACAAGTTTTGCTGTTGCAGCGCTATTGTTCGTTTTGAGCATGGGTGATACCGTTGAGCAGCTTTTTAGCTTGGAATTTTATGCTTCCTTGTAATTTATTCGACAGCATGTTGCCAAACGTTTCTGGAGCTCTACTTGACACAGTTGATTTTGAAAGGTTTCAATGTGTTGGTTTCAGGCACAAGCTCAAACGTTATTATTTTGTGCTATGTGATTGTTTCCATTTAGACATCGACGAGTGCGCGAAAAGTGATAATGAATGCAAAGGACCCTACATCAAGTCTTGCGTCAATACTCCGGGAAGTTATACATGTCAATGTAGGGAACCTCTGGAATTTACTGACGGAAAATGCCAAGGTAACTTGGAGGAAATTACTTCTGTGACATATTAGACTGCAGGCTATTGGCTGCATGTTACGTTGTATTACACGATTTTCTACAGCGATCAAAATTAGGAAACTATTCCTTGAAACAAAATTGATTTTAAATTCCACAAATACTTAAAAAGCAAGTAATTGTTTTCCTTGCTTCACAGTTGCATCGGGTGCGTCTGGATAGTCAAAAATGCCAATCACCAGTAGACCTATTGACGTTAAAAAGATGCAACAGCACTGTAGCCATAAACAAAATAAGTTGAAAAACTACTGCATACAATAGAGGTATCAACGCCATTAGTAGTTGCTTTCAATTTACTCTTTGGATCGAAAACAACAACTTATAGGCTTGTTCATGGGAATCCCATTCGACTTTTGCACAGGATAGCACAATGGACTTGAAAATTTCTCATGCCCAATCGATTCTGATTCTAACGTCACATAGCAGAAATTTTTAAAAGTTGAATACCATTATTATATGTTCACAGCACAGTACGTACTGCACATAGAGGTTCAGTGCCAGGCGTAATGACACAAAGTGCCCGAAAATTAAGTTGTTGGACCTTTTTCCGATGACAATCAAGAAGTTTTCCAATTTTCATTAATCCTCTAATTTGAAACTTTGGGGTGTTTTAACCACTTGTCTGAAGAAACTGGACATTAGACATGCATACGATGTAATATACTTCGTATTGCTAGTTTTATGGCAATCCAAATTGGATGGTTAGGAACAGCCGCAAGTTTCCATATGATGGGAAAGAAGAATTTGACCCACTGACACCTGACAGCCCAACTGCTTTCAATATTGCCTGTTAATATTCTTCATTAGGTAAGAAAATAACAGAATAAAAAAATAGTGGTTTTGCACCAAAAGACAAGCATTAAAAACAAATAACTCTGAGATGACTATAAAAACCGTGGCATTACATTGTTTTCATGTATTTCTTTTGTTTCCTTCAGTCTGTTTCAAAGCTGCATTGAGTGAGTGCTTTTGTTTCGCACAGCTATTTAACTGTATTTGTAGAAAAAGTGTGGAAAAAATTGGGCAGCCAATACGTTTGGAGTGAATAAAAACTTTCCATTTATTTAGTGCAACGTTTTCATCAACATGATAGAAAAACATTGTACTGTGATACATGATCACCATTTGTACAGGAAAAAGGCCCCAGTGACGCTGCACAAAATCGCTTCATCTGCATTGCTATGCAACAGGTGTGGGGAACATGCGACCCACGGGTCAAATGCGCCCGCGTGAACATTTGATATGGCCTGCATCAGAATGTTCGTTACCCAATTCGGAGTATGAAATCGCGTAAAAACGAACCACCTTGATCAGCAGATTGCAGATATGACATAAGTAGCCCCTATACTCCTATTAAGATAAACTCAATTGTTATTTGCAGCGGGCTTGCGACAATCCATAATTTATGCGGCCGGGGATAGTAAATAGGTTCCCCACTCCTGCTATTCAATGAGGGAAACTATAGGCACCAACCAAACAAGACCAACAAACCTAACTGAGCATAATTGGATAGAGAGTATTAACCCTTCTTATTTCACCCCGTGGTGATGGTCCCTCTGAAACAGTATGACACCTTAAAAATAGTTAAAATTTCCATCACTCATTTGTCACTTTCATTCAACTTCACTTTTTTACAGAAAAGATTCCCGATTTCAATGATGTAGCTTCAAAGAAATCTTCGCTGTCAACAGCTACGGATAAAACATGGTTGAGAGCCGTTCTGTACGGAGCTTGTGGTTTATTGGTTCTGGCTGTCATTGCATTGATCATTTTGCGGGTAAAGTCTGCTTGTATAGTTTGTTTACTCAAACTTGATATGCTTATCTTGCTACTTTCTCACGCTATTTTCTTATGTTACTTTCTCACACTGTTCGAATTTGTTACATTTTATTTGCTTTATCTGAAAAAAGGGTAAGCAATAGCAGGAGACGTCTTTGTTTAATGCAAAAGAACATGATAATATTTTAGTACATTTTGGGTCAGTTCGACGACACAGCTCTTTCATTGAATACTGATAATCGGATAAGGTTGCAAAGAACACACCGTTGATCTACGTGACCAGACATGACTATCGCATCTAGGTGTTAAGTATGAGCTTCAGATCCTTCCAATCATGTGTCAGTTTTTCTTTCATAAGCTTCATACTTTTTTCATATTTTCCCTGTAACACTTTCGTGGGTCTGGCAGACTCGTGTCAAATGCGGTGACTACGTGGCATGGGGCGCCGTTCGTAAAAATATTATATCTGACACATTTAGCACAAAAACTGCTATCTCTGCGCATATCTAGCTATCTCTGCGCATATTTAGCTATCTCTGCGCAGAGATAGCTAATCTGCATGCATATATAGCACTAAAGCGTGTCGGAGGAAAACATGGTATCCTGCCTGAAGAAAAACTTAGTGTTCTGTTTCAGTAATCCAGACAAAAGCTAGACTACAGCAAGGCATGAATTCCCTGGCGTCATATAAGGCAATGTGGTTTCACGTCTAGATTATACTGTTTTGATAATAATATTGTATCTGGGTTTCTGTAGACGATGGACTGCAGTAAGCTTGTGGTGGTGGTCTCAGTGTTAGTGCCATTTTTATTCAAAGTTTCAAAGAGATACTCATCAAGTCCGACCATTCCAACTGTTCTCACCAGGCGCAGCTCACCTCCTCTCAGCGCTTTTAGGTGCACAAAGAGAATGCTCTTAATGCGAAATTCGATAAGCACTTAATGCTTAATGGAAACTTAATGCGAAATTCGATAAGCACTGTTGTGCGCTAGTATTATAGACAATGGTAAAAAAACAACTTTGTGCATTCCTGTTCCGAAATTGGAAGCTGAGCATTAGCATACATCCGGTAGAAAACAATATATTTTTAGATCATTTAAACCAGTGACCCGGGTAGAATCTTTGGTTGGAGATAAAATCTGGAGTTTGAAGCCTGATTCCTGCAATATGCATACCGATTACAAAATGTCAAGTTTTTTTTACTTTATGTTGATTTGAGTTCAGACCTATAGATGACGATTTTTTATGGGTATTCTAGTAATTCTGTAATACTCCCTGATCTAGTATAATCAGCTCCTTGTTCCAGAAAAAATACTACTGTACCATGGGCGTCCGCCGGGGGGGCAAAACGGGCATTTGCCCCCCCCCCTGGAAATTGGAACTACGAAGGAAAAATTTCTAGAAAACGAAAAATCAGCAGTTTAATTCTGATTAGTTGAATTAATTCTTGCAATGACTGTTTGTTTGCCGATATGACACAGACTGCAAAAGAGTCAGGTTCAATGTTCTGGTAACATGCGGTGATGAGCTTGCAGTTCACTTGATCCACTTCTTTGCCTGCAGAGGCAGGTTGCGAAACGCGGGAGCGAATTGCTCTACTGTACTATTGGTCTTTGTTGTGTAACAACATCAAAGCAACAAAACTTCGAAGATGCACTTGGAATTACGGTGGTAGGCATGGGCGTCCGGTGGGGAGGGCAAAAGGGGTATTTGTCCTGCCCTGGAAATTGGGACTAAGAATCAAAATTTCTAACAAAGTTAGTAGCCTTATTCGGATTATTTGATTTAATTTTTGCAATAATAGTTTATTTACCGCTGATACTTATCTGTTGCAACATTGATCTTAACATCAAGTTTTAGCTGACTGGCTGAGGCAGGGAAATTTTAAAGTTAGTTTCGTGAATGCAGTGTATAATTTGGACCAACCCTGATGGAGGTTTGTGTAATATGGACCGGTGTTACAAATGACAATACTTATATAAAGTACTTGGAAAGTGTTTTATAGGCTACATTTATAGGAATATCGTACAGTACTGTACATGGTACAATTACAGTATACGAATATGATACAATACGTATGGGCACACTGGAACATGCAGTGTGAGTGCGTGTTTCATTTCCCGAGGTGCAATCTTTAGTAGAAGCGGGACGCACGGACGTGGAGACTGCTTTGCCCCTTTTAGTGCGCCGTGCGCTTCTTTAAGTGCCTTGCTCAAGCGCACAGCAACGATAACACAGGCAGGTGCAGGGAGTCAGGCCCTTCGATCCGGAACCGTCGCTTTTCACCTTTGCGTTGCGCCGTTGATGTCGCGTATATATTTGCATCAGGCGATTACCGTAAAGTTTCTTGTCTGGGAGAACACAACATGCAAGGAACATCACCCCAGTGAGTTAACAAGCAAGGTAACTACAGAATTTGCCTGTAAGAGCACCTCTAGGGATTGCATAAAGAACTTCATTGCCGAAATGACGTTACAAACGAATTGAAATGCGTGTAAAAGATGCCATCGGGACCGAACAAAATGTAACGCTATAGTCGAATTGACGTTACAGACGAAGCCGTTATAAACGGATTCAACTGCATGGAACAAATTGACAAGAGGTTTCGGGCCCCATTCGGATTAAACTAAAAAAGTTACTTTCAGGGCAAATTGTTATTTTCAGGGCAAACTTTTACCGCCCCTCCAGTAAAATGCCTTCCCGTACGCCTATGAACATAGGGCACATTCTATCTGATGTAGAAAGGGTAAAGCGTTTTGTGAAAGTAGATTTGCATTGCATCGTCAGCAACCTGAAAAGGTCAAGCAAAATTTCGACATTGCCCCCCACCTGAAAACATTTTTGCCGACGCCCATGTACTGTACTTTGGATAGCACCTTTAAAAATTTCCCAACCAAATCTGGCACAACAGACAAGGGTCTCGTACGCCCCTTGCAACCAACAATTTCGAGAGTTGAACGGTGCATTTTTTGTTCTTGCATCACAGAGTTGCCAAAAACGTAAACTAAAAATTTGCAGGTGTTCAGAAAAAAACATCATTCCCCAGATGAAGGGATATCAAATCCAACATTCGCAGATGACCAAGCAAGCCGCAATGACAAATCGCTTCCCCCACATTGCATTGAAGATGATGATCTGTGATGAATACAGCCTGGAAGCAGCTTGTTCGAAATTTCCTCTTGTAAATCAGGTTCTTCGCTTTTTTTCTTCTTATTCGTGAGGACTGGATGAAGATACTTGCTGAAGACAAATTGAACAAAAGAAAGATGTGCTCTTTCTTCAAAACTGAGAATCAACTAGTTAACGACGCAATATTCTGTCTCGCATTACACATAACAGTGTTTGTACTATTGCAACCTCTCCGGTGGCGTTGCGTTGATTGTGTGATTCACCACGAACGGGATGTGCGTGAAGAATAACACCATTATATATGTAGCGCTAACAAGCAATAGAAAGAGAGATTGCAATGTGTGATCTCTATTGTTGCTTGCTGCCAGGATGCGAAGCTTTGCGCACATGCCGCTCGGATCTCCGATCGCAACAGTACTAACGCAGGGATGTGGAGCATTTTTAATATTATTGGTCCCATAAATAGTGGAATACCACAGCCGGGTCGCTAAAATTTCTAAATTTCCTCTCATTATGAAAAATACAATCAATTACACACATTTTTTCTTTGATACGCAAATTCAGCAATATTTGGGTAACGAAAATTCTGACGGAGACCACATGAAATGTTCACTCGAACATAAGGTTCTCCGCCCTCACACCAAAGAGTAACACGTAAAAGAAGATGCCAAGCAGCATAGAAGCAAAACCAATTTGCAATAAGACCAAGTATATTTTTTTGAAAGTTGCCTTTTTTGAACCTACTACATGTTAACAAATCTACAAAGCTTGATGCATAA
>Ga0210059_1016401_pt1 | contig 10694 bp, 7 predicted proteins | sample Ectturendosymbi2_FD_188042 | JGI IMG/M metagenome (GOLD analysis project Ga0210059, IMG submission 188042) | Ecteinascidia turbinata endosymbiont from Florida, USA - Sample 2 (SPAdes) (version 2) | ecosystem: Host-associated > Tunicates > Ascidians > Unclassified | place: Key West, Florida... | reverse complement strand
TTTTATTAAAGAAAGCAAAAAAATCACCAGGTTCCCCCCAAGATAAGCCCCCATTGCAATTTCCTGGATACGCGCCTGACCACTTTTTGTTTAAAATGCTTGTATATAAATGCAACTTTTTACTGCAACTTTCGTTAAAAATAAATGCAAATATCTCAGGTTTTTAGTGCAACAAAAACTTGCCCTAGTAATGATAACAAAATGCAAACAAAACATGACAGTACTCACCAAATCACGACGTATCATAATATTCAGGCACTTCACTGTGTGTTACCATGCTCACATAATTCTTATACTATTAATTCAATTCTCATGGTTTGCGATTAGGAGATCAACAATCGTTTTGAATTGGTTCTCCTATTCAAACATTTTTACCATACATATAAAGCTTAATTTTCTATGCTTCATTAATCTCCATTTCTATATAACCACTCAATTGCAATAAATATAATATCGAATATTTCACTCAAGAGCGTAATAACTCTGATAAGATACTGGCATGTTCACGTTTCACTACTGACTAGTCGCGTTACGTTCTGAGAGGCAAGTAGTGCTTGTTCAGGCGGAAATTTATCATTAATCAAAACTTCGGGTGTAGCTGTTTTCAGTCGAAAGTAAGTTCAGTGAGAAGTGGTTGATTCGAAGAAGAATCAAAAGTAATTCAGTGACCGCTGCCGAGCTGCGTTTGACCCAAGCGGATTACAAAGAGATGCAATCGACATGCCAAGTAGGAACGGGTATACACTAAAGCAGGGGTTCTCAAACTGGGGTACGCCAGAGAAATTTTTACAATCTGACTTTCACAAAATATACTGACAGAACTTCATTCGGACAAGCCAATTTTTACGATTTAGCCTGACAGGGATTCATCCGGACAAGCCAGTTTTTCCTGACCATTGCTGGCGCTTAGGCTCCCGCAACGGCTTAACCGCTTCTTAAGACACACGCATGAATGACGCCATCATGATTATTATAATGAAGAACTGCAATGACTTCAAGTACATCGATGTATAGAATGCATGAGGGAGTTGGAGGCTGCGAAGGACCAAGGGTCATCTAGACTGCAGACCTCCCATAGACGAAGCTGCTTTCAGTGTAAAGGGAACAGTGTATAATAGTTAGTAAAAGTCTTTTACTCTGGGTATATAATGTAATATGTGCAAAGCGGTTATATGGTAAATTGAAGTAAAATGCGTTGCAAGCAAGGAAAAGCCACCAGAAGAAAACGGTTTAAATTTGTCACGTTAAACATTTACTGTTTTTATACATTCAAAAATATTCGTGAATGCCAAAGAGGAAATGCGTCAAAAGCTATAGACCACTGCAACATCGCAATAGTGTCATGAGATTTAAGCAGGTTGAGAATCAGTTGCGCAATCATGCTTTGCAGAAAAGAACTCGTTAATATATGCATGAGAGCGGAAATGGATTTGTTTTGTAGGTATCCCACAACTTCATACACTGGTTTGATGAGACCAGTTTCTGTGAACGCATCAAAAACCTAACGATGTAATACATAGCAGAGATACTTCATGATTTGACACTTTCCACTGTAGTAGCGATACGTAATTAAATCAATCCACTTGCTTTATGTACAACATTAAATAAAAACATAAAATATGGTTCTAGTAGCTGAGTAGTACATATTTCTTATACTCTGCCAGAAAAAGTGCCAAACACGTTATATTTTTTATCTCCGGAGAAATTTTTGACCAGATTTCTATTGCACTATATTTTATCATTGTAGCACCTGAGTTTGAACGTGCTTTTGGTAAAGCAAATTGTCGAGTTTTAACCTGTCTTGTGTTATATGAATGGATAGGCAGGGTAGGCAAATAGGCATTGAGCCAACTTTCAAGTTCTGAATTTCGAAACTTTTGTTGGTCACCACTGTTGCGACATTACAAGAAGTGAGGATAAATGCATATATTATCTCTGATTCCTAGTCAAGTCCTTATGTTTTGAGCTATAGGTCAATATACAGCTACGTAAATAGTGCTCCAACGTTTTGATTGAAATCCTATTTACTAATGGTTGAAGACAGGCTTTTGCAAAACTGCCCATCCTAAAGCAAAGTCCCCACAATAGTGTTACTCTTGTCGTCGGCAAAAGCTTTGCAGAGATTTGCCTGAAAATGTAACTTTCTAACATTATATACACTTAGGTTTACCAGACGTCCTGTTTGATCGGGATAGACCCGGTTTAAAGGCTTTGTCCCGGTTGGTCAACCAAAAAGTCCCAGTTAGGCATTCAGTCAGGCAGCATAGCCCTACACGAATATTAACATGCTATGATTATTCTGTTTAACCAACTTGATGAAGAATGATGCGTGATCTTGTATCGTTGTTTTAGATGTATTTGGAAGATATTGATGATGACAGTTACATAACCGAAGATCTCATCGATATGAGAAACAACTGTGGAATCCAAATGGAATTTTCCAATGGTAACCTGGAGCACTTTAGGGCTTCTCAAATGGAAACGTATCCTGTATTGGCAAAAAAAGCTCTCGATGTGTTGGTGCCTTTCGCAACAACTTACCTGTGCGAAACAGAATTTTCCTGCCTGCTTCACATCAACTCAAAGACGAGAAATCGATTGGATCCTCAGCACGACATGCGAGTAGCACTCAGGACCAAGACTTGATGCCATCATAAACAGGAAACAACAGCAAAAAAGTCACTGAGCTTGTTGCATAACCAATGTTTCTTCACAACACGCAATGCGTAGTAGGCTAAATGTATGTAAACATTACTGTGATTTACTTTCTTTATTAATGTGAAAGTAATTTGCGTTTTAGTGTTGTGTTATTTCGTTGTCAGTTATACGAATAAAGATTAAAGAAGCACAATGGTTTTTTACACATTACAATTTTTCAGCAATCCTACAAGGGGGTGCGAGAACTGCATGGTGATTTCAAAGGGGTGCGAACAAGGAAAAAGTTTAAGAACCACTGATTTAGGCTGCTCATAGTGTAATAAGTAGAATTGGTTAAATTCACGATATTATGGCAAAAAAGCGAAGCTATTCAGAATAATTTCTCAAGTATGGATTTGTCCGCATCGTCTCTGATGGCAGTGAAAAAACAGTGTGTACTGTGCATGAAAGTTATTTCAGCCGAATCCATGAAACCATCAAAACTCAAAAGCCATTTAGAAACGAAACATGCTGACTGCAAAGACTTATCATTTTTTAAGCGAAAGGCAAATTGTGTGAAGCAATCTTGAACGGATACCGTGGAAGTATTCCAGCAACGAAATCGAGCTTCTGTTGAAGCATCCTTTCAAGTGTCATTGCTAATTGCTAAAGCCAAGAAGCCACTACACACAATTGCTGAAGAGTTGATACTGTCATGCGCGAAAGACATTAAATCGCATATTAATTGGAAAGGAAGCAGAGAGCAAGTTGAATGCACTATCACTCTCAGATAATACAGTGCAACGTAGGATATCACTGATATCTGAGGACGTCAAGGATCAAGTCATCGATCAGCTAAGGTCAGCAGGCCCGTTTGCCCTGCAGCAGGACGAGTCCACGGATGTTTCATCCTGTGCACAACTCACAGGTATTGTATTCATACGTTACATTCACAATGGTGCGTTCCAGGATGAGTTTCTGTGCGTTATACATCTGCCGTCCAGAACACGTGGAGAAGATATTTTTCAGGCTATTGAAACCTTTTTCAGGGAAATGTTAAATGGGAACTACTGTGCGGACTCTGTACTGATGGTGCTCCAGCCATGTTAGGCCATAGCTCAGGGCTTCATGCATATGTTGAGAAAGTATCCCCAGACTGCATGTTCATGCATTGTATGATACACCGTGAGGCCCTGGCTTCAAAGACATTGGGATCAGAGTTGATGAAGGTGCTTAAGCAAGTTGTAAAACTCGTTAACGCAGTGAAATCCAGTGCACTTAACACTCGCCTGTTCCGACGCTTTTGTGAACAGATGGATTCAGATCACTATAATCTCCTCTTCCACACAGAGGTGCGATGGTTGTCGAAGAGCAACGTGCTTAAAAGCGGATCTTTGCCCTGCGTATCGAGCTGAGGGAGTTTTTTATGCAGCAAAAGAAGAGCTGGTAAACGTTTTGCAAGAAGATGTGGTATCACTGGCCTACCTTATGGATATTTTTGGAAGACTGAATGAATTAACACTTTCCTTGCAAGGATATGACAAAACAATCAACTTCATCGATGTACTCTCAGCATTTCAGGCGAAACTTGAACTCTGGGAAAGAAAGATGACAACGAGCAGAACTGGAATGTTTCCTACCCTGAATGAATTACTTGAAGACACAGAGGATGTGCGTCTCAATGACAATATCAAATCGAAGATTATCAACAACCTTTACTCTCTTCGTGGTGAATTTGCAAACTATTTCCCCGACATAGCAAGAGATGATTCGGCATTTGTCAGAAATCCGTACCTGGTGGCAGACACCAGGGGGTCGTTAGGTTAAATTGGGTTGCAAAATGGGTCGCTTGTTAGCATGTATTGAACTGAGATGATTTTGCCCAAGAGCAGTTCATAGCTTTGAAAAATGACTCAACTGCAGAAGATGCCTTCAAACAGAAAGCTTTGTCTGCATATTGGTCGGCCATGGTACCTTCGTATCCCAGAGTTGCAAGCGCAGCCATATTCGACTTTTGATGCCATTTCCGTCGACCTGGCTGTGTGAGGCAGGATTCTCAGCATCGTTGTTAGTAAAGAACAAGGCCAGGAACAAAGTAATAGTAGAGTACAAAAGATTGGTCTACCATGATATCTTTTGTGTTTCAGGTACCAGCACCACAGACATTTTAGGTGGTTTGAATTTAGCTCATGCTTGAAATCACACGTTATTTGAAGCTTGACTAGTAAGTGCTTGGTTTGAGTTAGACTTGCTAGGTGATATTAAATTTTTTTGGCCAGTTGTAAGCCAGTATAACTTCAACCCTTTTTTCTTAGCACAGATTTAATCAATTGTGTAGGCTACTTGCTAGAAGTATTTGCGATAAGGTATATGATGACTTAGTTCCTACTTTTGCACATTTTTCAAACAACTAGTGTCAATGCAAGATGAGGGCAGCCTTGACTCATCCAGCCTTAAAGCTTTCCAACACAAGCCTCAGGTTGGATGTTTTTGTATGCTATGTTCTTGTAGTTAAAAGGATGATATTCAAAACAATTTTTTGTTTTGAATCTTCTTGGTTGTTGTTTATGGTTTCATTTATTCCCATGAACGTGAACAAATTTAGGATACCAAATACCAAGCATTTTATCAAAGGGGGAAAGTGTGAAACTTTTAAAGGTGTAAACGTTGTAGTGTATTGATGGAGAATGCAGGGAAATGGTGCGTGAAAATTAAAAAGTGGAGGCAATGCCAACTTGCTATTGCCTTACTTTAATGTGTTGCCAGCCTTGTCTTCCCATTTTTCAGTGTTATCAAAATTTTGTATCATGAACACCCTTTTGCATTTTCTCCTGCTATGTCAGTCATGTAGTAGTCTGAGGAGCGTAGGCCTATCCTTCGGTGGCCGTATCTTAGGCTTGATCAAAGTGCTTATCACGGTTGGATGAGAATGATGACGTCATCAGAGGGGCCCCTTTTTAGTCTTCCCTCGTGCCCCCCAACCTTAAACCCACCATTGCCTGTGGCTGAGATGAAGCGCTTTATGGGTGTTTACTTTTGTATGGGTGTAACTCGTCAACGCGCACTACGTGATCATTGGCAAACGAAGCAATCAGTTAATTGGGCAGTGATACCATGAACTTCTCCTGTGCCAGTAATCAATCGAGCATATTAACTAATAATGACGTCATAATCACTTGACAATCTCAATATCAATAGAACGCATTGCCATTGAAAAACACGTGAAAACAGCATGTTGTTGACAAAATGTTGACAGCTGCTTCGATTAAGTCATCTGGAAGTACTGTTCTGATAAGGGTTATGATAGTTGAACATACGGTTAAGGGAGGGAATGAAGAAATGTTAGGTCACGTAAGAGGTTGATGAAACCGTGACCTCGGCAGGCAGAGCTACGCACCTTACCAATTACCACTAGGCTACAGGAGCAGTTGAGATTCAAATCTGATTTCAGGTACTTGTGCCGTAGGCTACCGTGTGTCCACACTGTAGGTTAGGACTTAAGATTGCTGGCTAAATCGCTGAGATACCGTTCCTAGCCTACAATGTGGGCAGACTGTAACCTACGGCATAAGTACCTGAAATCATGTTTGAGCCTCAACTGCTCCCGTGGCCTAGTGGTAACTGGTAAGGTGCGCAGCTCTGCCTGACGCCTGCCGGGTTCAAAACCTACTTCCGTCTGATGATGACACAAATATGTACTACTTCCAGGAAAATGTTTGCACATTAATTGCTTTCAAATAATTTTTATTCCAGAACTCTCCCTGAAGATCCCTAACAGAGTGAAACAAGCTGTTGGAGGTTAAATTTGTCATTAACATTCGGCAACACACAACATATGCTGTTACATAAACTTATCAAGTAGCAGCAGACATCAGTATATTTGTTAGGCGTGTGATCAACAGGCATTCATTTTACAAATGAACGTCGTTTTTTTCAGTGTATTAGTTAATTTTAATTTTATCTAGCTATATTAACCATGTCCAAAAGGAATTTTGTAGGACTGAGCGCTAAAGGAACACAAAATAAAAAATCGAGAGACTCGTTCAAGCTTTAATGGCTAAAAGTAAAAGTAACTACAGATACCCCAGATTTAAAAAATGTAAACGTTTAACTAAGTTCGATTTACAAGTATTCTTATGAGAACGGACTCAAATGTAAAATTTGTGCTGCTTGTTCAAGCTTCAAAACTAATACAGCTAATGAATATGCAACTGGAAAGCGATGGGAAGCATGGAAATTAGATTACTGTAAACGACATTTATTATCGCGCATTCATGCGGAAAATGTTGAGTTTGTACAGTCAAAAGCACGGAATCAGTGTGAAAAGTCTTCTGACAGAGAAACTTGCTGACCGGAAAGCACGCTTAGACCATGCCAAACGCCTGCAAACAAATGAGGAGCAAATTCGCATACTAATGGATAATGTTCTTCTTGCTGTCAATATGAATGCTTCGATGCTTTCTGTACAAAATATACACGACCATATCGGAAAATTTGTTTCGCTACCAGACAGCTGGCGAAGTAAGAACCATACATTTGAGGTTGTTGCGGCAATCAATGAAGTTGTTGCAGACGAAATATTTACAGAATTTAGTGCATCCTTATTCCATACACTCATTGTTGATGAAAGCACTGATATTGCAGTACATAAAGTGTTAGTACTGTATTTAAAATATCGTTCTCCCAATCCACTAGTTTATAAAACAGTGTTCGGTGGAATCATCCAACTGACAGCATGCCATGCTCAGGCTCTTGAACAGGCTATGAAAGAGTTTTACAATCAACATGCAATCGACCTCAGCCGTTTAGTCATGTTAACATCTGATGGTGCATCAGTTATGCTGGGTCGGTGGAATGGATTAGCGGCCTTATTAAAACGTACTGTTCCTAATCTTTCAGAACAGCACTGCGTCGCACATAGAGAAGACCTGGCACTAACTGCTTCATGGAAAGATAACAATTTATTTATAAACCTTGAGGTTCCTTTGCGCACTTTTTATACTTTACGTCGATCTTCTGTTAAAACAGCTGCACTTGCTGAATTGGCCAGTGTAAATGAAGTGGATGTTTTGTCCTTTCGACCAATTCAAGAAGTTCGTTGGCTATCACGACATTTTGCTGTCAGCCCTTTTGTAAGAAATGTAGATTCATTGGTTTTGTATTGTGAAGAACAAATTAACGAGTGCAGTGATCTCATCTGTACCTATGTTTTGCGATGTATACAAGATCCACAATATTTACTGGCTTTGTGTACACTGAACGATGTTTTAAACGAATTAGCAAATTTATCAAAAGTGCTTTATCGCCAATCAAAGCTCACCAGCTGTGCGTTTCTAAAGTTCGCAAATTAGAAGCACAGTACCTTGGCGACAACACGTTTTGGAATGATAAAGCCAAACAAATCAAATTTTATTTTAACTGAAAATGAAGACATTGACACAAGACAAATTACGCGGTTTATTAGATCAGTGTGTGATCATTTATATGCTAGATTTCCGCCTGATGAACTAGAATGTTGGTCTGCTTTTGATCCTACTGCTTTGAAAAATTGCACATTTAATTTTGGTGTTGCAGAAGTTAAACTGTATATGCCATATAAAGATCTAATTAACGTAACAAATGGCAATTTGATTATAAAGCAGTACAATGATTTGAAAACAAGAATAAAACGAATATGCAATAAGCAGTGGAAAATAGCAAGTCACTACGCGACGGAACATGTACATAACAGAAGGAAACGCGCCGAAAAAGATAAAACTAACAGCAATAAGCAGTGGAAAAGAGCAAGTCACTTCGCGACGAAACATGTACATCACAGAAGGAAAAGCGCCGTAAAGATAAAACTAACAGCAATAAGCTGTGGAAAACAGCAAGTCACTTCGCGACGAAACATGTACATCACAGAAGGAAAAGCGCCGAAAAAGATAAAAGAAACAGAAATAAGCAGTGGAAAACAGCAAGTCACTACGCGCTGAAAACAATTGCGCCAAGTATACAGCAAGTAAACTTAGGCAATATCTAAATAATAAACAAAGATCAGTGGCGCAGCCATTCATTTTGTTCGGGAGGGGGCAGTCACATAGCTCAATCTTTGTTTTGCAGCTCAAATTCTGGTTTATTACAGCATGATACCATGTGAAATAACTTCTACCAGTCGCCTTCAAACCGTTCAAATTTGAATGAAGAATCAGCGAAAATTGTTCCTATTTTTGTTGCGGGGGGCGGCATGGCCTCATTCTAGCTGCGCTACTGACTAATGCAGTCCATGGAATCGTCTCATGCAATTCCTCCTGGAGGTTATGCACGCGTAAACGTTGCAAGTAGGGCGCCTGAAACGCGAGCGAACCCTCTTGCTCCTGTCATTAGCAGTACATTCCACGCATTTTCCTCCCCGACCAACAACTGGCACGTGGTCGCCAGTTAGGCATACCCCGCTGAGTGATTGCAGTGGCCCACTGCGACGCACTGCAGCATGGTCACATGTGGTACAGTAGAACTCGTCTAATTCGCTTAATTCTTCACTTTTTCGTCGGTCTCGGCAGAATCCCTATCTTTTGTGTACATTTCTGTTCGTCTAATTCGTCAATTTGTTTAATTCGTCACCTCTTTCTATCCCTGAGAAGCGTTTTGTTCGTCATTTGCAGTTTCGCTTTTGATGTCTAAGCAGCTAGTACATATGGGAATTAAAACAAATTAAGATCTTTATCTGAGAATTGTTGCACCTCGCAATTTGTTTATCGAATTTATACACGTGGTGCGAAGCGCGACCCGACTCCCTATTGAGAACGCGGAAAAGTTTATTAAAGATTTAAAAGTGCTTGATTAAATGGAGGAGTCCAGATAGAGCAGAGGAATTAATTGTTGTATTCAACCATAACGTCATAAACTTGTATTTTACTGCAAATAAGAGCACTATGTATGCATACGAGTTACTATGATAAAGTATACGAGCTTCTATGATGGAGTTTTCACCTGTTTGCATAATTCGTCAGTTCGCCTAATTCGTCACTTTTTTCTAATCCCCTTGAGGTACGAATTAGGCAAATTCTACTGTACGTACGTACGTGTGGCCTATCACCTGAACGAACTCCTTCAGGTCAAGTTTAGGCCGTTGTGAAGTCACCTGTGTGTAAATTATATGGGCATTTACCATGGCCATTTGCATGAGGTGATTGTATATCCTTTTGTACCACTTCCGCGATCGATGCGGAAAGAGGTACGACTTGCACTGGTGAACCATTGTGTCTACCCCGCCCATATGCTGGCCATAATGCGACACAGCCGTCGTACCCAATATCTGACGAATGCCAAATGGAACGTTCCTGCTCCGAATGTCCACCGTGGTACAAGTGTTATTTTCCACAGTGTCGTGCCAAGCAATAGCCAGCTTGCGGTCACTGCAGCTGTAGATGGGTGGATCACCCTTCTTCAGCTTTATGTATGATGGCCGTAGGCCGTGTGGCATCCCTTTCCGGGTCGCACTGCACGTCCCACACAAGCCACAACCATTCCTCTCTAGAAGTTCAGCCACATCAGATGTGTAATAGCTGTCCATGAAAATGACGTACCCCAGCGAAAAATGCAGGGCCACGAAATTCTGGACCACCTGATATGTCATGGAGATTGGCAGGGCGCGGGTCGTTGTCCGCATCTTTGCAACAGTAGAGAACCCACTGCAGGACGTAACCCGTTTGTGACTCGCAGAGCAAAGGCCTTGAAACCCCATTTATCAGGCTTCTTGGGGTTATATTGCTTCTGGGTGCTGCGACCCTTGAAAGCAATCATTTCATCAAGCGCGAGCTCTTTTCCCACGTGATAATTGGTGCTGAACCGGATAATAATCAAGCACAACAGATTACAGATCTGGAACAGGCGGTCGTAGCCGGGCTGACCACGCGGAATGAAGTCGTTGTTATTGGCAAAATTAAGCAGGCTACCAACAGCTCGCAGAGCAACTTAAGTTACTGGTATCTAAATTACCGGTATCTTAAGTTACTGGTATTTGCTGACTGCTCTACAGTATTCCAAACACTGTGATCTTAATAAATATTACCGGT